>Ga0184626_10000361_pt1 | contig 13800 bp, 14 predicted proteins | sample PLM3_60_b1_FD_133142 | JGI IMG/M metagenome (GOLD analysis project Ga0184626, IMG submission 133142) | Groundwater sediment microbial communities from an aquifer in East River, Colorado, USA - PLM3_60_b1 | ecosystem: Environmental > Terrestrial > Soil > Riparian zone | place: USA: East River... | reverse complement strand
CGCCGGACCGGCCCAATGAAATTCCTCAATTGTTGGAAATCGTCAAGCAAGGAAAGGGAATCAATCGCTATGAAACGGAACGGATCAGAAAAGACGGTCGCCGGTTGTACGTTTCGGCTTCCATATCCCCGATCCGGGATTATGACGGAAAAGTCGTCGGAGCTTCGACCATCGGCCGCGATATCACTGCGCTGCGAAAAGTGGAGGAGAAGCTTCGTGCTCATGCCAGCCAGATGGAAACGCTCTACACCATTGGACAAGAAATAGGCAGAACGCTCGCCCTCGATGAGGTGATCCAATATGCTTTGGATCGAGTCGTTTCGGCATCCGGTTTTGACGTCGCATGCATACACTTTTCTGGCAAATCATCCGCTCCCGCGGTTTACGCTGCCGGTAGCGCGTCGCGATCGTCAACGGAGCAAGCGCAACTGCTGGCGCGCCTAGGAGACGATTTTGAACGAACGGTAACCGCATGCAAGGAGCCGTGGTTTGTCGACGATGCCGCGGCTCTGCCGGAGCTAAAAGGGCTGCAAGCGGTTGAAGGCATGAGAGCATTGGTAGTACTGCCGTTGTCCGGTGGCGAGCAGCGTCGGGGTACGCTCACATTGATGAGCCCGAGAGTTCAGACGTTTGGTCCTGATGAGTCACAGTTTCTCCAAGCCTTGGGGCAACAGATCGCTCTGGCCATTGAGAATGCCCAACTTTATGGCGCCACAGTAGAAGTCAATGCTCATCTCCAGGAAGAGATAGAAGAGCGTAACCGGGCCGAGAAAACGTTGGCAGATTTTACAGCCATGGTGGTTCATGATCTACGATCACCGCTGTCCAATGTGGTGTCGATTGCGGAGTCGCTTCAAGATGGGTTGTTTGGACCGGTCAACGAGCAGCAGAATAAGTGGCTTTGGAAGATCGAGACCAACTGCAAAAGCCTCATCGAACATGTCAGCGATTTCTTGGATCTTTCAAAAATCGAAGCCGGACACATCGAATTGGTCAAGAAGCCCGTTGATCTTAAGGCGCTGATCCAGGAAATCTTGGTGGAGCACTCGATCCAGGCCGACAAAAGACAAATCTCACTCAGAAATAAGATCGACAGAGAGTTGCCGACAATCTGGCTGGATCCTCGCCGCGTCAACCAGGTGTTAAGCAATCTTCTCAACAACGCCCTGAAATTTTCCGACGACGGGGGTGATATCGAGGTGGGCGCCGGCCGTGGTAGCGGTAACGAGGTCAACGTGTGGGTCAAAGACGCAGGGATTGGCATCGACAGCGATGAAATCGGCCAGATATTTGAAAAGTATCACCAGGTCTCAAGCGGAAGAAACTCCGGGCGCAAAGGAACCGGCCTGGGATTAGCGATCTGTAAAAAAATCGTCGAGGCTCATGGCGGACGGATCTGGGCTGAAAGCCAAAAAGGGAAAGGCGCGACGTTTTTCTTTTCCTTGCCAGTAAACGCGCCGAGCTCTGGAGCAAACTGAAATTAACCTGAGCGACGTCGCAGAACGATGGTAGCACGGATACGGAGCTCCAATGGGTTTTATCTTCCGGGATCGGAGCAACTATGAGTCCGCTCGACACTCCAACTAATTTTGAGCGTCCTCAGTTTCACCCAGCAGAAGAGCGGGTGGACTCCAGTGAGCTTCAGATGCTGCAAGAGATCAGCCGTACGATTCTGGATTCCCTCGATCTCAAGGTGATGATGGAGGGAATTCTGAATAAAGCCGCCGCAATCGGTGATTTCGATATCGGAATGATTTGCTTTGTGACCACAGTGCGACAGACGCTGGAGCCCGTCGCCCATTGTGGATTTCGCGATCACGAAAATTTGACGACCTATCGCGAACACATGAGAGAGCAGTCCACCGCTGGGATCGTTGATCGGGTGATAGCAACAAAGGAGATCCGTATAGTCGACCTCCATAAGACCGGAGGGATACGTACCTTTAGACGCGAAGACGTCCGCGCTTTGGTTGTCGTCCCGCTCCGCACGGACCAGGATGCGTTGGGCGTTATGTACCTCGGCAGCCGCCAGGCCAGGGAGTTCAAACCCAACCAGATCCGCCTCCTCGAAGCCGTTGGCACTCAAGCGGGGATTGCCGTGCAAAAGGTCAGATTGTTCGAGGCGGTGGAACGGCGAGCCAAAGAACAAGAGGCGTTGAATGTTATCGCCACCGCTACTAGCCAGTCGCTTGAGCTAAAAGAGCTTTTTGAGATCGCGGCGGATAAAACCGTCATGGTAACGGAACGACAGCGGATTAACTTCAGACTCAAAGATCCGCTTACTAGTAAGATCGACCTGGTCGCTTATCGAGGATTTACCGAGGAAGAGATAGAAGCGCTCCGTCGTATCACGCCGCACCCAATGAGCGAACAGGTTTTCGCATCGGGAAAGCCACTGGTCATCAATGATCACGCCGGGCCCGGAGTTTCCGGGCTCTTGGCAAGGACTCAGTCGGTGGCGTGGATTCCTGTCAAAGCCGGGTCAAAAGTTGTTGGAGTTCTAGGGATTTCCGACGATCAATCAAGACCCTTTACTCCCAACGAGGTGGAGTTGCTCCAGGCCATCGGGAGCGTGATCGGCGTAGCCATTGAAAATGCCCGGCTGTTTGAGCAAACGAGAAAGCAGGCGGCCGAGCTGGAGCAATCAAATCAGGCGAAGGATGAATTGTTGGCTGTCATGGCGCAACAGAAAGAAGAATTGTCCCGCCTCAACGCCGGATTGGAGTGTGAAATCGCCGAGCGAGGACGAGCCAGGGCGGAAATCGCCGCTAAGAACCGCGACCTTGAGACCTTGCTCTACGTGACCTCCCACGATCTCAGGGAGCCACTGCGCGCCATCGAGAACTTCTCGCGCATTGTCAATGACCGCTATAGTGAGCGGCTTGACGATAAAGGCCAGGATTTTCTGCGGCGCATCATTTCGGGAGCTCAGCGGCTGAACCGTCTGCTCGATGATATCTTGACGCTCTCCCGCTCCCAGCGGATCGGGGTGCCCAGTGAAGAAGTTGACGGCGAAAGTATCGTGAGCGAGGCCTTAAAGCGTCTCGAAGGCAAGATCAACGCCACCCGTGCTCGGGTTCACGTGGCGAAAGACTTCCAGGGACTACGAGTGGACAAGACTTGGGCGACTCAAGCAATCTACAACCTCATCGCCAATGCTCTTAAGTTCACCCGCGAAGGCGCAGCGCCTGACGTGGAGATCGCGCCCTATCGGCCGGAGGGGCCGGGACGGAATGCGATCGGCATCGTGGTGCGCGACCGTGGTCCGGGGATCGCGCCGGAGCATACTGAGAGAATATTTCAGCTTTTTCAGCGGGCCGTAGGGCGAGAGGTCGAGGGGACGGGGGCGGGGCTAGCCATCGTGCGGCAGATTGCTGAGCGGCATGGCGGCAGCGCTTGGGTAGAGCCCCGCCAAGGCGGCGGTTCGGAATTTATCATTACGTTCGGCTAAGGAAAGATTTAGAAGGAGGCGCTAATTAATAATGGACACTCAACCCATGGAAATCCTCTTGGTGGAAGATAATGAAGACGATATTTTGCTCGAGCAGGAGGCGTTAGCCGATGCCAAGCTGGTCAACTTGATGTGCGTGGTGCGGGATGGAGAAGAGGCCATGGCCTACTTGCGGCGCCAGGGCAAGTATCAAAACGTCAAGATGCCGGGCCTCGTCCTTCTAGACATCAATATGCCTAAGAAAAACGGCTTTGAGGTGCTCAATGAAATAAAATCCGATCCCGCTCTGATGCACATTCCGGTGGTTATGCTCACCACGAGCGACAGTGAAGCCGATATTGTTAAGTCCTACGCCAAAGGAGCCTGCTCATACATCACTAAACCGATGGACTTCGATAAATTCAGAGACGTGGTCAAGCAATTTGCGCTTTATTGGGTATTGGTGGCTAGGGTTCCATCGCGACAGGGGTGAAGGCCATGCGAGTTTTGCTTGTCGAGGACAATGACGACGACGCTCTATTGATTCGAGAATCGTTGTCCGAGACGACCTTGGAGATCGATCGCGCTGAGCGGCTCTCGACGGCGCTGGCACAGCTGACGCGAGGAAAGTTTGACGCCGTCCTGTTGGATCTTTCGCTTCCCGACGCCTGGGGACTGGATACGATCCGTCGTTTGCGCCGCGAAGCAGCGGCCGTGCCCATTGTGGTTTTGACGGGCCTGAACGATGAAGAGATCGCAATGCGGGCCGTGGAGGAGGGCGCGCAAGACTATCTTTTCAAGGGACAGGTGGACGGCCATTTGTTAGCGCGCTCTTTGCGTTACGCAATCCAAAGGCACAGAGCGGAAGAGACCCTGAAAGAACGTAATCGAGAACTTTTGATTCTGCAAAAAATCAGTGAGACGATTTTGGGCTCTTTGGATCTGAAAGCGGTTCTGGAGAAAATCTTAGAAGAAACTATGGTCACTGACTCCTTCGATCTTGGCAATATTAGGTTGTTGGACCGGAGCGGAGAAATGCTTGAAGTGGTAGCCGGCCGGGGATACCGGCATCCGGAGCATGTCCTGGGCCACCGTGCGCTGGCGCGGACGACGGAAAGCGGCCAGTCGAAATTCGGCGATCGCCTTTTTAGGGAGCCTTGCGTCGAGGAAGAACTGCAACAATGCGGCGGCTATCGAACCTTAAAAAAGGAAGGTGTGGAATCTTTTATCATGGTTCCGGTTCGAGCCAATGGCGAGGTTGTGGGCACTCTTCAGCTTGCAAGCAGGACGCCGCGCAAATTTAAGCCCGAGGAAGTGAACCTCCTCCAGACCATCGGCAACCAGCTGGGTGTTGCCGTCCAGAAAGCGCAGCTTTATGAGGAGACATCCCGACAAGCGCTCGAACTCGAAAAAGCGAACAAGATGCAGGCGGACTTCGCCGCGATGATTGCCCACGACCTCAGATCTCCTCTGATGAATATCATGGGAGTGGTGGAGGTCATGACAGAGGGGATGTTCGGCAGTGTAACCGAGGAGCAAAAAAAATGGCTTGCAAGGATTGAGGCCAACAGCCAAAACCTCGTGGATCTTGTGAGTGACTTTCTCGATGTTTCCAAACTTGAATCCGGCTACGTTGATGTAAACCGGGAAATGGTCAACCTCACAGGATTGATTCAAAAAAGTATCGACAGTTATCGAGTTCTAGCCCTGGACAAAAGCATCTCAATCAAAGGGGCCGTGGATCCGTCTCTTCCCGCGGTCCACGCCGATCCACGACGTTTGGACCAAGTCCTGAGCAACTTAATCAGCAACGCGATCAAATTCACCGAAGAAGGGGGAACGGTGGAGGTAGGTGCCGCGCTGACGGATGCAACTCTAATCCAGGTATGGGTTAGAGACAACGGAGTCGGTATAGCCGCCGATGAAATGGGTCAGCTTTTCGAAAAATATCGACAGGGCGGCAATGTGAAACACTCAAGTCACAAGGGAACCGGTCTGGGTCTGGTCATCTGTAAGATGATTGTCGAAGCACACGGTGGACGGATCTGGGCTGAAAGCATTGAAGGGAGGGGTACGACTTTTTTCTTCTCCCTGCCTGCTGACCTATGAGATCATTGATGGTCATACCGGCATGATGCCGTGTTTTTTTCTGGGTCGATCTTCCTTTTTTCCGCGCAGAATTTCTAAAGATTGAATGAGCCGCCTCCGGGTTTCGGATGGCCTGATGGCGGCCTGGGCGAATTGCTTGGAGAGCGCTTCAAAGGGGCCGCTGAACCGCTCGGTGAACTCGGCAATTTTCTCTTGGCGGGTCTTTTCCGGATCCGGCGATTGTTCAATTTCTCTTTTGTAGAGGATGTTGACCGCTCCGCCGCCGCCCATGACCGCCAGCTCGACCCCCGGCCAGACGAAGAGTTGATCTGCGCCCATTTCTCGAGTGCAAAGCGCCTGTTTGGCGCCGCCGTAGCCTTTGCGCAGCACGATGGTGATTTTTGGCACCGTAGCTTCCGCGTAGGCATAGAGCATCTTAGCACCGTGGCGGATTATTCCTTTTTCTTCTTGCTGTTTGCCGGGAAAGAACCCCGGCACATCCATTAACGTGATGACAGGGATATTAAAAGCATCACAGAAACGGATAAAGCGAGCGGCCTTATCCGATGCATCCACGTCGAGACTGCCGGCGAGAAACATCGGCTGATTGGCTACGAACCCGACCGGATGACCGTCCAGCCGGCCAAAGCCGATGACCAGGTTACGCGCAAATTTGCCTTTCAGCTCGAGAAAATCGCCGTCATCAACAATAGCTTTGATCACCTGAAGAATGTTATAAGCGCGGCGCGGGTCTTCGGGGACAATTTTCTCAAGCGAATCGACCAGCCGGTTTGGATCGTCTTGACTTGGTTTATGCGGCGGGGGCGATTCAAAGCTCGACGGCAAGAAGCCGAGCAACCTTCGGATCATGCCGAGGCATTCCTCATCGCTCTTGGCGACCAAATCCGTGACGCCGGAAACTTCGGAATGGATTTTAGCGCCGCCTAACTCTTCCATCGTCACCGTCTCACCGAGCACCTCTTTGATGACCGCCGGCCCAGTGATGAACATCTGGCTGCTGTTCTGAACCATCAGGATAAAGTCAGTCAAAGCGGGAGCATAGGAGCCGACCCCAACGCAGGGCCCCATGATAGCGGAAATCTGCGGAATGCAGCCGGAGGCAATACTATTTTCGAAGAAGATCTTGCCGATCGCTGTGGTGACGGAAAGGCCTTCCTGGATTCGAGCTCCCGCGGAATCGTTGAGACCGATAAGCGGAACGCCTAACTTACGGGCTGTCTGAATGACGTAAGCAATTTTTTCTGCGTGAGCGCTGCCGACGGTGCCGGCGAGCACCGCGCGGTCCTGGGAAAAAACGTAAACCGGTCTGCCGTCAATTTTTCCGAAACCGGTCACAACGCCGTCGGAGGGCAGTTTTTTCTCTGCCATGCCGAAATCCGTGCATTGTGTTTCCGCCAGCATGAACTCCTCGACAAAGCTGCCAGGGTCGAGAAGCTTATGGACGCGCTCCCGGGCCGTGAGCTTGCCTTCGGCGCGCTGCTTTGCCGCTACTTTTGGATCGCCCTCAGCGGCGCGTTGCTCCAACGCCGCCAGTTTCTTTTCTAGGTCTTCTCGGGTGTTGCCCACTTATCCACCCACTATCCCCATTCCCTGGAGCACTGAAAGCATGACGGCTGCGGCAATCACGGAGCCTATCTGTCCGCCGGCATTGGCGCTCATCGCGTGCATGAGGAGATAGTTTTTCTTGTTGTACTTTTGCCCCTCGACTTGAACCACCCGCGCCGCCATTGGAAACGCTGAGATACCTGCCGCGCCAATGAGCGGATTGATCTTGCCTGCAGTCAGCAGACACATGAGCTTGCCGAAGAGGACGCCGACAACCGTATCTAGGCTGATGGCGATGAAACCCAGGCCCAAGACCAAAAGTGTTTGAGCTTGCAAGAACTGGTCTGCTTCCATCGTTGCGCCGATACAAAGCCCTAGAAGAAGAGTGACAGTATTAGCAATCTCGTTTTCCGCAGCCCTTTTCAAACGGTCGACCACGCCGCTTTCCTTCATCAGGTTTCCGAGCATCACGGTACCGATCAACGGGGCACCCTTGGGAGCGAGAATCGAAGCAAAAATGGTGACCACGATTGGAAAAAGGATCTTCGTGGTTTTCGACACAGGCTGCCGCACTAAGCCCATGGCGATTTTTCGTTCTTTCTCGGTTGTCAAAAAGCGCATGATGGGCGGCTGGATGAGCGGGACTAAGGACATGTAGGAGTAGGCGGCGACGGAAACTGCAGCGAGAAGGTGGGGGGCGAACTTCGAGCTCACGTAAATAGCAGTGGGCCCGTCACAAGCGCCGATGATGGCAACAGCCACGGCGTCCAGTTTGTCAAAGCCGAGCGCCAAAGCTAACAGTAGAGTCAGAAATATACCAAATTGGCCCGCGGCTCCGAGGAGAATGATCTTAGGGTTTTCTAACAAGGGCTGGAAGTCGGTCATGGCGCCGATCCCAAGAAAGATCAATAGAGGAAAAACTTCGGTGCGCACCCCGGCGTTGTAGAAGTAACGAAGAAAGCCATCATCTCCCATCATCTCGGCCAAAGGAATGTTCACAAGAATCGCGCCGAAGCCGATGGGCACAAGAAGCAGCGGTTCGTACCCCTTGCTTATCCCCAGGTAAAGGAGAAGCGAGGCGATGAGGAGCATGATCACATGGCCCACGCCGAGATTGGTGACACCGAGTAGAAGACCTTGAAGGCCTGAAATGAGCGCTGACTCCATGAGCTGGCGTTAATCTTTCTGTGATGCCGATTCCTCAGGCTGGTAAGGAAAGAGCTTCTTTAGCAACAGGATCAGCAGGCTTAAACACCACAAGACCAGCATGGTTCCTCCCATGCCAATCAGCGCCAGTGTCCAACCGAACGTCCAGATGTCCATTGGGTCTCCGTACAAATAGTGTGATGATCGTTACAAGGGGGGTTACTCAATGACGGCGAGAACTTCTTCTGCCTCGACGGCCTGACCCGGGGAAACTTTCAGCTCTTTCAATATCCCGCTAGCGGGCGCTACGACGGGAATTTCCATTTTCATCGCTTCCATGACCACCACGACTTCGTCTTCCTCTACTTGATCACCGACTTTCTTTTCGACCCTCAGGATCTTACCCACCATGGGCGCCTCCACGTTTATTGCCAATGCTCTGCTCCTTTCTCACTGATGGATAGTCTTGTCTATGTCATTCGAGTATTGCCATTTAGTAGAGTTTCGCAATGCTTGTCAATGCTCGCCTAGATAAATCGCGGCGGAAAACGCCAGCGCCACAGTCACCAATGATGATACATGGAAAAGCGCGAAATCCGAGCGCCTGCTTTGGTTGCGAGCCAGCCGCTTCCTTGCTTTTGCAGGTTTGATACGGTATGACCCAAAATAGCTTTCTCGGGAGGATAAATATGGCCAAACCGGCGCCCCAAGTCGATAACGCAATGGACAACATTCCTTATTATGAGAAATGGCAGCTCGGAGAAGGGATACCCATCGTTAAGACCTTTTTTGTCCAGGATTTGAAGAAGGTTGAACTGAAACCTTGGGATCGAACCGGCGGCAACGGCGCTTTCATCAACATGGAAGGCGCGGAGGGAACAACCGGTGCTTACGTTCTGGAGATAGCTCCGGGCAAACACACAAACCCCCAGAGACATCTTTATGAAGACCTGATTTTTGTTCTCAAAGGACGCGGGGCGACGACTATTTGGAACGACAAAGGAGCGAAGCAAACCTTTGAATGGCAGGACGGTAGTCTGTTCGCCTTGCCGCTCAATTCCTCGTACCAGCACTTCAATGGCCAAGGGGACGAGTCGGCTCGATTTTTCTCCGTCAACAGCATGCCGATCGTCTTCAACCTCTTTCATAATGCCGACTTCATCTTCGACACCCCGCGTGATTTCACGGATCGTTTCAACGGCGAGGCCGAATACTTCAGCGGCAAGGGCAAAGCTCATCCTGGTCGAGTGTGGGACACTAATTTCATCGCCGACGCTCGCAATTTCAAACTTGAAGATTGGAAAGAGCGTGGCGGCGGGGGAAAGAACGTAATGTTGGAGATGGCCAATGGCTCGATGGCGGCTCACATCTCAGAATTTCCCGTTGGCACCTATAAAAAAGCGCATCGCCACGGCCCCGGTTTTAACGTTATCATCATCAAAGGAATGGGCTTTTCAATGTTTTGGAGAGAAGGAGAACAGCCCAAACGCTATGATTGGCAGGACGGCAGCGTTTTCACACCGCCGGCGATGATGTGGCATCAGCACTTTAACACGGGTGCCACAGGGGCGCGTTATCTGCCGCCGCGTTTGGGCGGCATTAAGTACAGCTTGGGCGAAAGCTTCGGCGACATCACGAAAGTGGATAAAGACGTCAAGGCGGGCGGTAACCAGATCGAATACTACGACGAGGATCCCAACATCAGAAAGATGTTTGAGGGAGAATTAGCGAAGTCGGGAACCTACAGCCGCATGAATCCGGACTTTTACAAAAGACCAGCTTAAAATCCCAAGTTCTTGAAGGCTGATTCTTTCGGAGCCCCGCACCGTTTCAAAACGGTTCGGGGTTTTTTTTGGTGGACTGAGCTTGCGGGAGTTCACAAAGATTGAGAGCTCGGCTCACACTGTGGTAAGTTCAATTAATGGTCGGTGTGAGCCGTGTTTTTCTCCCCTTTGTCCTTATCTGCTTAGCGCTTCTATGGGACGAATCCCGTCTTGAATCCTCAGATAAGAATGCAGCGACCGATAACACCGCCGTTTTAGCGTCTGCCTCCACACCAACGCCAACCCAGAAACGCGAGAGCTCTACTCCGACTTCGCCAGTTGCAGAGCAAAAAGCCCCTGCCGAGAAATCTCCGTCAATCATCCAGATGCTTGAAGGGCGTGAGAACGACTTGATTCTCTGGGTATCGATCGCCGTTGTCGCCTTTGCTATTGGTTGGATTTTCGGAGGAAATTACTACTTGCGTCGCGATCGTGCTCGCAGCAAAAAATTGCGTTTTTAGTATCCGGCGAATGACGCTTCAAGACTATGGAAGTTTATTTGCTGGTTCTCTTCGCCTATCTGCTTGGCTCAGTGCCTGCGGGTTACCTTCTCGGTTCTGTGGCGGGTGTCGATGTGCGCAAGGCGGGCAGTGGCAATGTCGGGGCGACCAATGTCGCTCGAGTGGTCGGCAAACGTCACGGAATTTTAACTCTGGTCGCGGACATCGCTAAAGGCTTTGTCCCCGTAATCGTTGCCCTCAACATAGGTTTGGCTCCCACGGCGACAGCCTTTGTCGGGGTCGCTGCGTTCCTAGGTCATCTGTATCCAGTATTCTTGCGGTTCCAGGGCGGAAAAGGAGTGGCCACGGCTCTGGGGGTTTTCTTGGGGCTGGCACCTTGGGCCACACTAGTCTTGATGGCAATTTTTGTTCTGGTCCTTCTGGCCACCCGCGTTGTCTCTCTAAGTTCAATGGTGGCTGCTGCCTCCGCCCCCATCGTATTCTGGCTATTTTTTCACTCTCCGATATTGACAGGCATGAGCCTATTTGTTGCTCTCATGATTGTCCTACGCCACCGCGGCAACATTCAACGCTTGCTGTCCGGTACGGAACCGCGATTAGGCACCTCTAGTTCTCGATAATTACCTCGACCCGCCGATTTTGCCGTCGACCCTCTTCGTTATCGTTGCTTGCAATCGGCGAGCGCGTTCCCAGCCCACGTGAGCTAATTTGACTATTTCTTACTCCATCTCTAGCTAAAGCATCGGCTATAGTGTCCGCTCGCCTTTCGGAGAGTCGCTGGTTATACGCTTCTTGGGCGGCGCTTTCTCTGCTCGCGTGGCCTTCAACCGCGATGCGCCGATTCGCCGCTTCGCGCTTGACGATGCTCGCAATCTGGTCGACACGGCCTCTACCGTCCGAGGTTAATTCCGCGCTGTCAAACTGAAAATTGACACTCGGAAGATTGACCATAACGCCGCGGCTGGTCTCACGGGCCTCAATGTTGCGTTTTTTTAGTTCTTCAATCAACGCTTGATTTTTGGCGATCTCAGCACCCTGTTGATCAAGGGCTTTTTGCTGTTCGGTCTGCTTCATTTCCTGGCCTTGGAGCTGATCGCCGATCAGTGCACCGGCGCCCAACCCCAACGCGCCCCCGACCGCCGCCCCAACCCCTGGACGGCCCACCGCCGCTCCTATGGCCCCGCCCGCGGCGGCGCCTCCTAAGGCACCAATGCCTGCGCCTTTTTCACGAGTACTTAATGATCCACCCGCACACCCGGAAGCCAAAACCAATAGAATCCCCACTGATGCGACCTTTAGCTGCGTATCCATAAATTGGTACCTCCTAGACTACACGCTATTTTCCTTACCCTTCGCTGTGCTGCCAGGGTATCCATACATTCTTTCTTTTTAGACGTTCGATTTCGGTCTGCAGAAATAGGCAAATTCTTAAGGCTAGTATTCGGCCTGTTTTTTAAGTCTTTCGAGCTCTCTTCTTTGGCGGTTGAGTTCAGCTTGGTTGGAGTCGATCTGCTGTTGTTGATCTGCTTGTCTTTGCTCTTGGCCTTGAAGTTGATCGCCGATCAGCGCACCGGCGCCCAATCCCAACGCGCCCCCGACCGCCGCGCCAACCCCCCTGGACGACCCACCGCCGCTCCTATGGCCCCGCCTGCGGCGGCACCTCCTAAGGCACCGATGCCCGCGCCCTTCTCTCGAGTCGTCAACGATCCTCCTGAGCAACCTACGACTGTAAGCACAAGGAAAATAAGGGTAATTGTCCAAGCCTGTCTCATAAGTTCTCCTTCGTTCGGTCCGCTTGCTGAGTAGCCGAAAACTTTAACAGATCGACCCAAACCCTTCAAACAATCTAATCGGATAAAACATAATAATATTTTATTTAATTTTATTTAAATGTTTTCAGTCGCTGAATTTGATCGCATGTTCCAGCCAATTCAGCCGAGGCTGACGCGCGCCGGAATGAAAAAAATACAAAGAATTCCTGACTCCAAGGTGCGCGGGAATGACGACAATGTAACCTGATTTGGCTCACGGATTTCTGGGCCAGGACACCAACAACGGGTCTTGATATCGGAGACTTTTGTTGACATCGTAGACCTTAGAAGTCTATAGTTTTTTTAAAAGGAGACCCGTGGAAACCGTTACTCAAGAGCAAATTTTAGAGGCATTGAGAAAGGTCCAAGACCCTGAGCTACATCGCGACATCGTAAGTCTCGGCATGGTCAAAGATCTCGCTGTCGCTAACGGCAAAGTAGCTTTTACCGTTGAGCTGACTACCCCAGCCTGCCCGCTACGTGAGAGTATTGAAGGCGACTGTAAGAAGGTATTGGCAGGAATTTCCGGTGTCAGTGATTTAAATATCACTTTTGGTGCCCAAGTGCGCGGCAGCAAGACGGGAGGCGGGCAAACGGATTTGCTGCCCACCGTTAAGAACGTTGTCCTGGTTGCTGCGGGCAAAGGTGGTGTCGGGAAGTCCACTGTCGCAGCCAACCTAGCCGTGGCATTGAAAATGCACGGCGCTGCTACAGGGTTACTCGATGCCGACATCTACGGGCCATCAGTTCCGATTATAATGGGTGTAAAGGGCGAGCCTAATAAGGTTGAAGTCAATGGCGGATACAAGATAGCTCCAACCGTGGCTCACGGTGTGCCTGTAATGTCAATTGGCTTTTTTCTCGAGGCCGACCAAGCGGTGATCTGGCGCGGGCCTATGTTAGGCAAAGCTCTGCATCAATTGATGGCGGATGTTCATTGGGGCGATCTGGATTATCTCGTGGTCGACATGCCGCCAGGAACCGGCGACGTGCAGATCACTTTTTCTCAACAGCTTAAGGTCAGCGGTGCGCTGTTGGTCGCAACACCGCAAGAAGTCGCACTGGCAGATGTGATCCGGGCCAAGACGATGTTTGATAAAGTGATGATCCCGATTGTAGGGATCGTTGAAAACATGAGCTACTTCATCTGCGACGGTTGCGGAAAGAAGCACGAAATCTTCTCTCGCGGGGGAGCCCAGAGAGCGGCAGAACGGTTTCAGATCCCCTACCTTGGAGAGATTCCGATTACGCCGGCGCTTCGAGAGGGAGGCGACAAGGGTGTGCCGATTTTGATCCAGGACCCGGGATCCGAAGTGAGTAAGCGTTTTCTCGAAATTGCCGCCAAGCTGGCAGGTCAGCTTTCCATCGCCTCTGAACGGGCGAGAAAAAGTCCGGGCCCTAACATTATCACAACCTAGCGAGTCGAAACGAGGAGTTGTTGCAATGATTACCAAAGAACAGGTCTATGAGGCTCT
>Ga0184626_10000359_pt1 | contig 13847 bp, 12 predicted proteins | sample PLM3_60_b1_FD_133142 | JGI IMG/M metagenome (GOLD analysis project Ga0184626, IMG submission 133142) | Groundwater sediment microbial communities from an aquifer in East River, Colorado, USA - PLM3_60_b1 | ecosystem: Environmental > Terrestrial > Soil > Riparian zone | place: USA: East River... | reverse complement strand
GTCGGCCAGTTGCTCCGGCGCCTGCACGGAGATGAAGAAGGCGCCGGGGCCGCCGATCACGCAGTCCTGGTAGTAGATGTCGAGCAGCCCGGCCGGCAGCCCGAAGGACGCGGTGGGCCTCAGTGTCACCGGCAGGCCGTTGATGGTGATGCCGCGCGCCAGCACGGCCTCGCGCATGGGCAGCACCGGCGGCCCCATATTGTTGGGCCCGTCGCCGGAGATGTCGATGACCTGGCGCCCGCTGGCAAAGCCGTTGTCCTCGAACAGCGCGCCGGAAAAGGCGAGGGCGGCGGAGATTGACGTCCCGCGGATGCGCGGGCTCTTCGCCTGCTTCAGCTCGGCCGCCACCGCTTCGGCGGAGTCCCGGCCCTCTACCAGCCGCCAGGACATCACCAGCGTCTGGGACCGCGGCCCCGCCCATTCCACATAAGACACGGCGACGCGGCCATTCATGCCGTTGGTGATGGCGGCGATCACCTCGGGATGGAGGAACGCCTGCACATAGCCGTCGCGCTGAAGCTGCCGCTCCCCCTCATCCATCGAGCCCGACACGTCCACCGCCAGGACGAGTTCAAGATCGACCTCGACATCCTGCGCCGCCGCTGGCCCGCTAAGGACCGTGCATGCGGTCACCGCTGCAAGGGCTGCCCAATATTCGAACAAACGCCGTGTCATCGCTTACCTCCGACTAGGAAGCTCCGCCACGAGTCACACAGATACATCGAGCACCGGCCGGCCATGAAAGCACAGATGCGTGAGGATGGGTATGGCATCGCGCCCTCACCCGCGCAGCGCTCGCTGGACGCGAACGCTGCGCACCCTCTCCCACTTCGTGGGCGAGGGGATAGTAAAAAAGAACGCCGTAAGAATTTTCCCCTCGCCCACGAAGTGGGAGAGGGATGCCACATCCGCGTCCAGCGGATGGGGCTGGGTGAGGGGTCGCCCGCGTAGAACTACCGCGCCGCCGTCTTCGCGCGCTTCGGCTTCGACGGGCCCGCGAGATAGTCTTCGATCTCGCCGGTCAATTCGTCGAGCCGGTCATGGAAGAAATGGTTGGCGCCCTCCACCTGGCGGTAGTCGATGGTGATGTCCCGCTGGTTGGACAGCTTCTGCACCAGCTTGCTCACGGATTCCGCCGGGACGATGTCGTCCTCGTCGCCCTGGATCACCAGGCCCGAGGAGGGACAGGGGGCCAGGAAGCTGAAATCGTACATGTTGGCCGGCGGTGAAATGGAGATGAAGCTGGAGATCTCCGGCCGCCGCATCAACAGCTGCATGCCGATCCAGGCGCCGAAGGAGAAGCCGGCGACCCAGCAGGCGGAGGCGTTCGGGTTATGGGCCTGCAGCCAGTCCAGCGCCGAGGCGGCATCGCTCAGCTCGCCCTCGCCGCGGTCGAACCGGCCCTGGGAACGGCCGACCCCCCGGAAATTGAAGCGCAGGACCGAATAACCCCGCTTCTGGAAGGTCTGGTACACCGCATACACAACCTTGTTGTTCATCGTCCCGCCATGCTGCGGGTTGGGATGAAGCACGATGGCGATGGGTGAACTCGGTTCCCGGCCGGGCTGATAGCGCGCTTCTATCCGCCCTTCGGGTCCGTTGATGATCACTTCAGGCATTTATTAATTGTATCCCAGCCACGGTTCAGCTTTTGACGCCCAACTTGCGTTGGTGTTTTCAACCATTTGTTCTAACTGATTCTTCGGAACGCCCGAGCGAATCTTGACCAATTTAGTCGGACATACTATATGCCAGATAAGAGACGGGCACGAATCCGACGCCGGCCGAAACCTCAGCCAGGGCGGGCGGATCATATCATGTTGGGTCGCATGCTATTCAAGGACATTCGCGACGACATCGACGGCATGATCGCCCGGGACCCGGCCGCCCGGTCGCGACTGGAAGTTGCGCTTACCTATCCGGGATTTCACGCCCTGGTCTTCTACCGGGCCGCGCATTGGCTGCTGCGCCATCGCTGGCGCCTGCTGGCCCGGATCGTTTCTCATATGGGCCGCATGCTGACCGGCATCGACATCCATCCCGGCGCCATCATCGGCCGCCGGCTGTTCATCGATCACGGCACCGGCCTGGTGATCGGCGAAACGGCGGAAATCGCCGATGATGTCACCCTCTATCAGGGCGTTACCCTCGGCGGTGTCGCGCCGTCGGTGGATTCCGCCTCGCAGATCGATCGCAAGCGCCATCCTACGCTGCGCAACAATGTCATCGTCGGCTCGGGCGCCCAGGTGCTCGGGCCGATCACTGTGGGCGAGGGCGCCCGCGTCGGCGCCAATGCGGTGGTGGTCGCCGATGTGCCGCCGGGCGTCACCGTGGTGGGCATTCCGGCCAAGGTCATCATGCCGCGCAATGCCAGGCCGGAGTTCCAGGCCTACGGCACGCCGACCGGCGATATCGCCGATCCGGTGACCCGCGCCATCGACGGGCTGCTGGATCAGATGTCGCGCCTGAAGGCGCGGGTCGAGCAGCTCGAAGGCGAGGCGGCGCGGCGCACCGGCAATGGCGAGGCCGAGGTCGCCGGTACAAAGCCCGACGCGGTCAATCTTGAGGATCGGCATACGCCGGATTGCTGATCCGCGGCCAACCTGAGAGGCGAGCCGCCGATGCAATCTCCCGTTTATCTTGACTATAACGCCACCGCACCGCTGCGCCCCGCCGCGGCGGAAGCCATGGCGCGCGCGTCCGCACTGACTGGCAATGCTTCGTCGGTGCATTCCTTCGGCCGGCAGGCGCGGGCCGCAATCGAAACCGCGCGAGAGCAGGTGGCGGCGCTGGCGGGTGCTAAGCCGGCGCAGATCGTGTTCACGTCGGGTGGGACCGAGGCCAACAATCTGGCCATCGCGGGCAGTGGCCGCGCGCGCATTCTCGTATCCGCCATCGAACATGACTCCGTGCTGGCGGCGGCGCCATCGGCCGAGCGCATACCCGTCACTTCAGATGGCGTCGTCGATCTGGCGGCGCTGCAGCATTTGTTGCAGGTGGATGCGCGGCCGGCACTGGTCTGCGTCATGCTGGCCAACAACGAGACCGGCGCGATCCAACCGCTGGCGGAGATCGTGGTGATCGCCCATCGTGCCGGCGCACTGGTTCATTGCGACGCGGTGCAAGCTGCCGGCAAGCTGCCGCTGGATTTTGCGACGCTCGGCACCGATCTGATGTCGCTGTCCGCGCATAAATTCGGCGGCCCCAAGGGCGCGGGCGCAGTTGTAGTTGCCGACAATGTGCCTTTCACCGCGCAACTGCGCGGCGGCGGGCAGGAGCGGGGCCGCCGGGCCGGCACGGAGAATATCGCCGCCATCGCCGGCTTTGGCGCGGCAGCCGACGAAGCGCGCCACGATCTTTCGCGTTTGGAGGCGATCGCCGCGATGCGCGATTGGCTCGAGCGCGATGCCGTCGCCGACGTTTCCGCTGCGCGCATCATCGCTGCCAAGCCGCCGCGCCTCGCCAATACAAGCTGCCTCGCCTTGCCTGGTGCCAGTTCAGAGACGCTGGTGATGGCACTCGATCTCGCCGGCGTCGCAGTCAGCGCCGGATCCGCCTGCTCCTCGGGCAAGGTGAAAGCATCCCATGTCCTTAAAGCCATGGGTCTCGGCGATGAGATCGCCGGCAGCGCCATCCGCGTCAGCCTCGGCTGGGCCAGCAAGGCCGCCGACGTGGAGCGCTTCCTCGAAGTCTGGAACGAATTCGCCGGACGCCGAGGTCTTTCGGGACCTGCCGCCCCGGCTGGCTTGACGGCGGCGTAAAGAAGGGCTGCACTAACGTATGTCCAAGAAGCCCACCAACGGCCATCTGCCGAACCAGCCGAAGACGCCGGTCTATCTCGACTATCAGTCGACCACGCCGGTCGATCCCCGCGTGCTGGAGATCATGCTGCCCTACTTCACCGAGAAGTTCGGCAATCCCCATTCCACGAGCCACAGCCACGGCCGGATCGTGGCGGAGGCGGTGGAAGCGGCGCGCGAAGACGTCGCCCGCCTGATCAACGCCGATGTGCGAGAGATCGTCTTCACCTCCGGCGCCACCGAATCCAACAACATTGCGGTCAAGGGCGCGGCGCGTTTCCTGAAAGTCCGCCGCGACCACATCGTCACCTGCGTCACCGAACATAAATGCGTGCTCGAGAGCGTGCTGCGGCTGGAGCATGAGGGCTTCGCCGTCACCCGCCTCGAGGTCGGCCGCGACGGGCTGATCGATCTCGATGAACTTGCCGCGGCGATCACCGATCGCACCGCGTTGGTCACCATCATGGCGGTCAACAACGAGATCGGCGTGGTCCAGCCGCTGGCGCAGATCGGCGCGCTCGCCCATGCCAAGGGCGCCTTGTTCCACACCGACGCGGCGCAGGCCGCCGGAAAAATTTTCCTCGACGTCGGGGCCATGGACATCGACCTGCTCAGCATCTCCGGCCACAAGATGTATGCGCCCAAGGGCATTGGCGTGCTCTATGTCCGGCGCCGGCCGCGGGTGCGGATCGAGCCGCTGTTCGACGGCGGCGGGCAGGAGCGGGGCGTGCGCTCGGGCACCCTGCCGGCGCCGCTCTGCGTCGCCCTCGGCGCTGCGGCCCGCATCGCCCGGGAGTCGATGGCGGAGGAGGGCGCGCGCCTCGGCACGCTCCGCCGCCGTTTCCTCAATGCCGTGAGCCGCGAGATTCCCGACGCCGCCGTCAACGGCAGCGAGAGTCACCGCTTTGTCGGCAACATCAATCTGCGGTTGCCGGGCGTCGATGCCCAGCGCCTGCTGGAGCAGGTGCCGGAGCTGTCCCTGTCCCTGGGCTCCGCCTGCACCTCGGCGGCAGTGGAGCCGTCCTATGTGCTGCGCGCCATCGGCCTTAGGGATGAGGAGGCGGGTGCCTCGCTCCGCGTCGGCCTCGGCCGCTTCACCAGCGAGGCCGAGATCGACTTCGCCGCCGAGCGCCTGGGCGCCGCCGTCGGCCGGTTGCGCAATGGCGACGGGAAACTGCCCAGCGCCGCCCAATGATCGCCCAAAAGCCCGGGCTTCCTTGACGCCCCGCCGGGCGCTGTGGCAGGGAGACCGCCGCCCCGGCGCCTACCCCGATGGCCCGGGCCAATACCCGATATCCAGGAGAACGGTAGGATGCCGAAGATCACCTTCATCAAGACCGACGGAACGCGGGTGGAGGTGGACGCCCCGATCGGCCTGTCCGTTCTCGAGATCGCCCATCGCAACAATCTGGACCTGGAGGGCGCCTGCGAAGGCTCGCTCGCCTGCTCCACCTGCCATGTCATCGTCGACCCTGAATGGTACGAAGTGCTGGAGGCGGCGACCGAGGATGAGGAGGATATGCTGGACCTCGCCTTCGGCCTGACCAAGACCTCGCGCCTGGGCTGCCAGATCCGCATCACCGAGGAACTCGACGGCCTCACCGTGTCGCTGCCCACGGCGACCCGCAACATGATGATGGAATAGCGCAACAATTCGTGATCCCGACTTACGTCGGGCTGGCCCATTTGGCCTTGGACAACAGCCCCGTAAACGCCAGATGATCGGGACCAGTGAGCACTGATTCAGTGCCATACTGAACGTTAAGAGCAGCGCACTCGAAGGTTAATGCCCCTGAACCCCCTCTCACGCACCGAGACTGCGGTACGCCTGCCGGCGCCGGCCGATTTCCATGCGCGCCTCCTGGCCTCGCCGGTCGGCCGGCTGGTGACGCGGCCCTGGTTCGATCGGGTGGCGTTGCGGCTCGGCCTCGGCGCCTATCTGCCGCTGAGCCGGGCGTGGGCGGCGGCCACCGTGTCCGAGGGCTCGCTGGAGCGCTTCCATGCCGAGGTGCCGATCGGCCGCCTGCCCAGCAATGTGGAGCGCGGCCTGCCCCGCGCGCTCGCCCGCATCGCCGAGCTGAATTTCGTCCATAGTGCTGTGGAGCGCGAATGGGAGAACGCCTATTTCGGCCCCACGGAGGCGAGCCCCGACCGGCTGGTGATGGCCGAATGCGCGCGCCGCGACGCCAGCGACAGCCTGATGAAGGGCCGGCTCTCCTTCCTGCCCATGCGGCTGCAGAGCGCGGTGCCGGCGGTGCGTTTCGACGTTCCCACCTTCGAGCAGGTGATGGAGCGCTATGGCGCCGCGCTGCAGGATTTCGAGACCGCCTACATGCCGCCGGAAGTGCCGCCGAAGATCGTCGAATCCCGCCGCGTGCCCTCCACCTTCGGCACCGAGTACTGGCTGAAATTCCCCAGCGGCAATCCCGCCGTCGGCCCTCACGCCTGGGCCCATGTGTTCGAGCCCGAGGGCATCGAGAACCCGCCCAGCCTGGTCTACGGCCACGGCCTGGCGATGGAGATCGAGTCGATGGAGGGCGCGGTCGAAGGCTCCAACGACATCATCAGCCAGGGCGTGCGCTTTATCCGGCTGGAGGCGCCGTGGCACAGCCGCCGCCGCCTCTCCGGCCGTTATGGCGGCGAGCCGTTCCTCAGCACGCCGCCGCTCGGCGCGCTGGATTTATTTAGTGCGGAAGTGAGAGAAATGGCGGCGCTGATCGCCTGGTGCCGCGGCAACTCCAGCGGCCGCGTCGCCGTCGGCGGCACCAGCCTGGGCGCACTGGCCAGCCAGCTCGTGGTCACCCATTGCCGCCACTGGCCGGAGATCTACCGTCCGGACGTCGCCTTCCTTGCGACCACCACCCAGGACGTGGGCAGCCTGTCGTTCGACAGCTCGCTGGCCCAGCTCGTCAGGGTGCCGCAGGCGCTGGCCGCCGCCGGCTGGACCCGCGAGATGCTCGACCGCTGGCGCCCGCTCACCGATCCCCATGACGAGCCGCCGCTGGACTGCGCCGACATCGTCATGGTGCTCGGCCGCGTCGACACGGTGACGCCCTTCGCCCGCGGCCTGCGCATGGCGCGCAGCTGGAAGATCCCCGACGGGAATCTATTCATGCGCGACGCCGGCCATTTCTCGGTGTCCCTCGACCTGAACCGCGACCCCGCCCCGCTGTACAAGGTGGCGGCGCGGTTGAAGCGGTAGAACTCAGAAATTTGTAGGACGCACGATACTTATTGTCCCCTCTCCCCTTGCGGGAGAGGGTTAGGGTGAGGGGTCTAATAGAGACTCAAGCAAAGACGCAAATTCGGGACGCCGACCTAGCCCCAGACGGCATCTGCAGTGCGCCCAATACCCCTCACCCTGCGGCATCCGCTGCGCGGATGCCGCTTCCCTCTCCCTCAAGGGGAGAGGGGACATCCAGCTCTGCAACCTTCGCTAATCCGCCCGCCCATAAAACCCGACCCGCTCCGCCGCGCTGAACATCACGTCCGGCTGTTCGACGAAGCTCATGACAGCGACGATGCGATCGCGCACTCCAAGCGTCGGCGCCGCCCGATGCGCCGTGTTGCGCCCGGCGAACACATTCAGCGTGCCCGCGCTCAAAGCCACCGAGCGCACTTCGGGATCTTCCCCCGCCAGCAACCGCGCCACCCCGTCATAGTTCGGCTCGCCCTCCGCGCGCAGGTTGCGCCGGTACTCGAATTCGCCGCCGGATTCCGGCATCTGCAGCAGCAGCGTGACCGTGAACTGGCTGCGGTCGAAATGCCAGTTGAGCCCCTCGCCGTCGCCATAGCCCATCACGTTCAGGCAGGCGAGGGGATCGGCCATGGGGAACAGCCGCGCTTTCCCCATCGTCGCGGCAAGGAACGCCGCCAGCGCCGGCCAGTCATAGATGCGCCTGACGATGGTGCCGGCGGTGCGGTCGCCGGTGACCGTGCGGTTGCTGGTCTCGATCTCGCGCCGCGCGCCGTGACCGGCGGGCAGGTCCGGCTGCGGTGCTCCGAAATAGATGTCGTGCCGGCGCGCATGGCGGAACGCGCCCTCGGCCAGCAACGGCTTCAGCTCGCCGACGCAGGCGGCCAGCGCGTCGGGCCGCACGAAATCAGCGAGATTGAACATGCCGCTATCCGCCAGCTCCTCCCGGCACCGCCGCATCAGCGCCCGCCCCTCCGGCGTATCGGGCCGGTGAATCGGATAGGCGGCGAGATCGAGGAGAGCGTCGATGGATGAGCTGTGATCAAATTGGGGCATCGGTCGCCAGCCTAGCGGAAAGCGGCGGCCGATTGCAAACGATCGTCACCCATGTGGTGAAAATCCCTCGACAATCCGCGCCTTCGCCGCGGCGCGCCGGCACACTGTCCTAGAGGCCTATCCTCCTATGTATTGTGAATTTTGTCACTTTCTCCCCGAGGACCGGCGCTAGGATGCGCCATGTCAGGCGCTGCGCGCAGGATTTCAGCGCCCGCGAACAACAGAGCGTTGTTCGGCCCCCACAAGAGGTGGCGCCATGCCCTCGATCAGCACAGTAGTGAAGTGGAACCGGCGCGCCGTGTTTCTGGCGGCTGCGCTTCTGACGTTTATCGTCGCGCAGGATTGCGGTCAGCCGCAATGCCCGGAGGGACAGGTGCCCTGCCAGGCCGGCGTCGACGCCAACGGCGCGGTGTGCTGGTCCTGCTGCGCGGCCTAGACCAAGATCGCCTCGGATTGAATCAATCCGAGGCGTGAATCTTGGTCTACTTTGTTGAGTAGAGCATGATTCACGGATTGCACTGTTTCAGTGCGATCCGATCATGCTCTAGAGCGGCCGGGTCTGTATGGATCCGCTCGGGAGGATAATCGCATGGGTGACGTTGTCTTCAACGTATTGCTGGCGGATCCCAGTTTTTGGATCGGCCTGTCGGCGGTGTGGATGTTCGGCTGGGCCCGCTTCGGCAGCCGCCAGTGGGATGAGGACGAGGTCGATCCCCGCATCCCCACCAGCTCCTTCACCACGCGGTTCCGCTTCCTGCTCGCGGCCTTCACCTATACCGGCGCCTACGGTCTGCTCTATGTCGCGCTGATCGGCTTCGGCAGTTTCGACTTTACCCAGCCGATCCTGGTGAAGTTCATCGGCACCATCGACAAGGAAGGCATGAAGATCGGCACGCCCGCGTGGGCGGCGATGGCGGTGACCGCGGTGCTGCCGGCCCTGCCGGTGTTCAAGCGGCTGGACGAGCGGCTGCGGGCGAAGTTCCACAATTTTGCCAGCATCCCGCTGAAGGTGCGGCATCTCGCCGACGAGATCCTCGACGGCCTGGCGGAAGCCCTCGGCGTCGCCCCGAGCGTGGAGACGGCCGACGGCGCCCGGCTCTATGCCCGCCTCAAGAAATGCATGAAGAAGCTGAAGGCGTCGCCGCGGGTCACTGCCGCGCGCGACTATGGCGAGTTCTTCGCCCAATACCGCTCGGTCAAGGAGGAGCTGGACAAGGAGGTCGAAGCGGCAAACGCCGTCGACGACGCCGACGACGAGAAGACCAAGCCGCAGGAGCAGGTCTCCAGCTTCGAATGGCAGGCCATCAACAAGCGGTTGTCGCGCCTGATCGCCTGCGCCGTGCTGCATGTGGAGCGCGACGAATACGACGCCCGCGACGTGCTGGCGAACGAGCTGAAGATCCCCCATATCGCCGCCGGCCATTGGCGCTTCACCTTCAACCAGATCGCGCTGGGCGGCCTTGCCGTGATCCTGGCCATCGGCATCGGCCTGGGCGTCGGCGCCTATGTCACGCTCTCCAAGATGGGCTTTCGCGCGGATAATTCCCAAGCCGAAGTGCTGATGGCGATGTTCAGGCAATGCGCGACGATCGGCATCCTGGCCGGTCCGATGTTCGTGCTGTCGATCATGTTCGCGGCCGGCGTGCAGATGTATCTGCTGGACCGGCGTCAATTCGGCGAGGCACTCGAGTGGCAGGACCTGACGCTGTCGCGCATCGTCACCTTCGTCGGCGCGTTCCTGGTGGCGCTGCTGCCCGCCCTGATCGTGGGCGCAATCCGCGCCTGGCTCAGGGACGAGGAGCTGTCGGTCATGGTGTGGCTGCCCTGGGCGATACCGCCCGCTGCCGTGGCGACGCTGTTCGTCATCCTCTCGAGCTTCGAGTTGACGCCGCTCAGAACGCTCAACACCGCCGTCGATTTCGTCGCCCATGCGGCGGTCGCCGCCGTCGCCACGATGATCGCGGTAAAGATGTCGATGCTGGCGGGGTTCAATCCGCTCGTCAGCTTCGCCGTTCCTCCACAAGTGTTCAACCTGATGGCCGTGATGACGGCGGCGCTGGCCGGCGGCACGCTTGGTTGCATAGAATGCGCGGTCTCCCGCCCATCGAAACATGCCGCCCCGCGCCCGAAGCCGGCGCTGATGCCGGTGCCTGCCTAGGCGATAGAGAGCAAGCATCACAGGATTGTCCCGCCGGTCCCGGACCTCAGCACGGGGACTGGCTCCCGCCGTAGCGTCAGCGAAGGAGGGTGCCTGTCCCCGTTTGCGCAAACTAAGCGCAGCTACGCAAGCTTGCGACTTTCGATTGCTTCAGCCAAACCATCGATCAAGCGAATCAATGTTTCGTCGCCAAAGAAAGTCGCATCTAGCTCGCGGCGTTGCCGATGCAGGGTTTGAACCAAGGCCGAATAGGTCATAAACCGCACTTCGATCCGCTCAACGGTCGAGCGATAGCCCGAGAAATTCCGATTGAACATCTTTTCCAACGACGGCTTGCCACAACGGCGAGGATCATAATCTAGGAACGCCTGTAGCACGTCTTCAGAGGTTTTGAATTTCTCGCTCCAGATCTGAGGAAACGGCTTAGTCGGCGTCAGGTACAACAAGCAAGGCCGCTTTCGCACCGTGCTTTTCTGTTGTTCCAGCGCCGCCAAGAGCGCGTACTTCGCTAACTGCAAAAGACTGGATTTTGCAGCAATTTTTACCTCGATCATCAATATCGTTTCCGTACCCAAAAGAAACACGTCCTGCTGTGTAATGTTAGCGTGATTAAGGCCAAGACTCTCTTGGATCCCGTGACCGATGAACGTGAAGGCTTCATCAAATGGAGTAATGCCGAAGCACGAGCCGAACAGACGGCCGGACATACGCGCCGGCGCAATCCGTAAGAACAGGTTTAGGATATCGTTGAATGGAACCTCAGAGTTCTGGAGTCTCGCGATGACGCTGCCGTAGCCATGCACCTGCGAGTTCGGCTTCTTCTTCTGACAATCCTGGCAGAGTTCAATGATACGCCGGCAGCCAAGTCGACGCGGGTCCCAGTAGAGCCGCTCCATCTGCTCCCAATATTCATCATTCCAATTCATCGCTGACACATATACTCACCGTATCGCTACGAATCGCCCTTCGCTGACGCGCGCCTGGCCGAGGGCAGCGAGCGTAATGAGCACGTCTTCCACGCGGTCGCCGCGCGCACTCGAAGGCGCGGGCGATGGCGGGCGGCATCGGATGGCGACCCTACAACCGTTATCTTTGACAGCGACCAGGCGGAAAACTTGTTATACATACTGGGCCTCTTGAACTCGACTTTGTTGAATTGGCGATTCAGCTTCATTGGGAAACTAAAAAGTGCGGGTATTCTGGAGTATTTCTGGAACAGCGTGTCAAAGCTCCCGATTCGACGGATTGATTTCAAGAACCGCAAGGATGTTGCAGCTCATGGCCGCATGGTTGAACTCGTGGACCGTGTAGTGCGTCTCATATCGGATGCTGAAACGACAAAAAGCGAATCAGAACGGACAGCGCTTGGGCGAGCGATCTCCGAAGCAGAACGCCAAATTGATTCCTTGGTGTTCCAACTCTACGATATTCGCGAAGACGATCTGCGGCTCATTAGGCAGATTGAGCTATAGTTCTTGACTTCCTTAGGAAGATTCGAGGCAACAAAGTACGGCATCATTGCGACGTCGGCCTCCGCCACAGGCCGAACGATGATGCGGGACGTCATTAGTGCGAGATGAGACGCGCCTTGACCTCAGACCAGGGTGACCCGGCATCGGGGTTTTGCAGACACTCGGCCCAGCGCCGGTCCAGTTCTTCGCGCTCCGCATCGCTGAGCGTGATCGCCTCCGGATGCGCGGCGATGCTGTCCCAGATCGCCTCGACGAGCCGCAGGCGCTCGCTGACCGGGAGCTTGAGAACGGAAGACAACTCGATATCGCTCATCATGAAATTCTAGCTCCATGGCATCCATCGCCGCAATCCGGGGCGCCCTATCCTACAAATCACGATAGCATTTGTTCCCGAAATGTTCTATCATTTTCTATCGAAACGCGCCGCGAGGGTGGGCCGCTACTCTCGCATGGAACGATGTATGCCATGAGACAGGAGAATCAGCTTCGAAGGACGGATCTCAGCTCGCGCCAAAAGCCGGAGCCTTCCTTTGCATAGCATCGATCCTCAAAAATCACTTTTTCTGAAATCGCATCTCCAGCGGAAATTATTCCCTTGGGAGAAGGGGTTAGGGGCGAAAAATCTGCGGGGAAAATGCTGCAAAATGTACACGAATGGCACCCGCACGCACGCGTTTCCAGATCGAGAGGGGCGACGGCCCGTCGCCCCTACAGGACACCGTGCCGCCTCACCCCTTCCAATGCGGCGGGGTGGTCTTGGCGTAATACGGCAGCGCCTCGATGCGGGACATCCAGGCCTGCAGGCGCTTGGGCATGCGGTCGCCGAGGCCGTTCTGCGGCTGGCGCAGGTCGATGCGGCGCAGCGAGCGCACGAAGGGATAGAGCGTGAAATCCGCCAGGCTCAGCGCGCCCGCGAGGTAATCGCCGGTGAGCCGCGCGTCCCACACCGCGAGCTCCTTCAGCACGGTCTCCTGCGCCGCCGCGATCTTGGCCCGGTCCTCCGGCGCGTCCTTGGCGCGGAACAGCGTCTCGTCGAACAGCGGCGTGTCGGCCTTGGACATATGCTCGACCTCCAGCGCCAGGCGGCGCACCGTGGCGCGCGCCTGCGGCTCCATCGGCAGCAGCGGCTGATGCGGAAAACGTTCCTCCAGATACTCGCAGATCGCCCCGGATTCATAGAGCGCGAAGCCGTCATGCACGATCGCCGGCACCTGCCCGCGCGGGTTCACCTTCAGGAACTCCGGCTTCTTCGTGTCGCCGGCGTCGAAGGACAGCAGCTTGAACTCGTAGGGCACGCCCTTATGCTCCAGCGTCAGCCACACCTTCCACGCAAAGGGGGAGCCCGAGCCGTAATAAAACGTCAATGCCATGGGGGATTCCTTTCCAAAGATTCTAGCGGGATCTTAACGATCACACGGCCGCGGCGCCAACGACTCGAAGAAAGAAAACCGCCGATGAACGCCGATAAACGCCGATGGACCGAGCACGGCAAGAAAGCTCTGGACGTCCTTCTGGGAGTGGCTTTTGGCGCGCCGCGAAGCGGCGCACCGGAACATCAAGATCGAAAGCCATCAGGAAACTTGCGTTTAGCTCAGCCAATCGGCGTTTATCGGCGTTCATCGGCGGTTTCCTTCACCGCTTACGCGCGGGTGACAAAATGACCGCGCAGTTAGCGTTGGCGAAAGAGCCCGAAATCCCTATATTCCGCGCCATGATCGAGACCGCCCACATCGCCGACCTCTGCGCCGCACCGCTCGCGCGCGGCCTGCCGCCCGAGCTGTTTTCCATCGCGCCCCACAAGGCCCCGGGCGCGACGCGCGTGGTCGTGGCCATGTCGGGCGGCGTCGACAGCTCCGTCACCGCGGCACTGATGAAGGCCGCGGGCTACGATGTCGTGGGCATCACGTTGCAGCTCTACGATCACGGCGCCGCCGTGGGCCGCAAGGGCGCCTGCTGCGCCGGCCAGGACATCCATGACGCGCGGCGCGTCGCCGACAAGCTGGGCATGCCCCACTATGTGCTCGACTATGAAACCCGCTTCCGCGCCGAGGTGATGGACGATTTCGCCGACACCTATCTCGCGGGCGCGACGCCGATCCCCTGCGTCCGCTGCAATCAGCGGGTGAAATTCCGCGACCTGCTGCAGACCGCGCGCGACCTCGGCG
>Ga0184626_10000357_pt1 | contig 13900 bp, 7 predicted proteins | sample PLM3_60_b1_FD_133142 | JGI IMG/M metagenome (GOLD analysis project Ga0184626, IMG submission 133142) | Groundwater sediment microbial communities from an aquifer in East River, Colorado, USA - PLM3_60_b1 | ecosystem: Environmental > Terrestrial > Soil > Riparian zone | place: USA: East River... | reverse complement strand
GGCCCCGCGAGCCATCGCAAGAATCAGTCCGGTTAAGATACCCGGTGCAGAAGCGGGCAAAACCACGCGTAGAATCGTTTGCCATTTGGAAGCGCCGCATGCCAGCGATCCCTCCCGCACGCCTCTGGGGACCGCCGCCAATGATTCTTCGGTAGCGACAATCACAACCGGAACTGTCATCAGAGCCAGCGTTAACGATGCCCAGAGAATGCCTCCCGTGCCAAAAGTCGGACTCGGAAGATACTGACTGAAGAAGAGACGGTCGATCGTGCCTCCCATCACATAAACAAAGAATCCAAGCCCAAAGACTCCAAAGACGATTGAGGGGACACCAGCAAGATTGTTGACTGCAATTCGTACCGAACGAACAAACAGACCTTGCTTGGCATATTCACGAAGGTAAATTGCCGCCAGTACCCCGAAAGGTGTCACCGCAACGCTCAACAGAAGAGTCATTACAAAGGTGCCAAATATCGCAGGGAAGATTCCTCCCTCTGTATTTGCTTCCCGGGGCTCATCACTCACAAATATCCACAACCGGTGAAAAAAGAATGTCAATCTTTGCCACAAATTCATTGCATTCGGAAAACTGTATGAAACGATTTGTCCAATCGCGATGCGATTCTCTTCTCCTGTGATCAGGGAGTATGTGAAGCTATCCTCAACTTGCTTTGCTCTCAGCTCTTGCGCTCGTTTCGCGAGCACTTCATATTGAGCCTGAAGCGCATCGATGCGTTGTTGGATTTGTTTGAGTGCCGCTTCCAGCGAGGCTCCGGTTTTCTTTTTGCGGATGAGTTTTTCCTGGACTCTGAGTTCTTCCATCTCGTGATTGATTTTTCCGATTTGTCCCTTCTCGACTTTCTTGATCTCTGCGCGGCGGTTTGTCGCTACTTGCACTTTCGCTTCCAGTTCTGAAAAGAAGCGAGGATCGTTCGCTTGAAGAATTCCCTGTCCCCGGATTTCAAGCGATTTCGGGTACCCGATGGCGTCCCCGTACTCCATTCGCTCAATCGAGATGATTCCGGTCGGGTACTGGACGTCTGCGATGTCTTTATGATCAATAAATTTAAAAGCCAGACCGTATTGGTCCTTGTTCCCCATGAACAGCTGCCATTCCTCATTGCTGACGCTTGCATCAAGAGACTTAGCCACTTTTTCTTGTTTCTCTACGACAATTCCACCCAGCATTGGAGGACCGTTGATAGCTACTGTGCTTCCTTCGCGTAACCTGATTTGCGCCACACGATCCGGCCAGAACACTTTAACTCCATTGGTGAGGATCAGCACGAGAAGATAGACCACCATCACGAGTCCGACTGTCAATCCCATGGAAGTAAACCAGACATACGGTTCGCCTACTGTTCTCGTTCTTTGAGATTTTGTTTTGGGTTCCATATTCAGACGGTCTTATATTTTTCGCGCAGTCTTTGTCTCAAGATTTCTGCAAGTGTGTTCACCGTAAACGTAATCAGAAAAAGAGCCATAGCTCCCAGAAAAAGCGTCCGGTACAGGGTTCCCTGGGCCGGCGCTTCCGGTAATTCGACAGCGATATTTGCAGACAGCGTACGCATTCCGGAGAAGATATTGAAATCCATAATGGGCGTGTTGCCCGTGGCCATGACAACAATCATAGTCTCTCCTACTGCGCGGCCCAGTCCGATCATGATTGCGGAAAAGATTCCTGCCGATGCGGTCGGCAAAATAATTCGCACAGCCGTTTGCCACCGACTTGCTCCCAGAGCCAATGAACCGGAACGAAGTGCCTGAGGGACATTAGACATCGCATCTTCTGCGATGGTGAAAATAATAGGAATGACGGCGAAGCCCATCATAAAGCCCACAATCAGCGAGTTCCTTTGTTCAAATGGCAGGCCTGTGACTTGCGGCCACCAGAGACGGAAATCGGCAACCAGCTTCCCGCTGCTTGGATCTCGAGTCACAAACAAGACCTTTTCCAACCAGGGGCCTAGATTCCAGGCGAGAATGCCCGTGGCTATCAGTACAGGAAAAAAGAAGATCCATTCGTAGCCAGGTCTGATCAGAACACGATACCGAATCGGTAAGTGAGACCACAACCATCCAATCAGAAATGCCGAAATAGGAATCAAAACAAGCATCACAATTACAGACGGCACCCTTACTTCCAGAAGCGGAGCCAGCCACAAGGCCGCGAGAAATCCAAGAACGACCGAAGGAAGAGAAGCCATGATCTCCATCACGGGCTTTACAATGATGCGGAAATTCGGATGCAAGAACTGCGAAGTGTAAGTGGAAGCAAGCAATGCAACGGGCAAGGCAAACAGCATCGCAAACAAGGTACCTTTCAACGTGCCGATAATCAGGGGAACCAGGGAAAGCTTTGGCTCAAAGTCGTCTGTTCCGCCGGTGGATTGCCAGACATAATCGGGTTTCGTGGCGCCCTCATACCAGATCTTTCCAAACAGTGCCTTGAAGCTGGATTCGGGATGTGGATCCGTTAATTTATAAATATGAAGTTTGTCTTGTATGTCTAGAAAATATAGACTGTCGTATTTTCCACCAATCGCCGCTTGCGAAATGCGGAATGGAAGAGTTTGTTCCCAGCGGATATCTTCGGTTGTCGAAAAACGCAACGAAGCCAGGGAGCCTGAACCGGTGAGAAATGCTTTGTTGCGAACGCTGGTTGCAAAAAAGGTTGCCGGACCCGAAAGCGATGGGAAGTCTTTCGTTTTGCCGAATTTGCGAACGTCTCCGCCTTCCTCGTTGTACAGACTAAAAACTCGATTTGTCCCATCCATGGCAGTCAGGACCAGAGAAACTCCTCCAAAAACATAATCCATTGCGGAAATCGCATGGTCCGGAAGATCCCGAAATGGCTCGAATTTCTGAATCGGCTTCAATTCGTCACCGGACATCGCAAAATAAAAAATCTCTCCGTTTTTGGTGGCCACGACGATATCACTAGCCGACATATTCACAGAGAGTATGGTGGGTTCGCCATCGATCAGCGGAGTCAGATCGAATGTCTTGCCCACTGCTATCTCTCCCGTTCCCATTAGACTTGCAGTTTGTTCCAGCGTTTCTGCATATACATGTGGTTTTCCTTCAACATACTGGATCACGGTAATGAGTTTGGCCTGATCTGAATCTGCGAAATGAATCTGTCCAACAGCAGATCCTTGCTGACCGACGGGATAGAACGGTCCAGCCTTTAGATTCTGAACCACCTTGCGCTTCTTGCCGTCAAATGTAGTGCTGTAACCGATCTCTGCGATGGAGAAAAAGCCGTCGGAAGTTCCAAAGATGATCTGCTGCCGTCTGGGATCATAGTAAAATGCGGAAATCGTCTTTTGTTCCGCAAATCCCGGATCTACTTTTTGGGAAACCGCGTTTGCTTTCTGATCGATGAAGTAAACCGAACCGTCATCAGCGATTACAAACGGCAGCTCGCCCCATTCATCCACACCGATTGCGCGGTAATTCGTCATGGGCAACTGCACAGTGTGAACTTCCTGCACTTTTGCTGCTTGAAACAGAGGCACGATCTGTATCAGGATAAACACAAAAATCCCGAAAACAGCAGTAATGATACTCAGTCCACCAACTTTGATGAACTGTGTCATGAAACGGTCCATCAACAGAGCGGATCTTGGCGGTAGAAACCGTTGCGGAATTTCCGGAACCTGCTGTATCACCAAAGGAGGACGCGGCGGTTCTTCGATTTGCAGTTGTGGCTCTATGGAGGACATACTTGTTTCCAGTACGAACGGCGCAATGAATTGCGCGCCTAACGGCAACGCGTAGGAACGCGACTCATCACGCCCTGCGCGGGGACACACGCTGTGCGCCCCCGCACAAAAATGATTATTTCAACTTCCCCAAAGCTTCCTTTGCAATAGATGCCGGCAAGGGATAGTAACCATCCTTGATTACGACTTCCTGACCCTTCCTGGAAAGCACATAGCGAAGGAACTCATGTTCCAGTTTCGACAGCGGTTCGTTCGGGTTTTCATTAATATAGATGAAAAGGTAACGAGAAATGGGGTATTTCCCGTTTAGACAGTTTTCATAGGAGGGATCGAAAAGCTCTCCGGCAGCCTTTCCGAGCGACAAGGCTTTTACGCCAGAAGTCTTGTAACCGATTCCGGAATATCCGATGCCGCCAAGGTCGCTGCTGACACCCTGGACCACCGAAGAGGAACCGGGCTGTTCCTTTACAGTCGGCTTATAGTCGCCGTTCTGCATCACATGTTCTTTGAAAAAACCATACGTTCCGGAAGCACTGTTACGGCCATAGAGGGACACAGGCTTATTTGCCCATTCTCCAGTCAGACCGACCTGACCCCAGGTCTTGGTATCTTTACCACCTCTCTTTCTAGTGCTCGAGAATATCCCATCCACCTGAGCCAATGTTAGACCAGTTGCAGGATTGTCCTTATGGACATATACAGCCAGAGCGTCGATCGCTACTCTGATCGGTGTCGGTTTATAGCCGTATTTCTTTTCAAACGCGTCGATCTCAGTTGACTTCATTTCCCGGCTCATCGGTCCAAACTGAGCAGTGCCTTCGATCAGCGCCGGTGGCGCCGTGGAAGAACCCTTGCCTTCGATCCCGATCTTCACATTGGGATACATCGCCTTAAAACCCTCCGCCCACAAGGTCATAAGATTGTTCAGTGTGTCAGAACCGATACTGGAAACATTTCCTGAAATCCCGCTGACCGGCTTGTATTCTTCCAGCGCGGGATCAACTTTTGCGGATTGCGCGAACAGCGAGCAGGCGGCAAGAGAAACCGCCATCGTGAAAATAAAAACATATCGTTTCATATGTGCGTCTCCTTTCTTTTTGGGTTGATCGCGTTCATTTGTGCGATTCCCTGTAGTCTAGAGAGACGTAATTGCAACGATATCAAGTCAATGTTTCAATAATGTAAAATGTTCTTAGATTCGATTTAACGCAGTGTTAATATAGAATAAATACAACCTTAAACCGGGTGGGATAATGTGGTATGGGATGCGGCTCCGCGAATTGCGCGTAAATGCCCAGGAGCAAGAAACTAGCACAAGAGGACTTTATGGTAAGACAGTTTGATACAGAGCTCGATACACTCAAACAACAAATTCTGAGAATGGGTGGCAAAGCCGAAGCTATGATTCAAAGCAGCGTTCAGGCGCTTGTAAAGCGGGATCTTTCTGTCGCTGACAACCTCTCTCAGTTGGAGGAAGAAGTAAACAGCCTACAAGTTGAAATTGACGACCAATGCTTTAAAGCTCTTGCATTGCGCCAACCCATGGCGCACGATTTGCGGTTTATTATAGCGGCCATGAAAATCAGTGCCGATCTGGAACGCATCGGTGATCAAGCAGTCAATATTATCGAAAATACAAAAATTCTCCTGGAGTTTCCGGAATTGAAACCGCTGATTGACATACCGCAAATGGCGGAGATCTCGAAGGGGATGGTCCGCGACTCGCTGGACGCACTTGTCGAAGGTGATGCGGCGAAAGCTCGCGAAATCGTACTGCGTGACGACAAAGTGGATGCTCTAAAAAATCAGGTATTTCGTGAAGTGCTTACGTACATGATTTCAGACCCGCGCACCATTCAAGTGGGATTGCAGTTGATTCTTGTAGCCCGTCATCTGGAGCGGGTTGCGGATCACGCAACAAACATAGCCGAAGACGTTGTGTATATGGTGGAAGCCAAAGACATCCGGCATCATGCGGAAGAAGAACATCACGCAGACAAGGAGACGCAGGGTTGAGAAAGAATATTCTTGTCGTCGAAGATGAGAAAGACATCATCGAAGTGTTGCGTTATTATCTGGAAAAAGAGAACTATCGTGTCCATGTCGCAGAGGATGGGTTTACAGCTCTTGAGATCGCCGAAAAAGTAGTTCCCAACTTGATTCTTCTCGATCTGATGCTGCCGCGGCTGGATGGAATGGAAGTCTGCAAACGTCTGAAAAAGGATGAACGTCTGCGAGATATTCCGGTAATTCTACTGACAGCAAAAGCTGAAGAAACAGACAAGGTAAAAGGGCTGGAGCTTGGAGCCGATGATTACGTCACAAAACCGTTCAGTGCCAAAGAATTGATGGCGCGGGTAAAGGCTCATATCCGGAGGCGTGAAGGAAGCATTCCGGAAAAACTGTTTGAGTACGGCAGATTGACTGTGGATACGGTCAAGCACGAGGTTCGTTACAACGGGGGCGAAGTCGAACTCACGGCAAAAGAGTTCGAATTGCTGCTGTACATGCTTGAAAACCGGGGACGTGTGCTTACGCGTGATATGATTTTGAACCATGTTTGGGGTTACAATTATTATGGTTCTACTCGCACGGTCGATGTGCACATGACGCGCCTGCGTCAAAAGGTGCCTTTATTATCTGACGCCGTGACTACGATCAAGTCGTTTGGATACAAGCTCAAGGAGCAGGTTCCCTCGGTAGATGCATCCTGAACGTCTTTTCTGGAAGCTTTTTCTTTCCCTGATTATTTGCATCCTGGCCGCTTCGGCTTTGTTTGGCGCTTTCTTACATCGTCATCTTTACAACACGACGCTATCCAATGTGCAGACGAATCTAAAGAAAGAGACAGAGGTACTGGCGGAACTGACGATAAACAGTCCGGATCTTCTTCAGCAACCTGCGAAAATCGCGCGGGCGCTCAACACAGAGGACCGGATTACGATCATTGCTTCGGATGGCACAGTACTGGCGGACAACTGGGCGGAGCGTCTTGGCAAGGCAGAAATTGAAAATCACGCGAACCGTGTTGAGTTCAAGGCTGCCATGGCCGGCCGGCCGGTTTTTAGCCAGCATTTTAGTCGCGCAATCGGCCGGGAGATGCTTTACTATGCAATCCCGATTAAGCAGAACCACGATATTGTAGTTTTGCGGTTGGCGGTTCCGCTGACTGCTTTCTCTCAACAGATGGCAGAAATTACACGTTTCTTGATTTTTGCTGCGATCCTGGCTGTGCTTCTCTCACTTCCTTTTGCATGGAGTTTTTCCCGTAGCATTACCGGTCCGATTGAGCGGTTACGGGAAAGTGCAAACCGTCTTTCATCGGGAGATCTGAATCAGCGGGTAGTCGGTGAAGGAACCATGGAGTTCCGGGAACTCGCGCAGGATTTCAATAGCATGGCAGGACAACTCACGCAAAAAATCCAATCTGTAGAGCAGCAGCACAATCGTAACCGTGCCCTGCTGGCACGCATGGTGGAGGGCGTGTTTGCTGTCGATCAAAACGGCAAGGCAGTATTTGCCAATGCCGCGTTTTCCGGCATGATCGGTTTGAAGATGGATAGAATCGATGGAAGGTCTTATCTGGAAATCAGCAGAAACGAACAGCTTTCCAAATTCATCTACCGGTTGTTAAAACCTCTTCCGGATCCGGAAATTCCAGACGCATCGGAGATCAAGTTTTATGGCCCGGAAGGAGAAAGATCATTTTCCGTACAGGCTTCCCGCATTCAGGAAAATGGGAACGCTTTGATCTTGCTCGTATTTCATGACATCACACGCATCAAGGCAGTAGAGCAGATCAGAAAGGATTTTGTCGCAAATGTCAGCCACGAACTCCGCACGCCACTCACAGCTTTGAAAGGTTCGACGGAAGTATTGCTGGACGGCGCATATCGGAATCCGGAGGAATGCAGGAAATTTCTGGAGATTATGGACAAGCAGCTTCGGAACGTTCAAAATCTGGTGATTGATATGCTCAAGCTGGCGAATGTAGATAACACGGGAACTCCGTTCCAGAGAGAAACAGTAGAAGTCAAATCCTTTTTATCTGAGATTGTTTCAATATTGGAGCCGTTGGCTCAGAAAAAACGGCAAGCATTTACTGTTACCTTGCCGGCGGAAGAAATCCGTTTGAACATCGATCCGGGACAAATTGCCGACGCCATTACAAATCTTCTCGACAACGCAATCAAATATACAGATGATTCCGGAGAGATTCAGTTGATTGCACGAAGAGTGGATCACAATCTGGAAATCCAGGTGAAAGACAACGGTCCCGGTATTCCATCAGATCAAATTTCTCGCATCTTTGAACGTTTTTACCGCATTGACAAGAGCCGCTCTCGCGAGATGGGCGGTACCGGGCTCGGGCTTGCGATTACAAAACACGCTGTCGAAAACCACGGCGGAAATATCTCTGTGGAAAGCGAATACGGCCGCGGCAGCACCTTCACCATTACCCTGCCTTTGTAACCACGAATGTGCGCGACGGCGTACGACAATACCAATTCATTCGCTATGAGTAGCGAGTGAAGTCGCTACTTCAAACGGCATGCCTCTCCAAATCGCTTTTTTGATCGGTTACAATACCTCTTCATTGCGAAAGGAGGAATGGATGCAGTTGAAGCCCGTCTTGATTCTGATTTTCTTTTTGCTTTTGCCAAATCTGCCGGATGCGTCCACAACTGAGAAACCGTTGTTGGGGTTTACGGAGAAGCAAGCAGCAGCACAGCAAGCCCTGGAGACAAAGTTTGACAGCCTGTTGAAGAGCAGCAACTTGAAAGAATGGATGCAGCGTCTCTCGGCTCGACCACATCATACCGGATCCCCATATGGAAAAGAGAATGCGCAATTCATCGCTGAACTTTTTCGTTCCTGGGGGTATCAAACAGAGATCGAGGAATTCAAAGTTCTATTCCCAACACCCAGAACTCGTCTTCTTGAGATGGAAGCTCCAACGCGCTATCAGACCGAACTTTCAGAGCCCGAAGTGAAGGAAGATCATACTTCCGGACAAAAGAACGAACAGCTTCCTACTTACAATGCGTACTCGATCGATGGGGACGTCACCGGTGAGCTCGTCTATGTCAATTACGGCGTTCCAAAAGATTACGATGAGCTGAAATTGCGAGGCGTTGATGTGCGCGGGAAAATCGTGATTGCACGCTATGGAGAATCATGGCGCGGCGTCAAACCAAAAGTAGCCGCAGAACACGGCGCAATCGGATGCATTATTTACTCCGATCCGCAGAACGACGGTTATTACCAGGGTCCGGTGTATCCCGAAGGCGGATATCGAAATGAAAACGGAGTTCAAAGGGGATCGGTCCTTGATTTTACGGAGCACGATGGAGATCCACTAACACCGTTTATCCCCGCAACAGAGAATGCAAAACGAATTCCGCGCGAGAAATCAAACGCCATTACAAAAATTCCAGTTTTGCCGATCTCTTCGAAGGACGCTCTTCCTCTGCTTCGCACTCTGAGTGGTCCTGTGGCTCCGGAATCGTGGCGCGGCAGTTTACCGATCTCGTACCGGATCGGGCCGGGACCTGCAAAAGTCCATCTGAAACTAGAATTCAATTGGGACCTTGCGACGATCCGTGATGTGATTGCGCGAATGCCCGGTGCAGAATTTCCGGATCAATGGATTATTCGCGGAAATCATCACGATGCATGGGTCAACGGCGCCACCGATCCGATCAGCGGGTTGGTCGCGTTGCTGGAAGAAGCCCGGGTTGTGGCCGAACTAGCAAAAACGGGTTGGAAGCCAAAACGGACATTGATCTACGCCGCATGGGATGGAGAAGAGCAAGGACTGCTCGGTTCCACAGAGTGGGTCGAGGCTCATCGAGACGAGCTTCAGCAAAAGGCAGTTGCTTATTTGAACTCCGACAGCAATTCACGGGGATTTCTCTCCGTGGAAGGATCCCAAACTCTTGAGAAGTTCATGAATCAGGTAAGCAGAGATGTGGAAGATCCCCAAAAGAAAATCAGTATCCAGGATCGAAGCCGTGCTTACTTGATCCTTCAAGGAACTCCCGAGGACAAAAAGGACGCACGGAACAGGGAGGATTTACGTGTCCGGGCGGCCGGTTCGGGTTCGGATTATACGCCTTTTTTGCAGCATGCCGGGATCGCTTCACTCAACATCGGGTTTGGCGGCGAAGAAGAGTACGGTCAGTATCATTCGATTTACGATTCTTTTGATCACTACATCCGGTATATGGATCCGTCCTTTGAATATGGACTCGCGCTTGCAAAGACAGGCGGGCGATGCATGCTTCGACTTGCAAACGCGGAAGTGGTTCCGTTTGAGTTCAAAGGATTCGCCGATAACATTACGCAATACGTGAAGAGTCTGCAGGATTTAACGGACAAGATGCGCGAGGAAACTGAGGACCGGAACAAATCCATTCAAGATAAGACCTATGAAGCTTATTTTGATCCTACCAAAACGTACATAACCCCCGAATCACAGGGCACTGTTCCTCATTTGAACTTTTCGCCATTGCAGAATGCCGCGGAGCGTCTGGAAAAAAGCGCCAATGAATATCAAAAAGCTTACAAGGATAGAATGGATCAATCTGGTGAAGTTCCTGAAAAGCTGATTACCGATTTGAACGCAATCTTAACTCACACCGAACGCGCTTTGACACGGAAGGAAGGGCTTCCGGGCCGTTTGTGGTTTACGCATCAAATCTATGCACCTGGAGTCTATACAGGTTACGAAGCGAAGCCGCTTCCTTCCATCAGCGAAGCGATTGAGCAAAGGAATTGGAAGCTGGCCGAAGATCAGATTCTTGTGGTAGCACAGACCCTGGATAGATTCACATCCGAAGTCGAACGGGCAAAGGCGATTCTCCAAGACGGTAAAGAGAAAAAATAACAGCGGGGAATTCTGGGAGTCTTTATCCCAACATCTCCCGGATTTTTCTCAAAAGTGATTCCATCGTGGCCGGCTTTGAAAGAAATGCTGCATCAGGCCCCAGCAGCGCTTTTCTCCGGACTGCTTCTTCGCTGAAACCGGACATGTGAAGAATTTTCAAATCCGGGAGTTTTGCCTTTAGTCTTTCGGCCAATTCCCACCCGTTCATTCCCGGCATGATCACATCGGTGATTAGTAGATGAATCGGTTTCGGATGTTGTCCCGCCAGCTCAATGGCTTTGCGGCCATGGTCTGCTTGCAACACCGTGTACCCGGTCAATTCGAGAAACGCGGCGATTGCGGTGCGCACTGACTCGTTGTCGTCCACAAGAAGTATTGTTTCATTGCCTCCCGCTGCCAGGCTTGCGCTGAAAGGGGTGGTTTCCTCATCCTTGTTACTACGCACTCTCGGAAAATAGACTTTGAAAGTGGTACCCCGGTCGAGCTGACTGTACACAAATACGTGCCCGCCGCTTTGCTTGACAATCCCATAGACACTGGCCAACCCAAGACCTGTTCCTTTTCCTTCTTCCTTGGTTGTAAAGAATGGCTCAAAAATACGAGCGGTCGTCTCGTCACTCATGCCGCAACCGGTATCGCTGATAGCAAGCATGACGTAACGACCAGGTTTGACATCGGGATGTTGTTTCACATACGCTTCATCCAGTTCTACATTTTGGATTTCGATTGTAAGTTTTCCACCACCGGGCATCGCGTCACGCGCGTTTAGCGCCATGTTGATCAGCACCTGCTCGATCTGCCCGGGATCCGCTTCCACCTGGCCCAGATCCTCAGAGAAGTATGATTCCATCTCAATGTTTTCGCCGATAAAACGTTGAATCATCTTCTCTAAGCTGGAAACCGCGTTGCGCAGATCCAATATTCTGGGAGTCAATACCTGACGGCGGCCAAAGGCTAAGAGTTGTCTGGTCAGATTCGCCCCCTGACCAATGACTTTTTCCATTTCCAGAATTTCCTTTCGATGCGGATCGTTTTCAGACATTTTCATCAGCAAAAGCTCCGCATAACTGCCGACTGCCATCAGGATATTGTTAAAATCATGCGCAACGCCGCCGGCAAGCTGTCCGATCGCTTCCATCTTTTGTGATCGCACGAGACGTTCCTGGAGACTCTTCAAGTTTGTTACATCACGCATGATTCCACGATAGGCAACAATCTTCCCGTCATCGTTGCGAACGGCCGTGGAGGTCTCTACTGTGATTAGTTTTTGTCCGTCTTTCCTTTTCAGAACTTTTTCGTAGTCCTGAACATAACCCTGAGACAGCAGTTGCTGGATCCAGGCTTCACGTTCCTGAGGTGACCAGTAAATATCACTGGCAATTTCGAGTTGCAGCATTTCTTCTTTTGAAGAATAGCCGAACAACTCTATCCCGGCGCGATTGATATCCAGAAATTGTCCATCCAGCGAGCTGATAAAAACAACGTCTTTTGAATCTTCAAACAGCCGGCGGTATTGTTGCTCCGATTTTCGCAATGCATCCTGCGTCCAATGTCGATGTATCCCCAGCGCGATATGATTTGCGACGCTTTCCATGGCATTGTGGATGGTCGATTTGACCGGCCCGTGTGCCAACACTGCCAGGACACCCACCAGTTGATTTCCAAACAAAAGCGGATAACCGGCAAATGAAACGATTTCTTCTCCTTTTGCTGCGGATGAATCTCCGATATCCAGATTTCGAAGAACAGCATCGCTGATATGCGGTCGCCGGTCTTCTGCTATCTTGCCTATGATTGATTTGCCGACGGGAACCGGGCCGTCAATACGATGCTCGAGACTCATGAAACCTGAAGTTGCTTGCACCTCCAAGACTTTCTGTTCCGCGTTGAGAGTCCAGATCCGTGCAAAAGCCGCATCCAGATGCTTTACGACAGCATCTGTGCAAAGATTCAATATTTTTGGCAAAGACTCGTCTTGCGTTAGGGCGATGCCTACATCGGCGCTAAAGGCAGCCAGATGGATTTGTTCCATCAGAGCTAGCTTTGCTTGTTTGCGGTCTGTGATATCAGCGGCAACACCAACGTAACGATCCAGAGTGTTTGATTTGTCATAAACGGGATACCCCCGGTCTTCGACCCATCGAATGCTTCCATCGGGACGGCGAATGCGATATTCCGTGATGTATTCTTTTCCCATACTTAGTCCGCGCAATGCTTCGCGGACTTGATCCCGGTCTTCTTTTAGAATTGCTTCAAACCAACTGTTCGGATCTTCATAATCGCCTTCGGCCACCCGCCCCCATAATTTTTCGTATGCCGGGCTTACATGGAAGACACGGTTGAAATCGGCTGACGTCATCCAGAAGACTTCTTGAATGTTTTCCGCCATAGTGCGAAACCGTTCCTCACTTTCCTGCAACGCTTTCTGGACGCGGTCCCGTTCCACTCGTTCTTCAACTTCCTGGAGAGCCCGGCGCACGGCTGCGCCCAGACGGTACATCCTGCTTTTCATGATGTAATCGGTTGCGCCGTTCTTGAGCGCTTCTACGGCCACATGCTCTCCGATTGTCCCGGAAACGAGAATAAACGGCAGATATTTGTATTTTGCCCGAACAGCAGCCAGGGCTGTCATGCCGTCAAAAGAAGGAAGAGATGAGTCTCCGATGACGAGATCAAATTCGCCCGTGTCGAGTGCAGCTAGAAAGTCCTCACCCGTCTCGACGACTTCCAGTTCAAATGAGATTCCATCTTCTGTGAGACATTCCCGCACAAGTTCCGCGTCATGCTTATCATCTTCCAGATGAAGAATGCGAAGCGGCGATTTTGTGAATGCTTGTTCGGTCATCAACGTAAATGCTATCAACTCAACTTTTTTACACTTCCCGGTGGCGGTTCATTGACAATTGCCCAGAACACCCCGAGTCCTTTTACTGCTTCTACAAAATTTGCGAAATTTACCGGTTTCACCACAAATGCATTTACGCCAAGTTTGTAGGCTTCCAACAGATCCGGAGTTTCCCGCGATGAAGTAAGAATCACGACCGGGATCATCATCAGTTCCGGATCACTCTTAATCTGGCGAAGCACTTCCAATCCTCCGATCTTCGGCATTTTGATATCGAGTAGCACGACCACAGGATTTCCAGGAGTTCGGCCGTTAAACTTGCCGCGAGAATACAAAAAATCCAGTGCTTCCTCTCCATCCTGGGCGACAATCACTTCGTTTGTCAGCTTGTATTCTTCCAGCGCAGTCAATGTCAGTTCTACATCTCTCGGATCGTCT
>Ga0184626_10000355_pt1 | contig 13911 bp, 11 predicted proteins | sample PLM3_60_b1_FD_133142 | JGI IMG/M metagenome (GOLD analysis project Ga0184626, IMG submission 133142) | Groundwater sediment microbial communities from an aquifer in East River, Colorado, USA - PLM3_60_b1 | ecosystem: Environmental > Terrestrial > Soil > Riparian zone | place: USA: East River... | reverse complement strand
GGTGAGGTCGAGGAATTTGACGGTCTCCGCCAGGGCCCCCTGATTCGCCATCCGCCGAGTGTGACGCCCGCCAGCCGGGCGTCAATGACCGCCCAACGCAAAAGCTTCATCATTCCGTCTCAATCGGGCAATCGCGGGCCGTTAACCTTTGGTGCGCGCCGGCCGAGTCGCGCCGGCGCCTTTTCCGGTTTCACACAAGAAGATAGGGAGATTCCGATGAGCGAGCCCGTGGCTCACGACTCGACCGACTCGTCCGCAGGAAAACGCAGTCGCACCGCCTCGACCCATATCGAGACCATCATCGCCGCCCGCCTGTCGCGCCGTAGCGCGCTGCTGGGCATGGCCGCCACGGCCGGCGCCGGCATGTTCGGCGGAAGGCTGTTCTTCGATGGCGCCGCCCGGGCCGCCGCCCCGGCCCTGACCTTCGGCGAGTTGCCGCGGGTCTATGACGACAAGGATCATGTCGCCCCCGGCTATTCCAAGCAGGTTCTGCTGCGCTGGGGCGACCCCATCACGGCGGACGCGCCCGGCTTCGAACCCGCCGCCATGACCGGCGCATCCCAGGCGAAGCAGTTCGGCTATAATTGCGATTTCGTCGGCTATATCCCGCTGCCCGTGGGCTCCAACAGCTCCGATCACGGGCTGCTCTGCGTCAACCACGAATACACCAACGCCCACGTCATGTTTCCCGGCATGACCGAGGACGATGCCGCCGGCAAGCTCGACAAGAACCAGGCGGAAGTCACCATGGAAGCCCATGGCCATTCGGTGGTCGAAATCAAGAAGATCGACGGCAAATGGCAGGTGGTGCAGGACAGCTCCTATAACCGGCGCGTCACCGCCTCGACCGCGATCAAGCTGAGCGGCCCCGCGGCCGGCCATGAACTGCTGAAGACCTCCGCCGATCCGACCGGCACCGAAGTGCTGGGCACCCTCGACAATTGCTCCGGCGGCACCACGCCCTGGGGCACGGTGCTGTTCTGCGAAGAGGGCGCGGCCGATTGGTTCGGCGGCGATGCGACGAAAGTGCCGAATCCGGCGCTGTTCGAGCGCGCCGGGTATGGCGAAGTCGGCGATGCCTATGGCTGGGCGCGCTATCAGGACCGCTTCAATGTCGACAAGGAGCCCAATGAGCCGAACCGCTTCGACTGGGTGGTGGAGCTCGATCCCTATGAACCCGGCTCCCAGCCGGTCAAGCGCACCGCGCTTGGCCGTTTCGGACATGAGGCGGCCACCACCGTCATCAACAAGGACGGCCGCGCCGTCGTCTATATGGGCGACGATGATTATTTCGAATATGCCTACAAGTTTGTCAGCCGCGGCATCGTCGATACCGCCGACCGTGCGAAGAATGCGAATCTGCTGGATGACGGCACGCTCTATGTCGGCCGCTTCAACGATGACGGCACGCTGGATTGGCTGCCGCTGGTGTTCGGCCAGGGCCCGCTGACGCCGGAGAACGGTTTCAACAACCAGGGCGACGTGGTGATGCAGCCGCGCAAGGCCGGCGATCTCTTGGGCGCCACGCCCATGGACCGCCCGGAGGATTTCGAGGCCAATCCCGTCACCGGCCGCGTCTATCTGGTGATGACCAAGAACAGCAAACGCGAGGCGGACAAGCTGAACCTGGCGAACAACCGCGCCAAGAACATCACCGGCCACATGCTGGAGCTGCTGCCGCCGGGTGAGGGCAAAGAGGCGGACCATGCGGCCGAACAGTTCAAATGGGACACCTTCATCCTCGCAGGCGATCCCGCGGCGGCGGAGCATGGGGCGAAATATGGCGGCCAGGTCTCGGCCAATGGCTGGTTCGCTTGCCCCGACAACATCGCCTTCGATCCGCAAGGCCGCCTCTGGATCGCCACCGATGGCGCCCCCGCTTTCGGCATCGCCGACGGCCTCTACGGCACGGAGGTCGAGGGACCGGACCGCGCGGTGCCGAAACTGCTCTATGCCGCGCCCATGGACGCCGAAGTCTGTGGCCCTTGCTTCACGCCCGATGGGCAGACCCTGTTCCTGGCCATCCAGCATCCGGCGGAGAATTCGGAGACGCTGGAGAAAGCCACGACACTCTGGCCGGACTTCGACAGCAAGCTGCCGCCACGGCCCTCGGTGGTGGTGATCACCAAGGAAGGCGGCGGCGAAATCGGCGTGTAGGGCGAAGTCTCGCGAGCGTAGTTTGGGTCTCCTCTCACCTGCGTCCGCCCGCTCACCCCTGGATCGACTCCAGGGGTGAGGGCGGCGGAACGCTGTTAGACTCACCGGCATCGTTCTCTTGATACCTCGGATAATGTTCCTATATCGCATGAGCACCGCGGTCATTCCGCGGCGCCTCGATGTTGGACATTGTGTATCGGAATACCATGCAACCGCCGCTCGCCCGCGGCGGGTGTCGCTGTTTCTCACTGCGGGGGATTTCCTTTGTATGTGTTCGTTCCGCGAAAATCACTTTTTCGGAATCAGCAATTTTTGGAGGTAACGCATTGCGCCCCATGGAGTTTCCATGCGGGGAAAATCGCGAATTTTGTCACAAGAAACAGCGCGACACCCGCCGGAAGCGGCGTTGACATCGGCACGCCACGCGGCCGGAATAGCGGCCCATGAATATGCCCGACCACCTCGACCAGCTCCTGCGCGAGCTCGGCCCGGACATCGTCTCCACCGATGCCGATCTGCGCCAGCGCCGCGCCGGCGACTGGAGCGGCGCGCCGAGATCCGTGCCGCCGGCCATCCTGCGGCCGCGCTCGACGGACGAGGTTTCGCGCTGCCTTCGCCTCTGCCACCGGCTGGGCGTCGCGGTCGTGCCCCAGGGCGGCATGACCGGCCTCGCGGGCGGCGCCAATCCCGCGCCCGGTCAGATCGTGCTGTCGCTGGATCGGCTGGCCGGCATCGAGGAGGTGGACCTGGAAGCCTCTACCCTCACCGTCAAGGCTGGCACCCCCTTGCAGGTGGCGCAGGAAGCGGCCCAGGAAGCCGGCCTCTATCTCGGCCTGGATATCGGCTCCCGCGGCAGCTGCCAGATCGGCGGCAATGTCGCCACCAACGCCGGCGGCAACCGGGTGATCCGCTACGGCATGGCCCGCGCCCTCGTGCTGGGGCTGGAGGTGGTGTTGGCCGACGGCACGGTTATCACCGCCCTGGACAAGGCGATGAAGAACAACACCGGCTACGACCTGAAGCAGCTTTTCATCGGCTCCGAGGGCACGCTTGGCGTCATCACCCGCGCCGTGCTGCGCCTGCATCCCCTGCCCCGCAGCCGCACCACGGCGTTTCTCTCCACCACCGGCTTTGACGCCGGGCTGCGCCTGCTGCGGCGGCTGCAGAGCGAACTCGGCGGCGTCAGCGCCTTCGAGGTCATGTGGCCGGATTTCTACGACTATGTCGCCGGCCATTCCGTTACCGGCGTGATGCCGCTGCCCAAAGGCCAGCCTTTCTATGTTCTCACCGAGTATGAAGGCAATGATGCGGCAGGCGATGGCGATCGGGTCGAAGCCGCACTGGCTGGAGCACTGGAGGCCGGCGACGTGATCGACGCCGTCATCGCCAAGACCGAGAAAGAAGCCCGGGATTTCTGGACCGTGCGCGAAGGCCTGGCGCTTGAAGGCCTGCCCCAGCTGGTGAACTACGATGTCAGCTTGGCCATCGGCCGCATCGGCGAATTCGCCGAACGTTGCCGCGCCGCGCTGACGAAACGCTGGCCCGACGGCATTTCGACCTTCTTCGGCCATATCGGCGACGGCAATCTGCACATCTCCGCGTCGGCTGGCGAAAAGGCCGGAAACGTGGAAACCGAGATGGACGAGATCGTCTACGAAATCGTCGGCGCCATGAGCGGCAGCATCTCCGCCGAACATGGCATCGGCCTGCTAAAGCGGCCCTATCTCGGCCGCTCCCGCTCGGCCGCCGAGATCGAACTGATGCGGCGGATCAAAGCCGCCTTCGATCCCAAGGGGATTCTAAATCCGGGGAAGGTGATCTAATCCGCGGCGCCCTCAGAATGTCGCACCCAGATGCCAGGGCGCGAATTCGTCGTCGCCATAGCCATATTCTTCGCTGCGGCTCTTTTTGCCCGACGCCGTCTCCAGCATCATCTTGAAGATGCGCTCGCCCATCTCCTGCACCGTCGCCGTGCCGTCGGCGATCTCGCCGCAGTTGATGTCCATGTCGTCCTTCATGCGCTGATACATCGGCGTGTTCGTCGCCAGCTTCAGGCTGGGGGACGGCTTGCAGCCATAGCAGGAGCCGCGGCCGGTGGTGAAACAGATGAGGTTGGCGCCGCCCGCAACCTGGCCGGTCGCCGACACCGGATCGTAGCCCGGCGTATCCATGAACACGAAGCCGCGCGCCGTCACCGGCTCGGCATAGCGGTAGACCTCCACCATGTCGGCGCTGCCGCCCTTGGCCGCCGCACCCAGGGATTTCTCGAGAATCGTGGACAGGCCGCCCGCCTTGTTGCCGGGCGACGGATTGTTGTCGAGGCTGGCGTTGTTCGTGGCGGCGTAATCCTCCCACCATTTCAGGAGATCGATCAGCTTCTGACCCACTTGCTGGCTGGCGGCGCGGCGCAGCAGCATATGCTCGGCGCCATAAATCTCCGGCGTTTCGCTCAGGATCGCCGTGCCGCCGTTCTTCACCAGCAGATCCACCGCGGCGCCCAGCGCCGGATTGGCGGTGATGCCGGAGAAGCCGTCGGAGCCGCCGCATTGCAGGCCCACCGTCAGATGCTTGGCCGGCAGGGTCTGCCGCTTCACCGCATTCGCCGCCGGCAGCATCTGCTTGATCCGTTCCACACCGGCGCGCACGGTGGCGTTCGTGCCGCCCACCTCCTGCATGACGAACGTATGGATGCGATCGCCGACGGGGATGCCCTGGGACTCCACCAGCCGGTTCATCTGGTTGGCCTCGCAGCCCAGCCCGATGATCAGCACGGCGGCGAAATTCGGATGCTTGGCATAGCCCGCGATCGTGCGCCGCAGCAGGTCGATCGGCTCGCCCTCGCTGGCGCCGGCGCAGCCGTCGGTATGGGTCAAGGCGACCACGCCATCGACATTCGGATAATCGGCCAGCGCCTGGGCCCCGCGGAACTGATCGGCGATGATGCGCGCCACCGTGGCAGAGCAATTCACCGTCGTCAGGATGCCGATGTAATTGCGGGTCGCCACCGTGCCGTCGGCCCGGACGATGCCCTGGAACGTCGCCGCCTCCGCCTCGGGCAGGGGCGGTTCGTTGCGCCGGTCGGCGCCGATGCTGTGATCGGCCGTGCTCGGCCGGAATTCCAGGTTATGCGTATGGATATGCTGGCCCGGCGCGATGGCTTTGGTGGCGACGCCGATGATCTGGCCATACTTCCGAACCGTTTCGCCGGCGGCGATCGCCTTGACCGCCACCTTGTGACCCTTGCCGATCGCCTCCTGAACCCGGACCTTGCCATTCTCGATACTGTCGCCGGCCGCGAGGTCGCGCAGGGCCAGGACCAGGGGATCGGCGGGGTTCAGCCGCAATGTCGGGGAAAGCAGGTCGATTTCAGCCATCGGATCTACCATCGGAATGACAAATGAACGCGGCGCCCGGAAAACCTGCCGCCGTAGCGGACCTTACATTAGCATCGCCGCGGGCTTTCTGCACAAGGCGCACAAACCAGCGCGGCGGCGCGAACCAATCGGCCGTCAATTCCAATAGATAGTAGCAAATGCCGCCGATTTTCAGCCCCAACCGCGGTTCTTTTGCCGATGTATTGCAGTATTGCGCCATCCGCTTGGCCCTTGCGTAGGATACGTCGCGACCGGTAATTTTAACTCGGGCGCGACCCACCCCGGCGAGCGCACTGAAACCCCAGAAACCGAAAAGATCACCATGCAATATGAAGCTCCGACTACGATCAATGCGGCGGTGAAGCTATTGGCCGGCAAGGCGCGCACGCCGCGCGTGCTGGGTGGCGGTACCGACCTTCTGGTGCAAATGCGCACCGGCCGGATCGAGCCCGATCTGCTGGTGGATGTGAAGCGGATCCCCGGCATGCGGGACATCACGGCCAAGGCCGGCGGTTTCCGCATCGGCGCGGCGGTATCCGGCTCCGAACTGGGCGAGAACAAGGCCCTGAAGAAAGCCTGGCCGGGCGTGGTGGAGGCCGCGAATCTGATCGGCTCGACCCAGATCCAGGGCCGCGCCACCTTGGCAGGTAACCTTTGCAATGCGTCGCCGGCCGCCGACGCTGTTCCGGCCCTGGTGTGCGCCGGCGCGGTCGCCGTGATTGCCGGCCCCAAGGGCAAGCGCAGCGTGCCGGTGGAGAAGGTTCCCACCGCCCCGGGCAAGACCTGCCTGAAGAAGGGTGAGCTGGTGGAGGCGATCCTGCTGCCGAAGCGGGCGCCCCGGTCGGGCGACGCCTATCTGCGCCTGATTCCCCGCTCGGAGATGGACATTGCCGTGGTCGGCGTCGGCGTCAATTTGACGCTGGATGCCAAGGGCGTCTGCACCGCTGCCCGGGTTTCACTCGGCGCCGTCGCTGCCCAGGTATTGCTGGTGGCCGATGCCGCCAAGGCCCTGATCGGCAGCAAGGTGGATGACGCGGCCCTCGACAAGCTGGCCGCCGCCTGCTCCGCCGCCTGTCGCCCCATCGACGACAAGCGCGGCACCAAGGAATACCGCATCGAGGTCGCCGGCGTCCTGGCGCGCCGCGCGGCCCAAATCGCCCTAAAACGCGCGAAGGGAAGCAAATAATGTCTCAGGTTCGGGTTTCGACAAAAATCAACGGCGACGCCATCGAGTTTCTCTGCGAGGCGGATGAACCACTTCTGGATGTTTTGCGCGACCGCCTAGGGCTGACCGGCGCCAAGGAAGGCTGCGGCACCGGCGATTGCGGCGCCTGCAGTGTCACCGTCGACGGCCGGCTGGTCTGCTCCTGCCTCGTGCTCGGCGCCGAGGCCGAGGGGCGGGAAATCCGCACCATCGAGGGCATGGCCAACGGCGAGCAGCTGCATCCCCTGCAGAAGCAGTTCATCGCCCATGCCGCCCTGCAATGCGGCATCTGCACGCCGGGCTTCCTGGTTGCCGCGAAGTCCCTGCTGGAGAGGAACTCCAATCCTTCCGAGCATGAAATCCGTTTCTGGCTTGCCGGCAATCTCTGCCGCTGTACGGGTTACGACAAGATCGTGCGCGCGGTTCAGGCCGCGGCCGCTGAAATGAGAAAGGGCTGAACCATGCCATTGGATCCCCAGGCTGATGTGAAGAGCCGCAAATTCAAGGTCGTCGGCACCCGGCCGCTGCGCCCCGACGGCATCGACAAGGTCACCGGCCGCGCCAAATTCGGCGCCGACGCCACGGCGCCGGGCATGCTGATCGGCCGCGTCCTGCGCAGCCCCCACGCCCACGCCCGCATCCGCAAGATCGACTCGTCGAAGGCGGAGAAGCTTTCCGGCGTGAAGGCGGTGATAACCGCTACGGATTTCGTCGACGGCGCCGACCTCGACAAGGGCACGCGCGACGTTCTGGTCAACGTGATGGCGCGCGGCAAGGCGCTTTATGAAGGCCATGCTGTGGCCGCCGTCGCCGCCATCAACGCAACTGTGGCCAAGAAGGCCCTGTCGCTGATCAAGGTGGACTACGAGGTGCTGCCCCACGTCACCGATGTCGACGAGTCGATGAAGCCCGGCGCGCCGGTGCTGCATGACGATCTCTACACCGGCGGTGTCGAGCCTAAGCTGAAGAAGGCGTCGAACGTTGCCTTCCGCCACGAATTCGGCCATGGCGATATCGAGAAGGGCTTCAAGGAAGCCGACGTCATCGTCGAGCGCAGCTACAAGACCGAAGCGACCCACCAGGGCTATATCGAACCCCATGCCTGCCTGGCCAGCGTCGGCCCGGACGGCCAGGGCGAGCTCTGGGTCTGCACCCAGGGTCACTTCATGGTGCGCAACACCTGCGCGGCCCTGCTGGGCATGGATGTCTCGAAGCTGCGGGTCACCGCCTCGGAAATCGGCGGCGGCTTCGGCGGCAAGACCACCGTCTTCATCGAGCCCGTTGCGCTGGCGCTGTCGCGCAAGGCCAACCGGCCGGTCAAGGTGGTGATGAACCGCGAAGAGGTGTTCAAGGCCACCGGCCCCACCTCGAGCACCAGCATCGACGTGAAGATCGGCGCCAAGAGAGACGGCCGCATCACCGCCGCCTGGTCGGAACTGCGTTATCAAGGCGGCGCTTTCCCCGGTTCGCCGGTGGAATTCGGCGCCATGACCGCCTTCGCCTGCTATGACCTGGAGAATGTGAAGACCATCGGCTACGACGTGGTCTGCAACCGGCCGAAGCAGGCCGCGTATCGTGCGCCCGGCGCTCCCATGGCGGCCTTCGCTGTGGAAAGCACGGTCGAGGAGCTGGCTCACAAGATCGGCATGAATTCCATGGATCTGCGGCTAAAGAACGCGGCCAAGGAAGGCACCAAGTCGTCTTATGGCCCGGTCTATCCGCCGATCGGCATCCGCGCCACGCTGGAAGCCGCGAAGAACCATCCCCATTACAAGGCGCCGCTCGGGCCGAACACGGGCCGCGGCGTCGCCTGCGGCTTCTGGTTCAATTTCGGCGGCCAGACCTGCACTTCGCTCAACATCAATATCGATGGCACGGTGGCATTGGCCGTGGGCACGCCGGATATCGGCGGCTCCCGCGCCTCCATGTGCCTGATGGCGGCGGAGGAGCTCGGTATTCCCTATGACAAGGTGCGCACCATCGTCGCCGACACCAGCTCGCTCGGCTACAACGACGTGACCGACGGCAGCCGCACCACCTTTGCCAGCGGCCTGGCGACCATCAACGCCGCCCGCGACGCCGTCAAAAAGCTGTGCGAACGCGCGGCGAAGACCTGGGGCATCCCGGCCGATGCGGTCGTCTGGGAGGACGGCCAGGCCAAACCGGCCGGCGCCAATGCCGGCAACTTTCCGCCGCTCTCGCTCGCGGAACTGGCCGCCAATGCCGCGAACACCGGCGGCCCGATCGCCGGCCATTACGAGATCAATGCCGACGGCGCCGGCGTCAGCTTTGCCACCCACATGGTGGATGCCGAAGTGGACAAGGAGACCGGCAAGGTCGAGATCAAGCGCTACACGGTCTGCCAGGACGCCGGCAAAGCCATCCACCCCAGCTATGTGGAAGGCCAGTATCAGGGTGGTGCTGCGCAGGGCATCGGCTGGGCGCTGAACGAGGAATACATCTACGGCAAGGACGGCCGGCTGCAGAATGCGGGCTTCCTCGACTACCGGATTCCCGTCTGCTCCGACCTGCCGATGATCGACACAGTCATTCTGGAGATCCCCAACCCCGGCCACCCCTATGGCGTGCGGGGCGTCGGCGAGACATCGATCGTGCCGCCGATGGCGGCGATTGCCAATGCCGTCTCCGCCGGTGCGGGGGTTCGCATGACCCAGCTGCCGATGTCGCCGCCGAAAGTGCTGAAGGCCATCAACGGCAAGAAGGCCGGCAAGCAGCATTAAAGGACTGCCGATGGCGAAGATCATCCTTCCGGGCTCGATGCGCGCCGCCGCCGGCGGCCGCATCGAGTTCGAGATGGATGCGCCGAACGTGCAGCAATTGCTGGCGCGGCTGAGCGCTGAATTTCCGAAACTCAAGCCGCTGTTCGATCGCGGCGTCTCGGTCTCCATCGACAACCACATGTACCGGGACGCCGAGCTGCAGCCGATCGCCGCCAACAGCGAAGTCTATATCCTGCCGCGCATGCAGGGCGGGTGAGCCCGAATGAAAAAGAACGGGCCGAATTCGGCTTTGATCGTCATCGACGTACAGAACGATTTCTGCCCCGGCGGCGCCCTCGCTGTGGCGGGCGGCAATGAGATCGTGCCGCTGGTGAACGGTCTGATTGACGCATTCGATCACGTCGTCCTGACCCAGGACTGGCACCCGGCCGGCCATTCCAGCTTCGCCTCGATCCACGCCGGGCAGTCGCCCTTCTCTTCGGTCACGATGCCCTATGGACAGCAGACTCTGTGGCCCGATCATTGCGTGCAGGGCACGTCGGGTGCCGAGTTCCATCGCGACTTGCACTGGACCAAAGCAGAGCTGATCATCCGCAAGGGATTCCGGAAAGCCATCGACAGCTACTCGGCTTTCTATGAGAACGATCGCAAGACGCCGACCGGGTTGTCGGGGTATTTGAAGGAACGCGGTCTGACGAACCACGTCATGGTGGGCCTGGCGACCGACTACTGCGTCGCCTATTCCGCGCTGGATGCGGCGCGGCTGGGATTCTCAACCAGCGTGCTGCTCGACGGCTGCCGCGCCATCGATCTGCAGGGCTCGCTCGCCGAAGCGCAGAAGCAGATGCGCGCGGCGGGCGTCACGCTCGGCAATACGACAGAGCTGGCGGCCTAACACGCCCCCACATCGCGCAATCCCACGCAACACGTTTGATGCCCGCAATGAGGTTTGGCTTTCTCATTGAGCCACCGTTCAACTATCGCCTGAACGACGGCACAGTCACAGGCTGCGATGTGGAGTTGGCCAAAACGTTACTTGCCGACATCGGCGAGTTGGACTTTCAGCCGATAGAAACGTCATTCGCAGAGCTGCTTCCAGGGGTTGCAGACGGCCGCTGGCGGATGACCACGGGCTTGTTTGTCACCGAGGAACGCAAGAAGAAAGCTGCATTCAGCCGGCCGATCTGGGCTCTATCTGACGGATTGCTCGTCAAGAACGGGAATCCAAAAGGGCTTACGGGCTATCGCTCCATTGCGGACAATCGCGATGTTCGGCTCGCGGTGATCCACGACCAGGTTCAGCATGGATCGGCAGTCCAATTCGGAGTGCCCGATGCCCGAATCCAGATATTCGAAACCTACGGCGAAGCAGCTGAGGCCGTTGTGCGCGGAACAGCCGATGCCTACGCAAGCGTCGCGCGCGCTCACTTTGGGTTCATCGAGCAGCATCCCAAAAGCGGGCTCAAGGTCGTTTGCATTCTGCCAGAAGAAAAGGAACCCTCCTACGGTTGCTTTGCTTTTGCCAAGGATGACAATGCCTTCAGGCAATCCGTAGACGATGCTTTGAATGGCTTCTTGGGTTCGAAAGCGCATAAAGCCATGATGGCGCAATTTGGCTTCAACAGCAGTGAAGTCGATCTCGTCGAAAATCGGAAGCGGTGACTGCTTCAGCTGCGCATGAGGCCGTACAGCCGCCCTAACGCGCGCTCAGCTCCCGCAACCCCACGCCCACATAGTGATGCAGCAGCGCGGGATCGGCGCGCAGGGCATCCGGCGTCGCGGTTTGCCGCAGCTGGCCATGCTCCATGAAGGCGACGCGGTCGGCGACGGCCAGCGCCGCCTGTACCCGCTGCTCCACCAGGATGGTGGCGACGCCCTGGCTGCGCAGCGCCTTCACCGTATCGAGGATCGTCGCGATCATCGCGGGCATCAGCCCCTCCGTCGGCTCGTCCAGCAGCAGAACCTTCGGTTCCAGGCATAGCGCGCGCGCCACCGCCAGCATCTCCTGCTCGCCGCCGGAGAGGGTGCCCGAGCGCTGCTGCAGCCGCTCGCGCAGCACGGGAAACAGCGATAGCACGCGGTCGCGCGTCGCCTGCCCATGATTGCGCGTCATCAGGCCGATGGTGAGATTCTCCTCGACGGTGAGCTCGGCGAACAGGCGGCGCCCCTGGGGCACATAGGCAATGCCGTGCCTCGGCACCTCATGCGCGGGCAACGCCGTGAGATCGGTGTCGCCAAGCAGGACCCGGCCCGAGCGTGGCCGCACCAGGCCCATGATCGCCTTCAGTGTCGTCGTCTTGCCGGCGCCGTTGCGGCCCAGAAGGCACAGCACCTCGCCCGGCGCGAGCTCGAGCGAGACGCCGCGCAGCACCTGCACATGGCCATAATAGCAATCGATGTTTTCGATTCGCAGCGTCATGTGCCGAGATAGGCCGCCTGCACCCGGCAGTCGGCGCGGATCTCGGCCGGCGCGCCTTCGGCCAGGATGCTGCCGTTGTTCATGACGGTGATGCGGTGCGCGAGCTCCATCACCACCTGCATGTTGTGCTCGATCAGCAGCACCGTGGCATTGGCGGCAATCTCCCGAACCAGCGCGCAGAAACCGACGATCTCGTCTTCCGCCAGGCCCTGGGTCGGCTCGTCCAGTATCAGCAGCTTCGGCTGCAGCGCGAGCCCGATGGCCACTTCCAGCAGCCGCTGATGGCCGTAGGAGAGCGTACCCGCGATAGCGCTACTACGCGACGCCAGCCCGACGCGATCGAGCGAATCCATCACCCGGTGCGGCAGATCGGCGTGGCGGTGCCGCTGCCGTTGCGCCGCCAGCGCCACATTGTCGTAGCAGGACAGGTTCTGAAAGATGCTGGTGATCTGAAATGTGTAGGCAATGCCGCGCGACACGCGCTGCCAATCGCGAAGACCCGTAACGTCCTGGCCCTCGAAGGCGATCCGTCCCGCCGTCGGCGCGATGCGGCCGCAGATCATGCTGACCAGCGTCGTCTTGCCGGCGCCGTTCGGCCCGATGATCGCGCGGATCTCGCCGGCTTGCAGCGTGAAATCCACATTGCTGACGGCGTTGAGGCCGCCGAACTGGCGGCTGAGACCCTGCGTGGTGAGCAGCGTCACGGCAGCCATGGCGCATACCGCTCCCGCAAGCTGCCGGCGATGCCCTTGGGGAAGAACAGCACGAGCAGCACCAGCACCACGCCGACGACCAGCTTGTAGGCCGAGGTGTATTCGCTGGAAAACTCGGCAATATAGAACATGAGCAGCGTGCCGACGAACGGCCCGACAACCGTGCCCGCGCCGCCGAGCAGGACCCAGAGCAGCGGCAAGATCGAGTATTCGATCGAGGCGAAGGTAGAGCCGAAATAGGAGAACAGCAGCACGTACATTGCGCCTGCGGCGCCGGCCATCGCGCCGGAAGCCGCCAGCGCCAGGAGTTTGTACCGGTTGGTGTCGTAGCCCAGCAACCGCGTGCGCTCCTCGTTCTCCCGCACCGCCACCAGCACGCGGCCGAATTCCGAGCGCACCAGGGCGAGCGCCCCGAAGATGCAGACCGCGAACAAAATCAGGGCGAGGTTGAAGCGGATCGCCGGATTGCTGAGATCGAACGGCAGGCTGAAAAAGATGCCCCGGCGCGCCTCCGGCCTGAGCACGATGCCCTCGTCGCCCCGGGTCACGCTGCCAAAATAGAGCGTGGCCAGATAGCAAGCCTGGGCGATCATCATGGTGACAATCATGAAGGACACGCCGCTGGTGCGCAGCGCCACCAGCCCGACCGCGATGGCGAGGCCGGTGCCCGCGAGAATGCCCAGCATGAATCCGACCGGCGCCGGCAGGCCGAAATAGTGAATCGTCAGGCCCGCACCATAGAGCCCGGCGGCGAAGAACATCGCATGGCCCAGACTCATCAGGCCGGTATAGCCGACGAGGATGTTGTAGCCGATCGCATAGCAGGCCAGCACCATGATGCGGGCGAAGTTCGTGTGATGATAGGCGGGCAGCACGAACTGCAGTACGAACAGCAGCAGGACGACCCCCAGATGGAACAGCAGGGCGCGGCGCATGTTTGGGTCGTTCATGACCGCTTGCCCCCAAACAGGCCGGCCGGCCGGAAGATCAGCACGAGCGCAACAAAAAGCGTGGCGATGATTTTGGCCAGCGTTGCCGAGAAAAATACGGAAATCACGCCCTCGCTGATGCCGATGACGAAGGCCGCCACCACGGTGCCGCGCAGGCTGCCGAGGCCGCCGACGATGACGACGATGAACGATAGCAGCAGCGGATCGAGGCCCATGAGATAGTGGGCCTGCTGGATCGGCACGATCAGCACGCCGGCAATGCAGGCCAGCGCCGCGCCCAGCGCAAAGGTCAGCGAATAAACCCGATCGACGGGAATGCCGAACGCCTGGGCCGTCTCGCGGTCGAACTGGGT
>Ga0184626_10000353_pt1 | contig 13926 bp, 12 predicted proteins | sample PLM3_60_b1_FD_133142 | JGI IMG/M metagenome (GOLD analysis project Ga0184626, IMG submission 133142) | Groundwater sediment microbial communities from an aquifer in East River, Colorado, USA - PLM3_60_b1 | ecosystem: Environmental > Terrestrial > Soil > Riparian zone | place: USA: East River... | reverse complement strand
GCTCATCGGCTATCCCTTGACGCGCCGCCGATCAGGCCTTCGACGACGAAGCGCCAAACCAGGACGACCAAAACCAGCGTCGGTACGATGGCAATGAAGATGCCGGTATTGAGCAGGCTCCAGCTCACATCGGTGTTGCGCGCCAGCGCCGCCATCACCACGGAAACCGGGCGCGTCTGGGCATCCCCGGACAGGATCATGGCGAACATGTATTCCGAATAGGACAGCATGAACGCGAACAAGCCGGTGGCGCCGACCGACGGCAAGGCAAGGGGCAACGCGATGCGCCAGAACGTCTGGAGTCGGCTGCAGTGGTCGAGCGTGGCCGCCTCGAAAATATCGGCCGGGATCTTGCGGAAGAACACCGACAGGATGAGCACGGTGAACGGCAACGCCTTGGCCGTATGCACCAGGATGATCCCGATCTGCGTGCCGACCAGGCCCAGGAACTCCAACATCATATAGATCGGCGTCACCAGCGCGACTGCGGGCACGAGCGGCGACAGGATCAAGTACATGAAGCTGATCCTCTTGCCCGGAAAGACGTAGTGGGCAAACACGAAGGCAGCCGGCGCACCGAGGATCAGGTTTAGCAGCATGCAGGCCAGTGCATTGATCGAAGAGTTCATCAGCGCGCGTGGCACTTGCCGCGCTGCGTCCGAGATCATCGCCCGGTTGGCGCTTTCCTGCTTGTAGCTGTCCGGCAGCTGGCCGGTGAAGACGTAGCGATAAGTCTCAAGATTCGGTCCTTCGGTGAGGATCGACTTGTCCGGGCTCAAGAGCACGCGGTCGGGTACCAGGCTACCGTAGAGCGACAGCAGCACAGGCCCGCCGGTAAACAGCAGGATCAGCGCGGCGAACGCGAAGGTCGCGATTGGGTGCAGTCGGCTAGCCATCTCAATCGCTCGCGAACAAATCAGAGGGCAGCGCACGCGTGATGGCGGCGATCAGGCAGGCGGAGATGATCACGACGATGAAGGCGACCGCGGAGCCGGCGCCGAAATCGTACATCGAGAAACTCTCGCGCCAGATCTGGAAGCTCAGGAGTGTGGTCGCCGTCCCCGGCCCGCCGCCGGTCATGGCATAGACTAGGTCGTAGCTGGTGAACGCGGTCAGGGCGTTGTAAACCAGCAGCACCACGACCATCGCCTTGATCTCGGGAAACACGATGTAGCGGAAGCGCTTTAGAGGATTGCGGCAATCAATCGCCGCCGCCTCCAGCGTCTCGGCGTTGATGGCGGACAGCGCGGCCATCATCAGAATGACGGCGAACGGAATCTGCGTCCAGATGTGGGCGACCGCGACCGCCATCAACGCCGTCTGCGGATTGGTGAGCCAGGGAATCGCCGCATCGATCACGCCGAGATCGTGCAGGATGCCGTTGAGAATCCCGAAGCTCGGATGAAACACCCAGACCCACAGCACGGCCGAAATCGCGCCCGGCAGGACCCAGGGCAACAGCACCACGGAGCGCACCACCCCGGAGCAGAAGAACCTTCGCCGCAGGAACAAGGCGATCAGGGTGCCGAGAACGACCACCGATGGAGCCGCCAGCAGCGTGAACACCAGCGAATTCCGCAACGCGTCCTGGAAGTAATTGCTGCTGAACACGCGCTCATAGTTCTTGAGGCCGACGAACGGCTCGCCCGGGAACAGGATCATGACCTCGTGCAGCGAGGTCCAGAGCGCATGCCCGATCGGGTAGAGCGTCATCAGGACGACGGGCAGCAGCGCCGGCAGCAGCCATAAACCTGGAAAACGGTTGCTGGTCAACATGGATCAGGCATTCCGCAAGGAATCGAACGATATGCCGGCGGACGCCGCCCGCCGGCATTGGGTGCAATCCTACCGGTTTGCGAACTTCTCCTTAAGCTCGGTCCAGCGTTGTGCGCCGTCTTTCACGACTTGATCGACCGGCGCCTCGCCGACCATCGCCTGCGCGAGCAGCGGGCGGAAATAGGCCGACCAGACCGACGAGAACTCGGTGTAGGTGCCCGCCTTGGCGATAGAGGCTTGCTTGCCGAGCGCGCCGACGTCGGCCCATTTACTCCAGGCGGCGACCACGTCCTTGTCCTCGAACAGCGGAAGCTGCCCGAAGCCGAGGCCCTTCTCGACCGCCCACCGCTTGGCGACGGTGTAAGGCTTGCCGGCCATGAAGTTGACGAACTTCCAGGCGGCCTCGGCGCGGGCCGGATCGGCCGCGGTCTTGGCCGTCACGACATAGGACTTGGCGAAACCGAGCGTCGCATGGGTCTCCCCCGGCATCGGCGCCAGCGCAAACTGGCCCGCCAGCGGCTGAGTCGCGGCGTCGTTGAGGGCAGCGAGGACGTAGGTATAGACGATGGTAAAGGCGTGCTTGCCCGTATTCATCGCGGTAATGATCGTCGATTCGTGATTGTCGGACTGAACGAGGCCCTTTGAGTAGGAGTCGGCGATCCACTGCAGTTGCTTGTAGGCGCCATTCTCCTGATCCGCGAAGAGCGGATTGAGTTCGGCGTCGAACAGTTGTGCGCCACGGCCATAGGATTGGGCGACGAACGCGTCGTAGAAGTTCGGAAGCTCCTGATTGTATTCGTAGATGATCGGCTTATCCATGCCGCCTGCCTTGAGCTTCTCGGCGGCCGCGGTCACTTCCTCCCAGGTTGTGGGCACGGCGATGCCGGCGTCGGCGAGGATCTTTTTGTTGTAGATGAAGCTGATGGTGTCCGAGTAGTAGGGCAGGCCGTAGACCTTGCCATCATAGGTCACGTCGGTGAGCGCGAAACCAGCGATGTCCTTTGACAGCTCTTCGACGGTGCCCTTTGGCGCGACCGATTCGAGTGGCGCGATGAAGCCGGCGGCTCCCCACGCCGGCAACCAGTCCTGGCCGCCATAGACGACATCTGTCGGGGTATTGCCGCGAAGACGCAGGATCAGGCTGTCGTGATAGTCGGGCCAGGCATAGTCCGTGACCTTGACCTTGATGCCCGGATTGGCCCGCTCGAACTGCCGGACATTGTCTTGAATGGTCTCGAGCGAGTAGTTCCAGACGACGAATTCCAGAGTGAGATCTTCAGCCGGCGCCGGCTGCGCGGCAAAACTGGACGCTAGGGCCATAGCGGCCAGGAGCTTGCGGTATTTCATATTTTCCTCCTGTCTCGCGGAAGACGACCCGTTCCGGGCCGACGGGCGGGCGCTGCAATGCGTCGTTGACACTCGCGCCCGCTGGTTGGACTCTATGAACCACTTTGGATCAATTGCAACCATTTTGTAGAACAGGGCAAAAGTCCGCGATGCGTGGAAACCAATTCTGGTGGCGGTTGCTGGCACCCCGGCGCGCGGCCGGCTATCCCTGGATCGCCATTTGTTTCAGTGGGACTTCCGCACTGAGAGTACGCTGATGCGCTGGGAAGAACTGACTTCGGGCGAGATCGGCGCCCTGGACCGCGACCGGACGGTGGTGACCCTGCCGCTCGGTTCGGTCGAGCAGCACGGAAACCATTTGCCGATCGGCACCGACACGATGCTGGCGCTGGCGGTCTCGCTTGCGGCCGCCGAAGCAAGCGGTGGTACGGTCGTGATGCCGCCACCCTGGTACGGCTTCTCGGCCCATCACATGCGGTTTCCAGGATCCGTCACCCTGCGCGCCGAAACGCTTCTGGCGCTGGTAGAGGATGTGGTCGCCTCCCTGGTGCGGCATGATTTCCGCCGAATCCTCATCATCAACGGGCATGGCGGGAACAACGGCTTGATCGACGTTCTGGCCTCGACCCTCGGAAACAGGCATTACGGCGCGGCGCGCATCGCCGCCCTCACATATTTCACTCTGGCGCGCGACGCGATCGCGAAGCTGCGCAAGTCGAAGCCGGGGGGAATGGGCCATGCCTGCGAGTTCGAGACCTCGATGGTCCAGCATCTCCGGCCCGAGCTGGTGAAGATCGAACAGGCGGAGACGACCTATCCCGATCCCGGCTCGCGCTACCTCACCACCGACCTGCTTGGGGCGCAGGCGATCCGGCTGTACCACGACTTCGGCGACCTCTCGCCCACCGGGACGCTGGGCGACCCGGCATTCGCAAGCCCCGAAGCCGGAAAGGCGTTCTTCGCCGCCGTTACGGACGAGCTCTCAGCTTTCATCACGGACTTCCGGGGCTGGACTATTCCGGAGCGACGTACGTGACCGGGCGGCTGAAGGTTGGCGTCATCGGGCTCGGCTTCTTCGGCAGCCGGCACGCGCGCGTCTTCCACGACCATCCGGCTGCCGACCTGATCGCCGTTGCCGAGCTCGATCCGACGCGCCTCGCGGAAACGGTCAGGGCGACAGACGCGGAAGGATATTCCGACTACCGCAAGCTGCTGGCTCTACCCGAGCTTCAGGCCGTCAGCATCTGCTTGCCCGATCGCCAGCACGAGGAAGCGGCGATCGCCGCGGCGCAGGCCGGCAAGGCCATCCTTCTCGAAAAGCCGCTCGCCCACACGGCCGAGGCGGCACGCCGGATCGTGGCCGCCGTCGGAAGCGGCGGGCGCTTGATGATAGGACACATCCTGCGGTTCGATGCGCGTTACGTGCAGGTCTTCGACGCCGCCCACCCGGAGAATCTCGGCCAGCCGATCCATCTGCGCGCCAAGCGCAACGCGACCCGCTCCGTCGCGCGGCGGCTGGGTGCGAACTCTTCGATCCTGTTCTACATGGGTGTCCATGATGTCGACGCCATGCAATGGATCGGCCGGTCTAAGATCACGAACGTCTACGCCCAGAAGCGCGAGATACTCGGCACCGGCAACGAAGATGCGCTCTACGCCGTGCTCAACTTCGAGAACGGCGCGATCGGCAGCCTCGATTATTCCTGGGCCTGGCCTGACGGCCTGATGAACGGCTTCCGGGCGGCATTCGAGATCATCGGCACGCGATCGGCGGCCGCACTTGACGTGTCCGACCAAGGACTGAGCTTCGTCACGGACGCTGGGACGACGGGCAGCGACACGCATTTGTGGCCCGAAATCAACGGCAGGATCGCCGGCGGGCTGGCCGACGAAATCGGCCACTTTGTCACCGCCACCCTGGCTGGCACGCCCTACCGGCAGCACTATCGCGAAGCCTTCGACGCCATCCCGGTACTTGATGCGATGGCAGAATCGGCGCGCAGTGGACAACCGGTCCCGGTGCTGCGATGAAGCCCCAGGATCCAGCCCGACTTGAACGGCCGGCCCGGCCCGCCGTTGGCTACACCAAGGAACCGTATTGATGACCGCCACCGTCGCATTGCCGCAACTGACCGCCGTGAGCACCAACAATCGGGCGACACCGTCGCTGGTCTACCGGTCCCTGCTGCGCAGCATCAAGGACGGGCTGATGGTGCCGGGCGCCAAGCTGCCAAACGAGCGCGATCTCGCGCAGCAACTGAATACCAGCCGCACGGCGGTTCGCAGCGCCCTGGCCATGATGGAACGGCAAGGCTTGGTTCGCCGCCGGGTCGGCAGCGGCACGTTCCTGACTGAGGATGCGCACGACGTGTTCGAGCGCATGGATCAGACGGAGACAGGAAACCACGAGACGGTGCCCTCGTTTGCCGAGATCGTTGAGGGGCGCCTGCTGTTCGAGCCGGCGATGATGCATCTGGTCATCAGGCGGGTCGAGGAACACGAGATCGCCGAGATGCGGCGCATTCTGGAAGCGATCATCGGCGCGCCGACCTGGGAGGACTTCAAGGAGAGCATCTACGCTCTGCACCGGCAGATATTCGCCTCGACCAAGAACAAGTTCCTCGAGCAGATTATGGCGTCGATCCTCGACGATCGCCGCGCCGTGCTGTTCGACGGCCGCGATACAGACAAGCCGGCGCCGGACTTGGTGTGCCAGCAGACGCACAAGGAGCTGCGCGCTATCGTCGACGCAATCGCCGATCGCAACGGCAAACGCGCCGAGAAACTGGTTTCCGACCACTTGCTGCGCACCCTGGCGACAATCAACATCTGGCGATAGCTTGGAGGTACTGTCCGCTTTTGCCAGGACCGCACCAACCCTGCGTGTGGAACATCGGTGTGGGAAATCATTCAGGCGTCCCTGCCTTCCGGAGAGCGTCGAGTCACCGCTCCATTGCTTCCGGCTCCTCCTTAACAGGCACCCGGACTCGAACCTGGAAAATGGTGAGCCCGAGGATCATAAGAGGATGTCCATATGCTTGCGGCTTCTTCCGGATTTGTGCGAGTACGGACCTCGTCTCACAACGCTGAAAGGTCGGCTTTGCGCCAATAGCGGCCCTTAAGGGCGCCCTTAGCACACTCGAACGGGCCCACTGTCGTGGTGCGCGATGCGTTTCAATTCCATGATATAATGGCCGATGGGTTGGGATACCTCTCGTCCGGCGAATAGACGCCCCAAATCGAGCGTCGAGGGAATAAGCGATGAGCAATGAGAAGAACATTGAAATACTCAAAGTTGCCTGGGCAGCTTTGGGACGCCAGGATTGGGATGCGGTAGCCGCGCCATACAGTGACGACATGATCTTTGTGCTACCTGGGCAGAACGACATTCTCCGCGGGAAAACCGCTTTCCGCTCGGCTCTCGAGAGAATAGGCGATGCTCTCCCACCTGGTTTTGAGATTACCGATCTGCGGTATTTTCCCGGCGAGAAGGAGGGCGAGGTTGTAAACGTCGCCGAGTGGAAATCGGCGAAGATCCGGGATGGAACACAGTCGGCGATACTATGGAGATTCAACGAATCCCACGAAATCATGGAAGAACGCTGGTTTGTAGATACCGAGCAGTGGAAATCGGCCTTCTAGACCGCATTCCCGGTGCGGGGTCGAGCTATTTCAAAGAGCCGCGAGCGCGCCTTCCAGGTCCCGTAGTGCAATATTCAAGCCCACACGCCGGGCTTCATCGCGGAGGCGTCGGAGTTCCCGCAACAAATCGTTATCCCGCTTTCCCTCACCAAAGGCCGCCAAGGCGCGGCCGCGTGCGATGAAGAAGTCGCTCCAGGGCAGAGGCTCTGAGCTCGTATAGTCCTCTAGCATCTTGGCATATTTCTCCACTCCGTCCCACCTTGCGGTTCGCAGGCATACCTCGATCGCGTCGCGATTGAACCACAGATGGTTGACGGCCCGGACACCGCTCCGCAATAGCTGTTCACCTTCTTCCAGTACCAAGGTCCGGCGCTTCGCATCCTGCGTCACGAGCGCCAGGGCACCAAACGAACGGCTTGCCACGAACCTCATGCCGGATTCAACCTCGCGCAGGATATCGATCGCCTCCTGCACGAGCTGTTCGGCTTCGACGTATCTTCCGACCTGAGCGGCAAATCGGCCAAGGTACTCCAGATTGATCGACTCAAACAGCCGCGCCCCCAGCCGTCGCGCGATGCCAAGTGACGCCTTGGCCCATCTTTCTCCTTCGATCGGATCTGTCAGCTCCAATACATAGGTCGCGACAATTCCCGCAACCATCTCCGCTCGCGGCTGTCGAATCTTTGCGGCGAGCTCAACGCCGGCCCGACAGTCCACCATCGCTGTCTCAAGATCGTTCATGTAAGCGAGCGTTTGCCCCCTCATCGAAAGATTCGCCGCTACTACCCGGGCGAGCCCATGTTTACGCCCGAGCTCGATACATCTGTCGTAGTGGTTGAATGCCGATATCATCCGGCCGCGGGAAAATTCCGCCTCGCCCAACCCGCCCAAGGCCTGCGCCTCCAGTTCCGGGGAGCCCACTTCTCGGGCGAGGTCCAGCGAGGCTCTATTCACCCGCAAGCACCCCTCTTCTTCTCTTCTTCACCCCTGATGAAATGGACGTTTCCTCGCAACTGATAGATTCGTGCCCGTTCCGCCTTTAGCTGTTGTGCTTCGGCCGTAGCTTCCGCTTGTTCAAGGGTTGCAAGCAGTTCACTGTGCCTATCTCTGAGTCGCAACCCCTCAGCGACTCCGATCAATGCACGGCATATGTCAGATTCTCCTTGCGATACCGTGATCGCCCGCTGATACGCGACGATCGACTCCGGGACGGAAGCAAGGTTGCGCAACAGCTCGCCCTGAAACAGGTTGAGTTCGTAGCTTTCCGCCTCGGGAGCCAGTTCCAAGCCACGCGAGACGAGTTGAAGCGCGCGTTCGAAGCGAGCGTCTCTTGCTTGCTCTTGGGCCGCCGCAAGATAGGCGCCGGCCGCACTCGCACTGTCCTCTCGATCTAGGTGCGTGGCATGAAGGGTCAAATCCCGGTCCTTGAACCATTCGGCCGCTCGCGCGTGCAAGGCACGGCGCCGATCGTGTAGCAACGAGGCGTACACACCCTCTTGGATCAGCGCATGAGCAAAGAGATATCCTGCACCCTCCGGCCGAACCAGCTGGTGTTCCATTAGTCCCGTGCAGCTATATGTCCTGTCGTTCATGAGGAAGCGTAGGCTATCCAAAGAGAAATGCTGGCCCAACACCGAGGCAGCCCGCAGGGCCGAGCGGTCCCGGGTTGCCAGCAGGTCCATACGCGCAAGCACTAGGCCCTGGAGCGTATCCGGCAAATCCGACGGTTGGTCCATTGATCCATGCGTCAACTGCTCGAGGAACAAAGGATTTCCGTCGGCCCGCTCAACGTAGGCATCAAGATTTGTCGTTTCCTCGCCTATGAGATCTCGCGCGAGCCTTCGTGCTTCGTCGATTCTGAGTGGCTGTAGTTCCATGGTTGTGAGCGGAGAGCCTCGGAGCGATGCGAGCCATTCCTGCTGTAGCGTCTTCCCTTCGATACGACTGGTCGCTACCAAGATCGATGGCTGATCACCGACTACCGAGACCAGAGCGATTACTTCGCCAAACGTAAGGTCGTCGGCCCAATGAATGTCTTCGACGACAATAAGGAGCGGAGTGTTGTGCGCTTTGGTGGCGATCAGCTGTGAGACGGTTTCCCGCATGCCCGCTCTGCGCGCCGCCGCATCCATCGCCTCGTAGAGGCTGCGCAGCTCCGTGGCTTGCGAAAGATCCAGCAGGTCATTCAGAAAGACCCGGTTCTCCATCGAAATCCCCCAGCGGTAGAAATCACGCGATCGACGGCACCTTTTCGGGCCTCTTCGCCGCTATCTGGTGAAAGAGCGACGAGGCTGCGCACCAAGGCGCGTATCGCGTCCTGCCCCTTCCCTGCGCCGAAATCGAGAACCAGGGACTTGTGCAGTTCGAAACCGCGTTCTGTCGCAATCTTGGCGAATTCTTCAACAAGGCGGGTCTTTCCGATACCCGGTTCCCCTCGAACCAGGATGCTGTGTCCTTTGCCGTGCGTCTCGGTCTCGTTAAGCAATGCCTTGAACTGCGCCAATTCCGCACGACGCCCGACGAAGGCCGCCAGGCGTTCCGGAATGGGTTCCAAAATAAGCTCCGCGGGAACCCAAACCCGCACGGGTCTCACTAAACCTTTGACTGAGACTTCGCCCCGCGTAGCATATTTGGCTATTCGGGACGTAACTCGCTGTACCGCATTGGAGACCAGGGTCTCTCCGGGACCAGCCATATCATTGAGACGCGATGCAAGATTCACGGTGTCGCCTGTCATCGTGTATTCAGTGTGCTTGTCGCTACCCGTGGTGCCTGCAACAACCTGACCGCTTGCGATTCCAATGTGTGCAAGCAGCGGTCGGCCCGTTTCCGCGCTTAAGCCGGTCATCGCGCTGTGAACGCCGAAAGCAGCCCGAACCGCACGCTCGGGATCGTCTGTATGCGCCACAGGCGCGCCGAAGACAGCCATCACGTTGTCGCCGATGTGCTTGTCGACAGTGCCACCGTAGGCTTCGATTATGTCGTCTACGGTCTCAAAGTAGCGATTGAGGAGAGCGCGGCTCTTTTCCGCACCGAGCTCGTTCGACAACGCAGTGAAACCTGAAAGATCGGCAAATAACACCGTGACTTGACGCCGCTCATCCTCAAGCTCCGCTGCGTTCTGAACGACAGGCTCGCGTATTGCCTCGATCAACCGGGCGATGGCATCAAGCAGTGTGCGGCGGTGCCCGACCGAAGTCACGCCGATCTCTTTCAAGTCCCCAGCAGTCAGCTTGGCCAGTGTCGCGGCATCAATGTCATTCTCGCGAAAGGAAGCGGAATACTGCTCGAGCCCGAGACCCTTCAACCACGCTTCGATATTCATTTGGTGCTCACGGTCGTGCTCCGAGAGGTAATCGTAGCACCATTGGTTCCTGATGGTGAGGCATCGAAAGCCACGACGTCAGGAATGGGTCATAGCCTGCCGTGCACCGCTTGCGGTAGAAGCAAGTTTTTCGTTACACACCGGAAAATATTGCGGTTTTCGTCAGCTATACGTCCGGTATCGGACGTTGAGCCGTCGACGGGCGGTTTCATGCCAGAAGCGGTCCTGGCGATTTCCGTCGCAGGTTCCTATCCCGGCAGCCCTCCGGCACGGAGACCCATGGCCAACCTGCTCCGATCGTCCTGTTGGCAATAGTGGAAGTTTTTCTCGAGGTCTGCGGCCGAAACATTCGGGACGAGACTAGTCAGCTGCGTGACTAATCTCTTTGCCTTGTCAGTCTCGCCCGCAAGGCCACATCACCCTGCCGCCATGATGTATAGCACGGGGTGGCCGGGGCGTTGTTGAATAGCCCGTAGAGCGGCAGAAGCGGCCTCGGCATACCTCCCGGCCTGAAAATGAGCGAATGCGTAATAGAGCTGATACTCATCGCCAAAGATATCGCGGGGACTTAGTCGTACGCCACGATCGATGCACTCGATGGCTTGGTCTGGCCGCCCGCCCGCGGTATGAGCGCACCCAAGAAGACCATGCGCATATGCAAAGTTGGGGCTCGCATCGATGGCTCGGCCGAACGCACCGACTGCATCGGAGTTACGCCGCTTCGCCATAGCGATAAAGCCATACGCAAGATAAGTCCAGGGTTCCTGGGGATCGCACGCGACCGCGCGATTGGCCCCTTCAGCGACTTCCGCAAAGACCGTATCTCGATCCTCCCAACCTTGAAACGCCCGCCATGCAAGACAGACCGCGCGCAGGCCATGGGCTTGCGCATAGTTATGGTCCAGTTCAATAGCGCGGGCGAACACGTCAAGGGCTTCCTTGGTGCCCGCGTCCGAATGCTGACAGTAAAGGAACATGCCGCGGACAAAACTCTGCCAAGCATCCAGGTTTTGGGGTGGCTTCCGATTTATGCGGCTATGCTCTGCAGCGTAGAGTTCGGGTTGAATGCACCCGATCACGCTTTTCGTTATTTCATCCTGTATTGCGAAGACGTCGTCCGGTACCCGATCGTAACGCTCCGCCCATAGGTGATTGCCGGTCTCTGCTTCGACAAGCTGCCCGGTAATTCGAACTTGGTTGCCGCCCCTGCGCACGCTGCCCTCGAGGATGTAGCGAACCCCTAGTTCGCGTCCAACTTGGCGCACATCGACATTGCGGCCCTTGTAAGCGAAGCTTGAGTTGCGTGCGATCACGAACAGCCATCTCAACCGCGAGAGGCCGGTGATGATGTCCTCGGCGATCCCATCGGCGAAGTATTCATGCTCGGCGTCGCCGCTCATGTTGGTGAAGGGGAGAACGGCGATGGACGGTTTGTCTGGTAGCGGCAAGGCCTCGGCACGGACAGGTGCCGCCCTCGGCTCCGCCGGCCCCTGGACCCGATAGACGCGCATCGGTCGCGCGATGTTCTTGAGCTGGCACTCGCCCATATCTTTGAAGGTAAGATCGAGACGATCTCGCACTTGGTCGCGGACCGCGCGCGAAATGAGCACACCGCCAGGTTCAGCGAGTCCTTCGAGCCGCGCGGCGATGTTGACACCGTCGCCGAGAATGTCGTCGCCATCGATGACGATGTCGCCGACGTTGATGCCGATGCGAAACTCGATGCGCTTGTCGGGCGGCACACCGACGTTGCGTTCCGCCGTGCCGCGCTGCACATCGACCGCGCAACGTACGGCGTCCACCACGCTTGCAAACTCGATCAGTGCGCCGTCGCCGGTGGTCTTGACCACGCGTCCGTGGTGCTGCTCGACTTTGGGATCAGTAAGCTCGCGCCGGTGCGCCTTGAGGGCTGCGAGCGTGCCTTCCTCGTCCGTGCCTATGAGGCGCGAGTAGCCGACCACGTCGGCGGCCAGAATGGCAGCAAGGCGACGTTCCATTACGGGTTGTCTTAGCAACTACGATGCTACGATCATCAGATCCTATGCTCGAAACGCCGCAATGGCGAGTCCGCTTTGGGTCAGAGGCTGCCATATCAGCTGGGTCTTCGCGACGTCGGCTTAGCCCTCAACAGTGGTCGTATCCCACACCCACGAGACCGTCTGAAAGGTGCCAACACCGGACATCGCAATTGTTCGGTGCCAGGCTCCTAGAGCGCACCGAGCTCACTTAGAGCAAGGCGCACTTCTTCATTTCCCTCAGGCGACAGCGGCGCCTGTGGAGCAAGTGGTTTGCCGACCGCATAGCCTTGCAGCTCAAGCCCACCTTTGATGCAGGCAGAGAGATTGTACTTCGCGAAAACCTGATTGATGCTCCAGAGCCGCCGCTGCAGATCCATAGCCGAAGTCCAGTCGCCGCGCCGACAGCGTTCATAGAGATCGACGCTCTGCTTTGGTACGATGCAGGCCGGACCGGCCATCCACCCTTTGCCACCGATCATCATGACGCATGCTGGGATGTGCGCCGAGGCGGCAAACACAGCCATTCTTCCTTCAACGCGATTGATGATAGAGAGGAGGCGCCCAGTATTGAAGGACGCATCTTTGATATAGCGGATGTTCTGAATCCGGCTCAGGCGATCAATGACAGGAAGCGAAAGATCGGAGCGCTGAAAATTGGGGTTGGTATACAGGACGACGGGCAGCGTGACGGATTCCGCAATAGCCTTGAAATAGGAATAGACGCCATCGTCTGAGATCGGGAAGTAAGCTTCCATAATCGCCAGAATGCCATTGCAGCCGATCGCCTGCATTTCGCGCGCCTGAAAGGTGGCATCGGCAATAGTCGTCGCCGCGACTCCCGCGACGACTGGAACCTGACCTTCTGCGGCGGCGACGACGATCTCGACAACCCGCCGGCGCTGCGGCCAAGTGAGGTATGCGAATTCTCCTGTCGAACCCAGCGGAGTCAATCCATGCACGCCGGCTGCGATGAGATCCTTACAAAGGCGATCGAGTACGTCGCTGATGATCTCACCCGAGGGGCTCACAGGCGAGACAAGGTACGGGAAAACGCCATGGAAAGATGTGTCAGCCACGAAGAACCCTCTTGCTCAGCGTGTCTTGCCATTGCCTTCGGGGAACGCTGTTAATGCGATTGTAGGTGCGCCCGATTTGAGAGTCTATCGGTGCCCGGTTTCCGCTATGGGTCAAACGCAGCGGTTTGACGCCCTTCCAGGAACGTCAGCTTGCTGATATGAACCGGGAATGATTGCGGGTTTCGTCTGCTAGACCCTAGACACCGGACCTCGTTTGCCGCTGTTGGTACGTCGCAGAAGTGCAAGGAGCAGAATCCACATCGCTAGGCTAACCCGCTGCCTCGTCCAGGGTGATCATTCGGTGGATCTCGTCGGACTTGAAGCCGAGCGCCGTGGCGCTGTCTGCCGCCACTGGCGCCGTCGTCGCGCTAGGCATCGTCGCGCTTGGTGCAGCGGCGGGAGGCATGTTGCTCGCGACCTGCATTGCGGGTGCCGCAGTTGTGCTGGCGCTGGGCACTACGGGGGTGCGGCAGTTACTGTAGCGGCACAACCTTGACGTCACCTGCGTCCATCTGCAGCCTACTTATGTGAACCCAGCCTGCCCGCTCCGTCATGCTGGGGACGAGGACCTTCAACCAGTTGCGATCGCGGCCGAGCACGGTGAGCGGCGCATTTCTGAAGGCAGTGCCGATGATCGCTGAACCGTCCGTGGCTTGGGCGAAGATGTCAGCGTCGGAGTTAGACCTGACATAGACTACCGGCCTCGACTTGATAGGTGTCGGCGAGGTTGTTACCGGCTGGG
>Ga0184626_10000352_pt1 | contig 13938 bp, 16 predicted proteins | sample PLM3_60_b1_FD_133142 | JGI IMG/M metagenome (GOLD analysis project Ga0184626, IMG submission 133142) | Groundwater sediment microbial communities from an aquifer in East River, Colorado, USA - PLM3_60_b1 | ecosystem: Environmental > Terrestrial > Soil > Riparian zone | place: USA: East River... | reverse complement strand
CGTAGAGCGCATGGAATCGTTTGATCATCGCACCGCCCCTCCATCGATGACGCGTGTATGTCCCGCGACGCAGGCGGCGCCGTCGCGCCAGCCCCCTGCCCACCACGGATCATAGCCCAGCGCCACCTCCGCGGGAAGAGGATCGGCACCGGGATACGGGGCTCAGGCGGCCGCGGGGCCCGGTGGAGCGGCTCCACATGTCCGGGCACCAGCATGAGCGCGAACGCGTCGGGGTCTGCCGCCTTGGCCTCGAACTCGGCCTGGAAGTGATTCATCTTGTTCGACACCTTCGCACGGGGCGACACCGACTCCGGCGGCGTGCGCCGGGTCGCGGTGACGATGACGGGAGCGCCGTTGCGGTAATAGCGGGCGTGGATCGCGAAGGCGAGCGGCATGCAGTACGCGGTCACCGTCGGCGTGGCGCTCGCGCCGGGTGAGTAAATACCGCTCACGAGGCCACGGCTGGCCTGCATGGTCAGGATGTAGTCGGCGTCGGCCGCGCGGCGCGCGGGCTCGTTGCGGCGCACGACCTCCTCGCAGAGGGCGGTCACCGCGGCCCTGTCCAGGCACGGGTCGATGCGGGCGTAGCGCAGCGAGCGGAAGAAGCGCTCGACGTGCTCGTGTAGCTTGAACAGGAGGTGCGGGTGGCGTCGTAGACGGCATCGCCCCAGCGGAAGCCACGATCGAGCACCGAGACCTTCGCGTCCCGCTCGGGGACGTAGTCGCCGTTCAGGTAGACGAAACGCTCTGCCATGGGCGGACTCCCTTTCCGTTGAGGATCAACGCACGCGGCGCAGGAATTCCTTGAGGCTCGGGTCCTTCGGCCGGTCGAGGATGTCGGCCGGTGAGCCCAGTTCGACGATCGCGCCGTCCGCGAGATAGGCGATGCGGTGCGCGACCTCGCGCGCGAAGCCGAGGGCGTGGGTCACCAGCACCATCATGATGCGATCGGACAGGAGGGAGCGGATGACGTCCTCGACCTCGCCCACCAGTTCGGGGTCGAGCGCGGAGGTGATCTCGTCCAGGAGCAGCACCTTGGGGCGCATGGCCAGCGCGCGGGCGATGGCCACGCGCTGCTGCTGCCCGCCGGAGAGCTGCGCGGGATAGGCCGACATCTTCGCCTCGAGCCCGACCCGCGCGAGCAGGCGCCGGCCGAGCGCCTCCGCCTCGGCGACGGACACGCGCTGCGCGAAGCGCGGCCCGAGCAGGACGTTGTCGAGCACGGTCATGTGCGGGAACAGGTTGTACTGCTGGAACACGATACCCATCTGCTGGCGCATGCGCCGCGCCTCGCCCTCGCTCACGCGCCGCCGGGCGCCGTCGGGCGTCGTGCGGTACCACAGCTCCTCGCCGTCGAGCCGGATCTCGCCCGTGTCGTACTCCTCGAGGAAGTTGATGCAGCGCAGCAGCGTGGTCTTGCCGCAGCCGCTGCGGCCGACGAGCGCCACCACCTCCCCGTCGGTGATGTCGAGGTCGATCCCGCGCAGCACGCGGGTCGTGCCGAACGACTTCTGCAGCCCGCGGATGGCGATCACGCGCGCTCCCCCGCGAAGCCCTTCAGGGCCAGGCGCCGCTCGAGCAGCCGTCCCAGGCGGTCGATGCCGAAGCACATGACGAAGTAGAACGCCGCGGCCAGGCCCAGGATGGTGAAGACGGCGAACGTGCGCTCGATGATCTCGCGCGCGGCCAGCGTCAGCTCCCACACGCTGATGATCGACAGCACCGACGACGCCTTGACGGTCATGACGCACACGTTCACGTACGGCGGCAGCGTGTAGCGTGTCACCAGCGGCGCCACGATCTTCCGGAACATGGCGAGCGGCGGCAGCCCCAGGCTCCGCGCCGACTCCCACTGCGGGCGCGGGATGGCGAGCACGCCGCCGCGGAACACCTCCGCGAAGAGCGCGCCCGTGTAGACGATCAGCACCAGCGTGCCCGCGATGTAGGGGCCGGTGCGCAGGTCGAGCGCGGGCATGGCGTAGAACAGCAGCAGCGCCAGCACGAGGAGCGGCGTGCCGCGGACGACGAAGACGTAGACCCGGTAGACGGCGCGCACGGCCGCAAGCCGCGAGAACGCGATGGTGGCAAGCAGGACGGCGAGCAGGGTGCCGCCGACGATCGCCGCCGCCGCCAGCAACAGCGAGACGACCGCGCCCTGCGCGAGGAGCGAGAGGCTACCGGGCGGCATCGCCGGCGCGCCGTCCTACCCCCACCGCACGGCGCGATGGGTGACGCGGAAGAGAACCTCGGTGCCCGACACGAGGAGCAGATACAGTACGGCGACGACGATGAACGCCTCGTACGCCGCGCCCGTCTGCTCCGTGAGCAGCTTGGCCTGCATCGTGAGCTCCGTGATGCTGATCGCGGACAAGAGCGAGGTGTCCTTGAGCAGGAGCACCGTCTGGTTGCCGAGGGCCGGGATCGAGTAGACCAGCACCTGCGGCAGCACGACCTTCCGGAACGTGCTCCAGGGCGCCAGCCCGATACTGCGCGCGGCGTCGAACTGGACGCGGTCGATCGCGTTCACGCTGCCGCGCAGGATCTCCGAGATGTACGCGCCGTTCTGGAGGATGAGCGCGAGGCCGCCGCAGACCACGGCCGGCCACGGCATGCCGATCATCGGGAAGGCGAAGTAGATGAGATAGATCGGCAGGAGCACCGGTGTGTTGCGGAAGAGCTGGACGTAGGCGTCCACGCCGCGGGCGCCCCAGCGCCCCGCCGACAGGCGGATGAGCAGCAACGCGCAGCCCCAGATAAGGGCGCCGCCCGCCGCGCTTACCGCGGTGACGGCGGTCCATCCCAGCCCCGTGAGATAGGTGGGCCCGTAGATCGCCACCCACCGGGCGAAGTTCACCGCGGGCGTCCCCCCGGGGGCGCCCCGCGGGAACCGCGCCGTCGCGTGGGACGCACGGGATCAACCGCTCACTGCTGCAGATAGAACTTCTGAGGCGGCGGGTTCTTGCCGAACCACTTGAGATAGATCTCGCTGTACTGCGGATACCACGAGCCGGTGCGCATCTCGGCCACCGCGGTGTCGAGCCACTGCCACCATTTGAAGTCACCCGGCTTCATAAAGATGCCGTTATTCTGCGAGGCGCCCAGCAGGCCGGGGAGCACTTCCATCTCGTCCTTGTTCTGCGCCGCCCAGTACTCGGCCGACGGCGTGTCGATTTGCAGGGCGTTGGCGCGCCCGCTCTTCACGGCCAGGAACTGTGCCGACGGCGTGTCGAAGGTCAGGATCTTCGTCCTGGGGAAGAAACGCTTGGCCCGATCCGCCATCTGCGGGTTGTTCAGGTTGGCGATCGTGTACTTGTCCTGGTCGAGATCCTTCAGTGACTTGATCCCGCTCTTCTTGCCGACGAGCACGGAGATGCCGGAGTCGATGAACGGCCGCGTGAATCCCACGCGGATGGCGCGATCGGGATAGGTCGTCGTCCCGCCCACGCCCATGTCGGCGCGCCCGCTCTCGATGGCCGGCCAGCGGCCCTCGGCGCTCACGCTCACGAACTCGACCTTGTTCGGGTCCTTGAACAGCGCGGTGGCGACGAGCCGGGCGATGTCGATATCGAAGCCGACAAGCTGGCCCTTGTCGTCGTTGAACGCGAACGGCGGCACCGTGGTCAGCGTGACCACGATGAGCTTGCCGCGCTCGAGCACGATGTCCAGCCGCGACTTCTCCTGGGCGCCGGCCGGCGAGCCGGCGGCGACGAGGATCGCGACGAGGGCCGCGGCCATGACGTGACGAATGCGCGAGGTCAGCATGAGCCCCTCCTTTAGAGTCAGGTCAGGAACCGACAGTCAGATCAGGAAACATACGCGTGGGTGGCCTTCCCCGTCAACGGCACGGGCGCCACGGGCGAGCGCCGCCGCTTCGTCCGCCGACTGCACGCCAATCGTGATCGACGCGTCGACGAAGCGGCTCGAGATCGAGGCCGGCGATGGTGGGAAAGGGCAGGACGGGTGTGGCGATGCCGGCGCGGGGCAGCGCGAGCGGCTCGTCGAGGCTGCCGAGCGTGAGCCACGGCACTCCGGCGTCCTCCAGGCAGCGGGCCACGGGCTCGTGCCCGTGGCCATACGCGTTGCCCTTGATGCAGGCCATGACGGTCCGGTCGCCCGCGAGCGATCGGAGCGCGGCGGAGTTGCTCCGGATCGCCCCGAGGTCGACGCGAGCCGTCATGGCCTGCACGGCTACTTGCCCCCGAGCAGCAGCGTGCGGATCTTGTCCGGCTCCTTGAGCAGCGAGCCGAGCGTGGTGAGGGCGGCGTCGACGGCGGCGGCGAACTTGCCGGGGCCACCGAACCGCGCCAGCGTCTCCGGCGGGATGAACTTGAACAGGATGTCGGCGCCGCCCGGCGGCATGCCGACGAAGTGCACGGTCAGCATGTTGTGGTCCTGCAGCAGGAGCATGCAGAACGCGGCCGAGGCCTCGAACGGCACGATCGGCGCCTGCGTCACGCCGCCACGCTCCATCGCGATCTCGAGGAGGTCGTCGGCGAGGAGCTGTGCGGTCGTCGGCGTCTCGTGCAGGCGCTTGCCGAAGATCGGATGCAGCGCGGCGGCCACGCCCTTGGTCGTGTCGATCAGCTCTTGGACGCGCTTGGGGCTGTACTTCTCCAGCGTCCGCACGATGGACTGGTACAGCATCGGCCGCACTTCGAGCCCGCACTCAAAGCCCTTGGCGCGAATGCGCGCCACCAAGTCGGCCGTGCCGCCCATGAGGCCGAACCGCGGCCCGAGCGTACCGTACTTGTCGAGGCCCGTGGCGCCGACGTCCACACCGAGCTCGAGCATCTTCGGCTGGTCGAAGCTCGCCGGACCGACCCGGGCACCGCCCGCGTCGTCGACGTACACCAGGGCGCCTTTCTCATGCGCCAGGCGCACGATCGTCTGGATCGTGTCCACAGGCAGGAGCTCGTACGTCACCGCGAGACGGGTCATGTCGACCAACGCCACCTTCGGTTCCTTGTCGAGCGCGCGCTTGAACTCCTCGAGGCCCGCCGTGTCCGTGAAGCGCGCGCCGACGTGCGCGGCCGCGCGGAGGACGGACGGGTGGCTGTGGCTGACGGAGACGCCGATGATGGCGTCGCCGGGGTTCACCAGCGTCAGGTGCGTGGCCAGCGTGGCGCCGGTGAGCCGGTTGAAGGGGGCAATGTCGTGCTTCGGCGCCCGGCCGCCGAGATGCTCGAGCGTGAGCGCCTTGAGGCGGTCCCAGTGGAGCGCGGGCGCGATCTCGTCGTCGGCCCAGCGCAGGTCTTCCGGCTCCATCGGCAGCGAATGGTCGAGACCCGTGAAGATGTAGATCGCTTCCGGACCGCGTTCACGAATGATCGCCCACGCTCGCTGCAGCTTCGTGAAGTCGTCCGAGGTGGCGGCCAGGATCTTGCCGCGCGCGTAGGACAGGTTCGGTGCGAAACGGTTGCCGAAGCGATCGGTGTCTTTGCCCATCTCGTGCTCCTGTGGTGAGCCCGTCCGCGCTCGGGCTACGGTTGAAGGACTGTCCGGGCGCCACGACGCGGGCGCGCATTCCGGGCATTCGGTCGCCGCCTCGCGGGCGGCAGCCGTGTCTCGACCTCGTAACGATAACGATCCGCGCGATAGAACGCGTCGGACACCTCCACGGGCCTGGCCGCGACGTCAGTGACGACGAGACGGATGGCCAGCACCGGCTGGGTGAGATCGGTGCCGAGCAGGCCTGCAGTCTCGACGTCGGGCAGGCGGGCTTCGATCGACTGGTGGATCGCGCCCAGCCGCATGCCCAGGCGGTCACGCAGGAACTCGAGCAGCGAGATCTGCGTGAGATAGCGCGGGCGGATGCGTTGGCCGAGGCTGGTGCCCATGTAGTTGACGACGACCGCGAGCGGGGCGCCGTCGACGATCTCCAGGCGAACCAGGCGCGTCACCGGCGTGCCGCGCTCCACGCCGAGCGGCGTGACGATGTGGGCGGGGGCGGGCACGGTCTCGCTCGTGATGACCTTGACCTGCGCCTGATAGCCTAGGAGTAGGTTGGTCACGGCCTGCGAGCGCTCCGCCTGCAGGCGCGGCTGCACGAAGCTGCCGCGGCCGCGGTGCCGGGCGATGAGCCCGTCGCGGCTCAGGACGCCGAGCGCCCCGCGGATCGTGGTGCGGCTCACGCCGAACTCCGCGAGCAATGCCATCTCGGTGGGGATGGGCCGCCCGCCCTCCCACTCCCCCGACTCGATCCGCCCGCGCAGGACCCGCTGGATCTGCAGGTGGCGGGGGACCGAAGGATGGTAGGCGATCTCGCTGGATCTCCTCATTTGTATCGATCTTAATACATTAGGCAGGTTCTCCCTGTCAAGCGCTCGATTCCAGCCCCGGACAGCCCGGCGCGACTCGCGAACGAGCCAAGGCCGCCGGCCTCGGATGCGACCCGCCCGGACCCGCGCCCGACTGGCGGAGTCCGCCCTGTAGCACATCCATGGTCCTGGTTGACTCGAACTCTACTCGGACCGAATGATGCGCCGTCATCCGTTCTGATCCGGGAGCACGAAGTCAGATTGACGTCGAGAAGACTGCGAATCATAACGTATGGTGACAGATCATCTGTCCGGGGAGGGTGGCGGAGGCGGGTCTGAAAATCGTGAGCTCTTCGTAGATGTGCCGCAACGGACTTCACCGGGACAGCGGCGAAGTCGAAGAGTCGTTCTCGCGACGCTGGCAAGAGGCGCCCGTAAGGCGGTTCTCTATGGGATTCGCGTCCGCACATGCCCACACACTAGGGCGAGGGTACGGGTGGAGAAAAGAGATCGGGGCGGCCGCAGAGTTTCGACCGCCCCGATCACCTGCTCAGATATCCGAACAGCAACCGCCTCGGATTAGTTGATGACCCCATTTCTTGAGGGCCGCTGTCTTGTAACATGCTGAACTGATTCGCATGCGCGTGGGGGCTCTCTACTTCTGGAAGTTTAAGTAGTGGTGGCCCCAACGGAAAGTGCCCGTAAGACTGTTCACCCGTTGTTCTTACCCTTCGAGACCCTCGCGCTCGCTTCCTGAAGGGGAATGAGCCGTCAGGCGTGTTGCCCTCGAGCTGCCTTCCTTCCCCTTCGCGGGGCTCGCCGGCCTCGCCAGGTAGCTCCCTGAGAAGGACGGGGCCGCCCTCGAGCGGCGGCCCCGCCTTCCCTACCCCGGCACGCCGTGCGTGGCGCGCCACGCTGGCCAGCCCAGCCATGCCTCGCCACCCCGGGTGCCGTTGTACCCTGGGCCAACCCGCCGTGACACCCGCCCGCCCGCCGCCCTACGGACGTGCCGCGCTCCCGCAGAGGTGGCTTGGACCGCCTACGCTCCGCTCCGTACGGCGGCTTCCACGCGGCCCGGCCGGATGTTCTGGTTGGTGCGGAAGAAGTTGGTCGGGTCGTACTTGGTCTTCAGCGCCACCAATCGACCGTACTTGGACCCATACGCGGCCCGCACGCGGTCTTCACCCTCGTCTCCCAGGTAGTTGACGTAGACGGCTTCGGCGAGGAACGGCTGCATCGCATCCCAGATCTCACGGGTCCATCGAATGTTGGCGTCGGATTCGGCGGGACTTGTCCAGGCTGACATGACGAGAAAGTTGTAGGGCCACTGGCGGTGGGCGAAGGCCGTCTCGTCGTCACTGACGCGGTTCATGGCGCCGTCGCCGTTGTGCTCGAGGACCACGACCGTTCGGAGACTCGGGACCCTGGCATAGGAGGCCAATATTGTATCGATGGCACCGTCACCGAGGCCCTTGAGAAACCCCGACTTCCAGTAGTTGTATCTGCCCGCTGGCCAGAGGAAGTCGGCCATCGCCTGGGCGGCGCTATAGGGCATCGGCTGGAAGATGTCCGCCGCGGGCGGGCCGAACCCCCGCAGCGGACGTAGGACGTGCTCGCCGACCTCGAGCGACCCGCAGTACACACCTCCCAATCCCACGATGCCTTCCTTGTGCAGGACGTCCGGAACCGGGAGGTCGGCCGGCGGATGGAAGAGCAACGCCCCATTGGTCAACTCCTCCGGAGCGGTGCGTTCGTAGTCCCGCCAGAACCGCAGCGTCTCGGCACCCCTCGACAGCGGATGCAACACCAGCCCGGCCAGGACCACACCGGCGGGATGGACCTTGAACTCGAAGGAGGTAACAATCCCGAAATTCCCACCACCTCCGCGAACGCCCCAGAACAGGTCCTCGTTGTCGGTGGAGCTGGCGGTCACCAGCCGCCCATCCGCGGTCACCAAATCGACGGACAGCAAGTTGTCCAGGGCTAGGCCGTGCTTCCGAACCAGCCAGCCCAGGCCGCCACCCAGCGTCAGACCCGAAACACCCGTGGTTCCGACATACCCTCCAGTCGCCGCCAGCCCGAAGACCTGAAGCTCGTGATTCAGTTCGCCCCACGTCGCACCGGCTTCCACGCGTGCCGTGCGGGCCGCCGGATCGCCCCGGACTCCCTTCATCTGAGTGAGATCGATCACCATGCCGTCGTCGCAGAGTGACGTGCCGGCCACATTGTGACCGGCGCCGCGAACCGCCAGGAGCAATTCGTTCTTCCGGGCGAAGTTGACTGCTGCGATCACGTCCGCCACCCCGGCACAACGGACGATCATCGCGGGACGCTTGTCGATCATCGCGTTGTGAATCTGGCGCGCCTCGTCATAGCCCACATCCTTGGGGAGCAGTAACTGTCCGCGAAGGCCTGTTCGAAATTCCTGTAGAGTTGATTCGGAAATCATCAGCGCCCTCCTGTCGTCGGCAACGGCAACAACGGTCTCATCGAGCACGATCACCTGGCCTACCTGGGATTCCCAATATGGACCCACCTCCGCGGTCCGTCGCGGCGTTGAACGGGGCGGATCGCTTCGTCGCTCAGCCCGTTCATCCTTTCGGCACGTTGACAGACGGCGCACGTACCGTCCGCAGCCCCGTGCTCGTGCGCGTGGTCACTGCGAGTGTCCTGCTCAGAGACACCTCCGCTGCCTCGCCCCCCCCTGCTCATCGCCCCTGCGCCTGAGGTTGGGCTCTGAGTCACGTCGGGTGCCCGGCGAGTCGCTCGATGCGCGCCACGATCTGCCGGAACAGGGGCCGTGTCAAGTAGCTTTCGGCGAGTTGCAGGGTGAAGTACCGGGCATGCCGGATGAGGCGCCCGCCCGTCTTGAACAGCCGCTGCTGGAGGCTCGTGAGGGACCAGCTCTGGATGGCGACCGGCAAGACCAGCCGACGCAGCCCGAGGCTGGCCGGCGCCGTGCCGGGGCGCAGCCCGGCGGCCACCGCATATTGGTCGGCCTCGGCGTCGAACGTCACCGTGGCCACCGCCGGCAGGTAGCACCACGTGTCGTAGTGGCCGTTGAAGAAGGCGAACTCCTGCTGCCCGTGGGTGGGATCGTCGGTGGGATCGAGGTCGATCGTGATGCGCCGGGCCCGGCCCTTGAGCCGCCGGCGATGGTGCGCGATGACCGTATCGGCCAGCACGTGCCCCATCCTCAGCAGCTCGCGCCACCCCACGGCGTTCTCGAACCGCGACAGCGTGGGCTGCGAGGCCAAGGCCGGGCCCGCGATCGGATCGCGGTCGACCAGCAGCTTGTGGATCGCGTCGTCCGCGAGCCGGGCGGCGTCGTTGCAGTCGGCGTAGCCGCAGGCGATCCCAAAGACGCGTTGCCGGAACAGCTCGAGCGTCTGATGCTGGATCTTGCCCGGCTGCCGCTCGTCCTGGAGACACGCGGCCAACCGCTTGGTCAGCCCGAGCTGGGTATCGATCCCCTTGAGCAGGATGGCGCCGCCGTCGGAGCTGGCGTGCTCCGCGTCGAAGGCCGCGACGACCGGCTTCCTTTTCCGATCGAAGTTGAACGTGACTTGCGCTATACAGTCTGTAGCCATCGAGCCTCCTCGTCGTGGAGTGCGGAAGCGCCTTGTCACCGCTTGTATCGCACACCTGCGGGGCTCGGTGGCTCTTCTCTCTCATCGTTCGTGAATTATCCAGGCTAGGCTGTTACCTCGAAGCGGAAGTTGATGGCCCTGTTTGCCGGCAAGTGGTTGCGGGCCCCCGCAACCACCTGTAGGCAAACAGCCTCCTGATCCCTCAGGAGGCTGGCGCTTTTTGCGCGGCCGCTGATCTCAGCCCGCCGCTGGCCGGTGGTAGACGGCCGCGGCAGGATCACCAAGTCTCCGTCGAGATGCTTCAGGATCTCGACCTTGGCGCGCTGGGGATCACGCCGCAGCAACTCATCCAGAGCAGCCGTTCCAGAGCGGCACGCTGGATGCCTTCATGCTGTCTCATCGCAGATTCCCCCCCGCTCTCGGTTGCTGTCCACGCTGAACTAGACAGCGCGGCGAGGGTGTCAACGAAGCAGACGGACATGTCCAGCAGCCTCCTAGACTAGCCCTTGTGTTCTTGGAGGCACTGAAGCGCGAGCCCCCCGTGACTCCAGGCCGCGCCGGCGGCCATCGCCATCGCGACGAAGGTGGTCTCCGCGATCTCCGCATCGGAGGCTCCCGCCAGTGTCACCTTCTGCGTATGGGCCTGGATGCACCACGGGCACTGGGTGATCTGCGCGATGCCGAGCGCGATGAGCTCCTTGGTCTTGCTGGGGATCGCCCCGTCCTTGAACGCCTTCTGATCGAACTCGAGGAAGGCCCGATACGCCTCCGGCACGAGCTCCCGCATGCGCTTGAACTGGCGGCTTACATCAACGCCGTGGAATTCCATGGCCGTCTCCTTGTTCGCCCGCACGATTGACGTGTACCATCTGCCCGGCTCCCGATCCTCGCTCATGAGTGATCCAGGTTACGGACATATGATCACATCCGGCCCAGCAACTACTTCGAAAGGCCGCGCGCGTGCGTGTCGCGTTCGTGGTCACAGGCTAGAGCGTCCGTGCAGTAGACGCACAGGAGCTACCCCGTAACATCACTCCAGAAACCGAGTTTCGTGATTTGTTGGGGGGTCAGCCGAACGTCCTCGATTACATGCTCCGGCTCTTTGCGGAGTACGCTGACGGCCTCTTCGATGTGCCCCGTAGGGATATTAGCCTCCTTGAGGAAGGTACGGAGGCCGTCCTCACAGTGAAGGTACACATCCCGGTTGCCTTCGGGGGTGAACGTGACCCGGTAGGCGGCGGTGGCAGGAGTCCTCACGGCATGAGTTCGGAGGATGGAGAGGTAGCCCGCGTCCTGTCTCATGGCTCGCCTCGGTACCGGTTAGGTCGTGCGCGTGCGGTGGACGCTGACCACGCCCACCGCAAGTTGGCTCAACCGGGTCCCACGTACCATGGACTTCTCCGCGTGGGCGTCCACCCAGTAGATACGCTACCGCGACTGTTCCGTCAGGCCCGACGTTTCATTCGCCTTGCCCAGTGCGCAACCCCTTGCCATCAGGGCGCAAGTGCGCTACGTGTCGCCCTAGGAGGATACCAACTATGACCCGCGTGCAGCCAAAGGCTACGCCCAACTGGTGCCCGCAAGTGAAACCCGATGAGCCGTGGACAGGGCACTGCGTGAAGGAGAAGATCGCCGCCGACGGCCAGCGCCATCGGTGCCACAAACCGGAGAAGCATAGTGACAACGTGCATGCCTGCCAGTGCAGTGTGGAGTGGAAGCAATTCTAGGAGAATACCCTCCGGGTGCCCTGCCACCGGCCATCGGATAAACTCCCGAGCCGTGACGGCTTCAGTTCATGAAGGCTTCGACTCGAAAGTGCCGGCACACGTCGGCCCGTGGCACAGCCCTGCGTTGACGCACCGGTCGAGCAGATCGGACCGCCCGGCCGCCTCGGCCTCAGATACAGACTCGCTCGAGGAGGGCCAAGGGATGGCCGACGACAGACCCGGATTCACCCCTGGAGAAGTTGGCGAGCGCGCGGGTCGGGCGGACGCGAGACCGCGCCTCACCTGCAGCCTGGCGACGGTGAGCCAGGAGTTCGCCATGCGTTTCTCCGATGCTGTCAAGCGGCACCGGGCCCACGGCGGCGACCTGGGCCAGTGCGATGCGTTGAGATGCAGCTGCGGGAACCAGCCGCACCTTAGCGGTTTCCACACGGTAAATCTCATCGGCGACGGCCGCTGGGTCGTGGCCGATCTGGCGTGCGGTCTGTGGGGCGGGCCTACGCAATGCTTCGGCTGCGGCGCGGTGTACTCAGAATCGTATGAGTTCGTCGAGGTGGCCGCGATCGCGCCGCGGGACTGACTGGGTCGTATATGGTTAAGAGAACGCACACGCCGGCCCGCTGAGCGAGAGCTCTGGGGAACGCCGCCCCGGCGCGTTCGAGACGCGAGAACCTGCTGGCGTCATAGTAGGGATCAGGAGTATCTGTGAGGGCCTTCAAGCTGCGGAGCCCCGCGTTGGGGCCTGGTGGGGAGATCCCGCCCAAGTACACCTGCGACGGCTCCGAGTCTCACCCCCGCTTCGCTGGACCGAGCCGCCCCAGGGCACCACAGGGTTTGCCCTCATCGCGGCCGACCCGACGACGCGATCGGTGTCTCGGTCCATTGGGTCCTCTATGGAGTCCCCGTCAGCGTCCGCGAGCTCCCTGAGGGTGTCCCCCGCCAGGGCACGGTGGCCGGAGTGGGAACCCAGGGCCTGAACGACTTCGGGGAACCGGCTACAAGCGGAAGGAATCAAGATGAACCAGCCTCCGCACCCATGCCCTCCCCGCTCGTGCTCTTCGAAAAGGACGGCAAGGTCACTAGAAGAGTTCCCCGACCCCGGGGGTTGAGGTTCCGGTTGAGGCGCTGGAATCCCTGGTACGTGGTCGTCTCTGCGGCTCTCATCTATGCCCTCAGTTGGCTGGTTGGGGATGAGCCCATGGATGCGCTGGTGAACGCAGCCCTGCGGGCTTATTCAGTTTGCTGATTATCGAGCATTCCAGACTCTGATGGCGCCAAACGGATCATCCACGGATCCCGCTCCACGCTGCCGAGGTGCAGGAAGAGGTCGGGAAACGAGGGTAGACTGGGCGCGTGAAGACGACCACCGGCAGACACAACGAGGCCCCGTCTCTATATCGCCTTGCCTTTGACGACGTTGTCTCCGGTCTGCTCAAGGTGAAGCCAGCAGCGACCTCCGAGCGGGCCGCCCAGAAGGCTGAAGCGCGGCTTAAGACGTCCAGGAAAAGGTCAAGACGGAAGGGATAAGGTGAGGGCCGCTTGTGGGTCTTAGATCGTTCTGAGACAACAACACCCCGGCGGCGATCCTGGTGCCCAAGCGACGCCGAATGATGGGACAGCGAGGCATTGTGGATAATCTCAACGCGCTACGACAACGTGGAGTAGTTCCCAAACCACCAGGCGGCTGACCTGGGCGGGAGCGATGTGTAGAACGCCACCTCACTTTCCGTTCCGCCTGACCGCGGCCCGCTTGCGGATCACCAAGCTCGTACGCACCGCCCAAGTTGACTCGAACTCTACTCGGACCGACTCATACGTCGCTATCCGTCCTGATCTGGAGGCACAAATGCAGGTCAATGCCCTGAAGGCTGCGGCTCGTAACGGATGCCAACAGATCATCCGTCCGAGCCGGGAGATGGGGGCGGGTCTGAAAATCGCGAGCTCTTCCCAAATGTGCCGCAGCGGACTTCACCGGGCACGGCGGCGAAGTCGAAGATTCGTTCTCGCGACGCTGACAAGAGGCGCCCGTAAGGCGGTTCTCTATGGGATTCGCGTCCGCACATGCCCACACTAGGGCGAGGGTACGGGTGGAGAAGAGAGATCGGGGCGGCCGCAAACTTTCGACCGCCCCGATCACCTGCTCAGATATCCGAACAGCAACCGCCTCGGATTAGTTGATGACCCTATGTCTTGAAGGCCGCTGTCTTGTAACATGCAGAACTGATTCGCATGCGCGTGGGGGCTCTCTACTTCTGGGTAGTTCGCCCCCGACCCGGGTGCTAGGGTACCGGGCAGAGCAGGAGGAACGGATCGTGGCCCTGATCGACAAGAGCGAGTTCGTCGGCCTCGACGGCGTGGCGCACCTCT
>Ga0184626_10000351_pt1 | contig 13943 bp, 9 predicted proteins | sample PLM3_60_b1_FD_133142 | JGI IMG/M metagenome (GOLD analysis project Ga0184626, IMG submission 133142) | Groundwater sediment microbial communities from an aquifer in East River, Colorado, USA - PLM3_60_b1 | ecosystem: Environmental > Terrestrial > Soil > Riparian zone | place: USA: East River... | reverse complement strand
CGCTGGGTGGACGTCTAGCGCGCCAACGCGCGCTGCAGTCGCGCCACCAGCGTATTGCTCACGACCTCCGAGAGGTCGAGCACGCGCTGGAACCCTTCCGCTCCGCCGTAGTACGGATCGGGCATTTCGCGCGTGCCGAGCTCCGGCGCCAGGTCCAGGTAGAGACCGAGGTGCCCCTGATAGCCACGCGGGCGCATTTCGGTCAGGACGCGAAGATTGGCCTGGTCCATGGCGAGAATCCAGTGGAAACGCGCGAAATCCTCGCGGTCCACCTGGCGCGCGCGCCGCGCGGCAATATCGTAACCGCGCGCACTGGCGGCGGCGATGGCGCGATGATCGGGTGGCTGACCGGCATGGTAGCCATGCGTCCCGGCAGAATCGATGTGCAGGCGCTCGAGCAGCCCTGCCCGCGTCGCAGCCACGCGGAACACGCCTTCGGCGGTCGGCGACCGGCAGATGTTGCCCATGCAGACAAACAGCACGCCGGTCGGGCTCGTGGCTCCGTCGTCCATCCGCAGCACTATTGCATGAACCAGCCGTGACTGACTACCAGCGACTGGCCGGTGAGCGCGTTGCTCGGAAATCCGGCAAACAGGAGCGCGACTTCGGCGACATCATCGAACGTCGTGAATTCGCCGTCGACCGTGTCTTTCAGCATGATCTTCCTGATGACATCGTCTTCGGAAATGCCAAACTGCTTCGCCTGCTCCGGAATCTGCTTCTCGACGAGCGGCGTGCGCACGAAGCCTGGACAAATCACGTTCGCACGAACTCCATGTTTCGCGCCTTCCTTGGCAATCACCTTGGCGAGTCCGATGAGGGCGTGCTTCGCCGCGACATACGGTGCCTTGAGCTGCGACGCTTCCTTCGAATGCACGGAGCCCATGTAAATCACGCTGCCGCCGCGTCCGGATTGGTACATGTGCGGCAGGCATGCCCTGGTCGTGAGGAAGGCGCCATCGAGATGAATGGCGATCATTTTCTTCCATTCGGCGTACGTGAATTCCTCCAGGGGATGCACGATCTGGATGCCGGCGTTGCTCACCAGGATGTCGACGCCACCGAACGTCGCGACGGTCGTGGCAACGCCGCTGTCGACATCCTCTTCGCTGGTGACGTCCATGGCGATGCCGATGGCGTGTCCACCGCCGCCATTGATCTCGCCCGCCACTCCGCTGGCCGCATCCCGGTTGAGGTCGGCGATCACGACATTGGCGCCTTCCTGCGCATAACGCAACGCGATGGCCTTGCCGAGTCCGCTCGCCGCACCGGTGACGATCGCAACCTTCTCCTTGAGCTTCATCGTGCGTACTCCTTAAGTATTAAAGGTCCCGAGCCGCTGCGCGCCATCGCGCAATCAAGGCGCCAGATCGAAGGTCTGCAGGCCGTGGCGCATCGAGCACGCACCCTGCCATTGCGGACTCGCCATGGTTCGTTGCACGGCGTCTCGCCCGCTCTCCCAGAGCGTGCGCACGGTCGCTCGCGAGAATTCGTAGTCCTTCGACTGCGATGAATGTGTGTAACGGCGATTGATGAGATGTACCACCGCGATCTTGCGGCCGCGGGCTGCCTCGGCGAGCAGCTTGACGTCCGGATCGTTCTTGAACGAAGCGGGCAAGCGGCCGAGTACGCGGCCCAGCGCCTGGCCGAGTACTTCGAGCTCCTTGGCACGGTTGGTGTTGAAGCGCGTCTTGCTCGAATACTGGATGTCCTTCTGCCGCTCCATCACTTCGTCGAGGTTGGTGGGCATGCCGCCCCGCGCGCTGAACAGGTCGACCTGCAGGATCAGCGCTTCGCGCAGCGTGGTGTCATCGAGCACGTACCACAGCGGAGAATTGGAGACGAGACCGCCATCCCAGTAGTAGTCCTTGCCGATCTTCGCCGGCGGAAACCCCGGCGGCAGCGCGCCGCTCGCCATCACGTGTTCCACGGCGATCTTCGTGTCGGGCACATAGTTGTCGAAATAGACGGAGTTGCCGGACATCACATGCACCGCGCCCACGGCGAAGCGCATCGCTCCGTCGTTGATGCGATCGAAGTCGACCAGCTCTTTCAGCGTCTCGCGCAGCGGTGCTGTGTCGTATACCGAAAGCGCCGCCACGGTGCCTTCGGGCGCAAAGATTGCGGGTGGAATGCGCGGTTCGAAGAACCCGGGAACGCCGAACGTGGCGCTCGCCGACGCCGAAACCAGATTGAAGGCGCGACGATAGGGATCGAGTTCGGCCGGTGCCATGAGCGGAATGCCGGACGAAACGCGATCCCAGAATTCGCGCAGACGCTCGACGCGCCGCTCCACCGGATTGCCCGCGATGAGCGCGGCGTTGATGGCGCCAATCGAAACGCCCGTCACCCAGTCCGGCGCGAATCCCGCTTCCGACAACGCGTCGTACACCCCCGCCTGATAGGCGCCGAGCGCACCGCCGCCCTGCAGCACCAGCAGCGTGTGGTCGTGACGGTCGCGGTACGACGAAGCGGCGGCGGCAGGAAGGCTCTTGACCATGGCGCGACTCGAGGGCGAACGCCTAGTATAACGAGTTCATGCTGCGCAGCAGCATAGCGACTTGATGCCGTGCACGCTAGACGCAAACCATTGAATTTACGGAATTACTAGGGCTCGACCGGGAGGGCGACGCCAAACAATTGATGCTTCAACTCATGAAGCCGATCGCGCAGCTCGGCGGCTCGCTCGAACTCGAGATTCTTTGCCGCGTCCAGCATCTGTTTCTCGAGCTGCTTCAATTCCCGCTCGAGATCCTTCTCCGGCATTGCTTCGTACTTGGCCCGAGCCTGCGCCGCGCGCTGCTCCTTCTTTGCCTCATCCGGGTCGTATACGCCTTCGATGATGTCCTTGATGCGTTTTTGCACACCGATCGGCGTGATGCCCATCTTTTCGTTCCACGCAAGTTGTCGCGCGCGCCGGCGTTCGGTCTCGCCGATCGCCGCCGTCATCGAATCGGTCATCTTGTCGGCGTACAAGATCGCCATGCCGTTGATGTGCCGCGAGGCGCGGCCGATGGTCTGGATCAGCGATCGCTCAGCGCGCAGGAAGCCTTCCTTGTCGGCGTCGAGAATCGCCACCAGCGACACTTCCGGAATGTCGAGACCTTCGCGTAGCAGGTTGATGCCTACCAGCACGTCGAATTCGCCCAGCCGCAGATCGCGGATGATCTCCACGCGCTCGACGGTGTCGATGTCGGAGTGCAGATAGCGCACCTTGACGCCGTTCTCGGCCAGGTAGTCGGTCAGATCTTCGGCCATGCGCTTGGTCAGTGTCGTGACCAGCACACGTTCGTTGAGCTCGACGCGCATCCGGATTTCGGAAAGCAGATCGTCGACCTGCGTGGCCGCCGGGCGCACCAGCAGCGTCGGGTCGACGAGGCCGGTCGGCCGCACCAGCTGCTCGACGACCTGCCCCGCGTGCGTCTTCTCGTATTGCGCCGGCGTCGCGGAGACGAAGATCGTCTGCGGCAACAGGTGCTCGAATTCGTCGAAGCGCAATGGGCGGTTGTCCAGCGCCGACGGCAGCCGGAAGCCGTAATTGACGAGATTCTCCTTGCGCGCGCGATCGCCCTTGTACATGCCGCCCACCTGCGGGATAGTCACGTGCGATTCGTCGACGAACATCAGCGCATTGTTCGGCAGGTAATCGATCAGCGTCGGCGGCGGCTCGCCGGCATTGCGTCCGGACAGATACCGCGAGTAGTTCTCGATGCCCTTGCAGTAGCCGATCTCGGTCATCATTTCCAGATCGAAGCGTGTGCGCTGCTCGATGCGTTGCGCCTCGATCAGCTTCATCTGGTTGGCGAAGAATTCCTTTTGCTGGTGCAATTCGATCTTGATCTGGTCGATCGCCGACAGCACTTTCTGCCGCCCGGTCACGTAGTGCGACGACGGGAACACGGTGAACCGCGCGAGCTTCTGCTTCAAGTGGCCGGTCAGAGGATCGAAAATCTGCAACATCTCGACTTCGTCGTCGAACAGCGAGACGCGGATCGCGTTCTCGGCATTCTCCGCCGGAAAGATGTCGAGCACGTCGCCGCGCACGCGGAACACGCCGCGCTTGAACTCGAGGTCGTTGCGCGTGTACTGCATCTCGGTCAGCCGCTTGATCGCGTCGCGCTGGGAAATGCGGTCGCCCTGCTTCAAGTGCAGGATCATGCTGTGATACTCGGACGGATCGCCGATCCCGTAGATCGCGGAGACCGTGGCCACGATGATGCAATCCGGACGCTCGAGGATCGCCTTCGTCGCGGAAAGCCGCATCTGCTCGATGTGCTCGTTGATCGACGAGTCCTTCTCGATGTAGAGGTCGCGCGACGGGACGTACGCCTCCGGCTGGTAATAGTCGTAATACGACACGAAGTATTCGACCGCGTTGTTCGGAAAGAACTCGCGGAATTCCGAGTAGAGCTGTGCTGCCAGGGTTTTGTTCGGCGCGATCACGATGGCCGGGCGGCCGGTCTGCGCGATGACGTGGGCCATCGTGTAGGTCTTGCCGGAGCCCGTGACGCCCAGCAGCGTCTGGAACGACAGGCCGTCGTTGAGACCCTCGATCAGCTTGTCGATCGCCTCTGGCTGGTCGCCGGCGGGAAGAAACGGCTGATGCAACTCGTAAGGACTGTTCGAATACGTGATGGGCATAGGCCTATCGATTCGTCATAAGAGGAACTACTAAACCCCGTCGTCCCCGCGAAGGCGGGGACCCAGTGACTTTCGCCCAACGACACTGGGTTCCCGCTCAGTTGCCAATTCGGCGGGAACGACGATGTTGAAGGGCAACCGACGATGTTGAAGGGCAACCGGTTATTGTACCGCCGCTCGGCCGTTCGCCGCGACCTCTTCCTTTGCCGAACGCCCTTGACCCGCGCCGAACTGCAGCGCGGCCAGCCGCGCGTAGAGGGGATTGGAGCGCGTCAACTCGTCATGAGTTCCGGTGGCGATGATGCGGCCCTGCTCCATCACGGCGATCCGGTCGGCGTGCCGGACTGTCGCCAGCCGGTGCGCAATGATCAGCACCGTCCGCCCCGCCATCAGGCGCTCCAGCGCAAGCTGCACCATCCGTTCGCTCTCCGCATCTAGCGCGCTGGTGGCCTCGTCGAGCAGCAGGATCGGTCGATCCGCGAGGATGGCGCGAGCGATCGCGAGCCGCTGCCGTTGTCCACCGGACAGACGGACGCCGCGTTCGCCCAGGTAGCTTGCAAACCGGTCCGGCAGCCGTTCGATGAATTCGGTCGCGTAGGCCGCCTCGCACGCGGCCGCGACTTCATCATCACTGGCGTCGGGACGCCCGTAGCGCACGTTTTCCTGCACGCTCGCGGCAAAGATGACCGGCTCCTGCGGAACCAGCGCCAGGCGCGCGCGGACCTCTGCGGGATCCGCGGCTTTGAGATCGACACTGTCGATCGCCACGCTGCCGCGCTCCGGATCGTAGAAACGCAACAGCAGTTGAAACACCGTCGTCTTGCCGGCGCCGGACGGGCCGACCAGCGCTACTTTCTCTCCGGCCATCACGCGCAACGAAAAATCGTTGAGCGCGGCCGTGTCCGGCCGCGAGGGATAGTGGAACGTCACGTCGGCAAAGCTCACGGTGCCACGCGCAGGCATCGGTAACGGCACCGGATGCCCGGGCGTGCGGATCGCCGGTTCGATCGTCAGCAACTCGAAGAGCCGCTCGGTAGCGCCGGCGGCGCGCTGCAGATCGCCGATGACTTCGCTGATCGTGCCGGCGGCGCCCGCGACGATCACCGCGTAGAACACGAATGCCGACAGCTGTCCCGCGGTGATCTGGCCCGAAACGACGTCGTGACCACCGATCCACAGGATCACGCCCACCGCGCCAAACACCAGCACGATCACCGTCGCCACCAGCAGTGCGCGTTGGCGAATTCGGAGCACCGCGGTGCCGAAGGCCTCTTCGACACGCGCGCCGAATTGACGCCGGTCCTCGTTCTCATGACCATAGGCCTGCACCGTGCGAATTTCGTGCAACGCTTCGTCGACATAGGCGCCGACATCGCCGACGCGGTCCTGGCTCGCCCGCGCGAGCTTGCGCACGCGGCGGCCGAAGAACAGGATCGGTACCAGCACGAGCGGCACCCCCACCAGCACGAGCGCCGTCAGCTTGCCGCTGGTCAACGCGAGCATCACCAATCCGCCGATCATCAGCAACGCGTTGCGGATCGCCATCGAAGCGCTCGACCCGATGACGGTTTCGAGCATCGTCGTGTCGTTGGTAAGCCGCGAGATCACTTCCCCGGTGCGCATGACCTCGAAATAGCCGGGCGGCAGCGACATCAAATGATCGAAGACGGCGCGCCGCAAATCCGCCGTCACTCGTTCACCGAGCCAGGACACGAAATAGAAGCGCGCATAAGTCGCCAGCGCCATGATCACCACGACGCCCAGCATGTACGCGAGCATGCGGTCGAGTTCTGCGCCGCTGCCGGCCGAAAAGCCGCGATCGATGACGAGCTTCAAGCCCTGCCCGATCGTGAGGACGGCCGCCGCCGCGAACAGCAGCGCGATGCCGGCGAAGATCACCTGCGTGCGATACGGCCGCAGGAAACGGCCAATGCGCGCGAGCGTCTTGAGCGCCGTCATCGGCGGCAGCCTGGGCGCGTCGAGGGGAATGGTGGAGTAGGCTCGGGCCATATTCGATTTGGGGGGCAGCCGCTTATGGCGCTTCTAACGCGCTTCAGCCTCACGTTAGACTGGCGGCGGTCCAAAGTCGAGCCCGGTACAACCTCCAGGAGAACCCGATGCCGCTATCGCTGCCCGCGCTGATGACGTTGCTTGCGGTACTCTGGTATGTCGTGACCATGTACCAAGTGGGGCGCGCGCGCACCAAATACAAGGTCGCGGCGCCGACGATGACGGGTGACCCCGCGTTCGAGCGCGCCGTTCGCGTGCAGATGAACGAACTGGAGCAACTGGTCGCGTTTCTCCCGTCGATGTGGATCTTTGCGTGGTTCGGCAATCCGCGCTGGGCCGCGATCGCCTGCGGCGTGTTTATCGCGGGGCGCATCATCTACGCGATCGGCTATTGGGCGGCCGCGCGCAAGCGCGCCTTGGGCTACTACATTGCGATGTTCGCGTTCTCCATCACATGGGTGGCCGCGCTGGTCAGCGTGGTGCGCTGGCTCGGCTTCGCATAGGCCGCCGGATCTTTCGCCAAATCGCGTAAAATCTCGGCTTCGCCCGCCCCTGGTCCGCGCCCATGAACGCTCCCCTGTCCGCATCGCTGTTGTCCGCCGTCGAGCTTGCGCCGCGCGATCCGATTCTCGGCGTCACTGAAGCCTTCGTCGCCGACGCGAACCCGAAGAAGGTCAACCTTGGCGTGGGCGTCTACAACGACGATTACGGCAAGCTGCCGGTGCTCGAATGCGTAAAGCGCGCGGAGCACGCGATGGCCGACCGCAGCGCACCTCGCGGCTATCTGCCGATTGACGGCATTCCCGCGTACGACCGCGAAGTGCGGAAGCTGCTGTTCGGCGCGGATAGCGAGATCGTGGCGTCGCGTCGCGCGGTCACCGTGCAGGCGCTTGGCGGCACCGGCGGTCTCAAGCTCGGCGCTGATTTCCTGCGCAAATTCGCGCCGGGGGCGCAGGTCTGGATCAGCGACCCCAGCTGGGAGAATCACCGCGCGCTGTTCGAAGGCGCGGGTTTCACTGTCAACAATTACGCCTATTACGACGCCGCCACGCGCGGTCTCGCCTTTCCCGCAATGATTGCGGCGCTCGAGCGGCTGCCGCAAGGCGCGATCGTGGTGCTGCACGCGTGCTGCCACAATCCGACCGGCGTCGATCCGGACGCCGCCCAGTGGGCGTCCATCATCGAGATCGTCCGCGCGCGCAACCTGTTGCCGTTTCTCGATATCGCCTATCAGGGCTTCGCCGATGGCATCGACGAAGACGGCGCGGTCGTCCGCCGCTTCGCCGCCACGCCTGGACCACTGTTTGTCGGGAGCTCGTTCTCGAAATCGTTCTCGTTGTACGGTGAGCGCGTGGGCGCGTTATCCATTGTCGCCACCGACAGTGACGAGGCCACGCGCGTGCTCTCGCAGGTGAAGCGCGTCGTGCGAGGGAATTATTCGAACCCGCCCACCCACGGTGCGGAGATCGTGGCGCAGGCGTTGTCCACACCGGAGCTTCGCGCCTTGTGGGAAGCGGAGCTCGCGATGATGCGCAACCGCATCAAGCTGATGCGCGCGGCGCTGGTGGAACGTCTGCACGGGCGGCTGCCGGGATCGGACTTTCGCTACATGTTGACGCAGCGTGGCATGTTCTCGTATTCGGGACTGACCAAGGCACAGGTGCATCGTCTGCGCGACGAATATTCGATCTACGCCCTCGATTCCGGACGCATATGCGTAGCTGCCCTCAATTCGAAGAATGTCGACTACGTTGCGGACGCAATCGCGACGGTGTCGAAGTAGGGCGCGCCCGTGTTTTGACGCTCGCGGGATTTCAGCTATAATTATAGTTTCGCCGACGCGGGAATAGCTCAGTTGGTAGAGCGCAACCTTGCCAAGGTTGAGGTCGCGAGTTCGAGACTCGTTTCCCGCTCCAGACATTATCGAGGGAGAGCTTCTGACCAGGCTCTCCCTTTTGGTTTCACCGTGTTTCGATCGCGCGCCGTCCTGGCGTTGTGATCGAGCCCCAGGCGGGGTGGCAGAGTGGTCATGCAGCGGCCTGCAAAGCCGTCTACGCCGGTTCGATTCCGACCTCCGCCTCCATTACCAACTATGAAAAGCCGCATCGCGCGGCCTTTTGCGTTTCGGATCGCCAAAGCACGCACGGGTTGTCGCCGTTCTGCCACGGCTTGCCGGGTTCGATCAAGGCGGTGCCGATCTTGGCCTCGATGAGCCACGCAACGGCCAAGGATGCTGAGGTGGGCGACACTTCCGACTTTACCTGCGGCTCCCCGAGTCGATTTCAACCGGAAGTCCGTTTCTGGCAAGCTGTTCCTTTCTTTTCTTTCCGGTTCTCGCAATCGCGGCAAAAACGACAGCCCACAGGATATATCCGACGCAGCCGCCGAGAACCATTATTAGAACAATCCAGAAGGTCGACATTTCGACTCTCGGTACCTAGAGTATTTGTTATAACTTCAGCTTGAAGCTTCGCCAATCATCCAGCCGCGCTGAATCGTGTCGGTGGCGTCTGACCCGGTTCACTTAGCAGCACTCCACCGTTGCCCGGTGCGCCGGGTAATCGACCCCACGACGAACAGCATAATTGCATTACGATCTTCAGACCGGTGGGCGCCGGCAGCGAGCCGCCATACTCATACGCCCCCAGGTCCGGCGCGCTGCCGCTGTAGGGGAGGCCGACGTTCACACCCTTCCCGATGAGATCGCTGGTCGCAGTGAGCTTCAGAAAACTGATCGCCGGTAGCGTTCCATCGGCATTGCGCGGTCCGGTGGCTCCTGAATAGTCAAGCGATAAAAAATCCGAAGCATCCACCGTTACGGCCAAGTTCCACGAGTTGTTTTGCTGCACAACTTGCGACACCGGAATATAGACGAACGAGCTCGGGAACGACAGATTGTTTTTGAGAACGAAGGCTATTGGTGTATAGAACGAATAGTTGCGACCGCCATTATCCCATGACGTGTTGTTGAAAACGTTCATGGTGAGATTGGCGCTGTTGTCATCAAACCCGTTGTTTTTGTTTCTCCAGGCCAGGTTGTTTTGAATTGTATGCAGGCCATTGGCCGTTGAACCGCCACCCAACTTGAAACCAGTCCCGTTTCCCCCGCTCGGCGTCAAGTCATCCTTCTTACCGTTTTCCCAAGACCAATTATTCTCGACCAGGGCACGTTGCGAGCCCCACAGATCGATGCCGTCGTCATTGTTGCGCCATACACGATTGCCGCGAATGACGTTCCCTGCCGAAGTACTGCTGTTTCCGATGCCATCCCCGCCGCTGGAACCGTAAACACCGTTGTGGTGAGCATCATTGTTCACGATGAGATTGTTCCCGGCGGGATTGCTGATCTGGATGCCCGCACCGCTCAGCTGAATCCGGGTATTGTGATGCAGGACGCACTGTTCAACGATATTGTTATTTGAGGCGCCTGTAAGGTAGATGCCCATCGCCGCGGCATTCTTGATTTCAAGTCCGTGGAAATGCCACCAGGACGCGTTGGAGAGTTGAATCGCAGAACGATATGACGTCGTGATGCCTATACCGTCCAGAATGGGCGTTTCACCCGGATAGTTGGCAACCGTAATGTAGTTGCCGCTGCTGCCGCTCCGGTTAATTTGTACCGCCGAGTCGTTCAACGCGTACGTACCGCCACGCATGTAAATCGTGTCGCCCGGATTGGCGACGTCATGCGCTTTCTGGAGCGTTGCGAATGGCGCCGACAGCGTGCCCGGGTTCGAATTCGAACCGCCCGGTGCAATGTAATAGGTGGCCGCGTGCGTCGCCGCTGCCAACGACGAAAACCCCGCCAACAGCAGCGCGAAGCGTGCGCGCCGCCACCAAGAAACAGCCTTCATGTGTTCTCCCTCTTCCAATCCACCGGACGAAGCAGGGCAAGGCTCGAAAACGATGAGGGGGCGCCGCCCCGTGGGCAAAATCCCGAGCGAAAGGGCGCGACGCTAGCGGGACAGCCAGAAGTCCAGGCCGACGCGCGCAATTCCGCCGTCTTGAGCAATATCCCGTAGAGCAGTGACTTGGGTCCTCATGTTTCGATGAATATGCCCCTGCCAGGATTCTGCAAGAGCGACTATGACAATGGCATTATAGCACCTGGCCTTCCGCCGCACGCAAGGCCTTCAAGACAGGGCCGGCCGAACTCGCCCGGGTGGCCGTTCGAGGGCCCTGTGATGCCGGGTCGCGACGCCATTTCTCACACCGGTGATCGGTGCTGTCCACAAGCGGTTTCAAGCACGCGCAACATCAGAACCGCCTGCTGGTCCCGGCTGTATTGGGATGCGGCGGCAAGCCCGGCCGCACGGAATCGTGCACCTTCGTTCGGATCATTCTCGAGGCGAACGATCGCGTCCGCCATCGCTTGCGCATCCTCGGGCGGAACCAGAGCACCGCAACCCGTCTCCCGCACGAGGGCTGTGACCTCGCCTTCCGGCGCGCTCATCAGTACCGGAATGCCCATCGCCATGGCCTCGAAAGTCTTCGAAGGGATGACCGTGGTGAACACCTCCTGATTCCGCAGTGGGATGAGCGCGAGATCATGAAGACTCCACAGTCGTGGCATCAGCGCTTTGGGCTGCGACGGGATCAGACGCACATTCGTTAGCTTGCGAACCCTGACCGTCTCCTCCAGCTCGGCCCGCTTCGCTCCTGCGCCGGTGAAGAGGAACACGACGCCCGCGTGATCGCGCAGGATGGTCGCCGCGTCTGCCACCTTGTCGAGCGCATGCGCCATGCCATGTGTCCCGAGATACCCGACAACGAACTTCCCTCGCAAGTCGAATTGATCAAGCAGCGCCTCGTCCTTGGGCATGGGCCGATACCGCGATAGGTCGACGCCGTTCAGTACTACATGAATCTTTGCAGGATCGATGCCGCGCCGTACGAGATCGGTCTTGAAGGCGTGGGTCACCGACACGACGGCGTCCGCGTCCCGGTACATTTGCAACTCGATCCGTTCGAGCCACCGGGTCACGCGACTCTTCCTCATGGCGCCGACCGCCACAATCGACGCCGGCCAAAGGTCGCGCAACTCGAAGACCCATGGCAGCTTCCGAAGCCCGGTGACCACCCAACCCGCCATCGCGCAAAAAAACTGTGGGGAGGTCGTTACGACCACATCGGGACGCGGATGAAAGAACGCGGCGACACCCCCCGTGATCATGAACGAAATGTAGTCCAGCGAGCGCCTTAGAAAGCCTTCGTTGGCAGCGATGTAGGTCTTTACCCGCACGACCTGGATGCCGCCGATGATTTCCACCTTGCGCCAGCGATTACGGTAGCCGGCGAAAAGCCTGCCCTCGGGAAAGTTAGGGGCCGTGGTAATCACGGTGACCTGGTGACCCGCCCGCACCCATTCCATTGCATGCTCGTAGGTACGCGTCGCGGGCGCATTGATTTCTGGCGGGAAGTTGTCGCTCAGAAAAAGAATCTTCATCGCTTGGAAAGGAAGCCTTCCTAGAAAGTCGAGTGGATGCTCCTGGAGCAATCCTGGGACTGACACATTTAGGTCAATCCCCGGCCGTGCGCGCCTCGTCGCGCGCTTCCAGCGATGCTTGGCGCCGCTATTTCCTGCACGAATTCACGAACGTGCGAACGTAAAGGTGACAATTGATTCTGCGTGCTCGAGCTCAACCACGAGGCATCGGTTGCGAATCGAGAGGCCGAACTCGGGGTGGTAGGTCGAATCCTCCAACCAAGGCCGCCCCCTGGAGATCAGGAACCTTACGGCAAAGCCATCGGCTCCGGTCAAACGGCCCTCGCATGCTCCACACAACGCAACTTCAATGCGGGGATGAAAGTGGAAGCGTGCCCGCGCGACTGCGTACTCGCCTTCCACTTGGTCTGCGATAAGCAGCGAATTGACGCCGAACTCCCAACGCCGCCGATGGAGGCTCCGGCCGGGCAGGCGCCGATATCCATCATGCGCCGCGCTCACCGTCCACGGCTCCCCCAGGGCATCTACATGGACATCCCGGGGATAGGCTCGCCGCGCCACCCTGAATCCTCGCCACATCTCCGACGAATCCTGGTCATCGACGACGACCGTATTGTGAGCGGCCGTCCCTCGTTGCCGCAACCGCTCGGGACTCTCCCCATAGAGCGATGTTCCGCTGTTCACCACCACGCGCTGTTCGCCGAGCGACCATTCAAAGGTCAAGGTGTCGGCGTGGCCGTGACCTGGGACATGATCGGGACCGATTTTGCCGACATCGAGAATCGCCGATGACGGTCCGCGATCGACGCGAACGAATCCCGAGGCGCTCATCGCTCGGACGCCATCGACGCGTGAGGGAAACGGAACCGTCAGACCCAATCGTTCGGCATACCGCTTGAGCATCGCCAAGTTGGCGGCGATCCGCATTGCCGCATCGTTGAACAGTGCGATCTGGCCGTCTGGGTGAGTCATGTCGTTGAGCCAACCGAGCATCAATCCGGCAATCTGCTCCAGCCGCGGACGCCCCAGGCCATGCTCTGCCAGCGGCCGATCCGGATATGCCTGCTGCAGTGACAACAAATCGAGGATACCTTCGAGCATGATCGAGTGGTACATCGGACTCAGCTCGAAGCATCCGCCATCGGGCAGAATCTGGCCCCCGAGCTCCTCGTCAAGCACTTGCGAACCGCGCGCGAACCATGTGTCCGCGGGCGCGCCGTCGAAAAAGCAGCCGGCGAAGATCAAGGCTTTGGCATTCTCGAATAGATGATTGCCGAGAAGATCGTTCTCGAGGCGTTGTGACAGCACGTGCGCCTGCAGTTCAAGCGACCGCAGTATTGCCGTTGCTCCCGCGGCATCGATGGCGGGCTCGCGTACCAACCATTTGATCCAGTTGACGATGCGCAAAGACAATGGGTACGGCTCCCAGCCGTTGCCTCGCGGCGCCGGATTCTCGGCGATCCACCGCGTGATCCACCTGGCCGCGTCGCCGGCGATGTCCGCGCCATCGGCGTGAGCGCGCTGCGCGTTGATCCAATCGAAGTAATGCAGGTTGTACAGCCAGAGCTTGGGAGCATCGGGCATGTTCCAGTCGGCAGCGTTCCGAAGCGCGCGAGCCTCGTTCAGGAACGTGAACCTGCCGTCAGCATCGAGCGCGCACTCGCGCCAGGGCCGGATGCCAATCGGAGCAAGGCATGCGCGTCGACGCTGACCCGTTTGTAGTCCCAGGTCCGGCCGTTTCCACTTCCGGGTCGCGCGCGCCGCGAGCTGCGCGCGGGGCGTTCGCTCGTCGGCGGAGTGTTCACCGCCGTGCATCGCAATCTTGACGACAGCGTCTCGCGCGCGT
>Ga0184626_10000350_pt1 | contig 13969 bp, 11 predicted proteins | sample PLM3_60_b1_FD_133142 | JGI IMG/M metagenome (GOLD analysis project Ga0184626, IMG submission 133142) | Groundwater sediment microbial communities from an aquifer in East River, Colorado, USA - PLM3_60_b1 | ecosystem: Environmental > Terrestrial > Soil > Riparian zone | place: USA: East River... | reverse complement strand
GTTCTTCCAACTGAATTTCCATCCTTCGATGATGCTCCGGCCAAGCGAAGCGCCATGACCGGAGTGACCCCGAGAACCGGGAGAAGAGCGCTCTGCGGGCTGAAGCCGCGCGGTCCAGACTGTCGCCAAAAGATAAAACACCGCCTGGGTCGCATAGGAACCGGCGGTGCCTAACGTCGCGATGAGCACGCCCGCCAGCGCTGGGCCGGTGCTCCGCGCCACGTTAAAAATAATCGAGTTTAGGCCAATGGCGTTGGTCAAGTGGCTGGAGGGCACGAGATCGGCGATCATCGCCGCACGGGCCGGCTGCTGAAAAGTTTGGACCACCGCCATGCCGAAAGCGGTCGCGTACACATGCCAGGGTTGGATCTGGCCGGTAACGATAAGCAGAGCCAACGCGGCCAACATCAAGCCGTCAATAACCTGGGCGACCAATATCTGCGTCTTGCGCGAATAGCGATCGGCGGTACTCCCGGCCACTGGGGATAACAAGAGAGTAGGAATGGCCTGAACGCCTCGCACCAAACCGAGCTGAAGCGCCGAATCCGTCAGTTCGTAAATCAGCCAACCGCGAGCCACTTGATCCATCCAGAATGCCATGGACGTGAAAGAATGCCCCAGCCAGAGCAAACGGAACTCACGGTGACCCAGTGCTTCGACGGCGCGAAGTTGAAGTAAGGCGTTAATCGCTGAACCCAGATTTGACTCCGTAGCCGGCCAAAGGCAGACGAGCTTTCCCGATGTCTTAAAACCAAGCGATGTTTGCGTATATCACGCAGGAAGAGGCAGCGTCTAGTTACGCTGGCATCGATGCGGATGGGAAACATCGGTTGAGGCGGTGGCCCGTTTGTTGTGCAATCTAATCTAGCCTATCTGTGCGTTACGCGCTGCAAAAAATGGCCTGGACCCAATAAGGACGTCTCGATCCTTCAAACGGGAGGACAACCGGAAGGACTTGCGGCGATGGTGTCAGGGAAAATCTTCGCGCAACGAATGAGCTTTCCCTTGCACCTGAAAGCACTCGAAATGGGAATGCGCGAGTTGGTCGATTTTTCCCAGCTCGGCCTCGAAGAAAATAACGGCCGGTGATTACCACCCGTTCCTTCATCGCGCAACGCCGCGGCACAGTAATAAGGTTCATGAGAGCCTTTATCCGAGGCATGTATCACTACAAAAGGGATAGGGAATTTGCCAAAAAGGCGCTGGCGAAGTTTGCCCAGCTCGATTACCAAAAAATGGTCGAGGCAACTTGGCAAGAATATGCCGCGCATCTGCGGAAAGTTCCGCGCCCAGCACTGAAGGGCATTCAGTCGGTGATCGATAGCGGTATCGTCGGAAAATCGATATCAAAGCCGACAGGGTCGCGGATTTCTCCGTCGTGGACGAGCTGGAGCAGAGCGGGTTCATCGATTCCGTCTACAAAGGCTGAGTCGTGACGTGTGTCGCGCCCTGGTCGCTTCCTACTTGAACGGCTTGTTCGGTTTAAATTCTAGCCAAAGATATTTGAAATTTTGGATGAAAAACAGATCGGAAACTGCGTGTCGCGCAAAGGCGTGGTTCGATAACTCACCACCCTGAGCAGAGTCGAAGGGCAAGGGCCGCCAAGTTCGAAGAAGAGAGAATTTTCTTTGCGTCCTGGCGTCCCTTCGGCAAGCTCAGGACATGCTTGGCGCGAAAAGGTTTTTTGTGACCACGGTCGGCAGCATAAAATGTTAGAGATAAATTCTCACCCTTCGAAAAGTAAGAATCTACGCAGGATTCCAAGCCATTCACACGCAAGCATTCAGCTACAGCCTAATCTTTACGCACTTGACGCTTTGTTCAGCAGAGCTTGCTACCCGCGCCCGGCGGATCTCACGCGACTTGTCTTCAATACGTGTGCGAGACCCTTCCGCTTCAGTCGACGCACGCGCACGTTGCGTCCACTTAGGTGTAGCCTAATTCTCCACCCATGAGCCATTTGTCTTTGTTACCGAAGGGGTATTCCTACAAAAACTTTTTTTTTAAAAAGAAATTTCGTGAAATCTAACGCGTTTATCCGAGATAAACTCCTGGCACATGTCTTGCTCTTTCTTTATTCATTCGAGTGTCGACTTCAACGGTTTACATTCAATGGTCGACACATCCGCAAACACAGCTCCCAAGACAAGCATGATTTTCAAGATTCAAGCTCTGGCGGCCCAGCTGCATCGCGTTCTATTGATAACTATTGTCTTTAGCTTCCTTAAATCGTGGGATGCGGCTGCCAACGTTCCATTCAGCATTGAAAATGTCGCGAGCCTCGCCAAGAAATTGGCCGCGGAACCATTCAAGCCGCCGCCGCCCGTTCCCGATCTTCTGAAGCAACTTAGCTACGACGACTACCGGGATATTCGTTTCGACTCGGAGCAGTCGCTGTGGAAAGAAACCGGTAGTAATTTCCAGGTTCAGTTCATCCATCCCGGCCTTTACTATACTCACTCGGTGGCTATCAATACCTATGACGCGCAGGGGATCCGCAAGGTCGCTTTCTCCCCGAAACTATTTACCTACGGCAGAAATAAAATTGCCGAAAAGATGCCTGGCGATTTAGGCTTTGCCGGCTTCCGGCTTGCGTATCCGCTCTATAAGAAAGACGAGTACAACCACGTTATCGTGTTCGCCGGAGCAAGTTATTTTCGGGCAGTAGCAAAGAATCAGGTGTTTGGCTTGTCGGCGCGGGGCCTCGCCATCGACACCGGTCTACCTTCGGGAGAAGAGTTTCCCACTTTCAGAGAATTCTGGTTGGAGCGCCCCACACAGCAAGCACGCGCTATGAAAGTCTATGCCTTGCTCGACAGCCAGAATCTCACGGGGGCTTATGAATTCGTCGTCAGGCCCGGCGCGCGAACGGTAGTGGATGTCAAGGCAAGACTGTTCGAGAGAAAAAGAGTCAAGGAACTTGGGATTGCTCCTCTAACGAGTATGTTTTTATTTGGCGAAGAAAAGCCGCGCCCCCAAGGAGACTGGCGTCCGGAGGTGCACGACTCCGATGGTCTCTCGATCGCATCCGGCACGGGTGAATGGATCTGGCAGCCGCTCGTCAATCCGGAAAAACTGCAGGTCAATTATTTCGAATTGGAAAATCCGCGCGGTTTCGGCCTTCTGCAACGGGACCGCAGATTCTTCAACTACGAGGACTTGGAAACCCGCCATGAGTTGCGTCCCAACGCATGGATCACGCCCATCGGAAATTGGGGCAAAGGACAGATCAAATTGGTCGAAATTCCGAGTCCAAAGGAAACCAACGATAACATCGTCGCCTACTGGGTTCCCAGGAATCTGCCGCCGCTGGGGCAACCCATCGAAATTGCATATCGGATTCATTTCCAGAGTGACGACCCCCTGGATGCCGGTTCCGGTCGTGTGACCGCTACGAGGGTGGGCGCCGGTGACAAGGAGGACCTGAAGAGGTTCATCCTCGATTTCGACGGAGGCAAACTGAAAGATCTCCCGGCGAACGCTGCAATCAAACCAGTAATCAGTGTTGGACAAGACGGACAATTGGTTCAGCAAAACATCCTCAAAAATCCTGTGACGGGAGGATGGCGGATTGCCTTCCAAGTCAAACCGCCGAAAGACAAGCCGCTTCACTTGCGAGCGTTTCTCCAGCACGAGAAAGACGCGCTGGTAAAAGACACACTGACAGAGACATGGAGCTACCTACTTCAGCCATGAACCAGGAGATCTATAAAAAGCCCTCACGCGGGCCGAATGAACCACCGCAGCCATGGAGTGTTGAGAATTTTTTTCGTCTCGGCCCGGACCACGACCCGCCTAGCGTCGCTCAACTCCCTCAGAAAATCACTTTAACCGGGCTTTCACATCTATTTTCCACGCCGAGAATACGACGTCTATCGATGGTTCCAAGCCCCATCGATCGCAACCCCTTGCGCCGGTTATGGCGGCGAATCTGCGGCCGCGCAAAGTCGCACAAGACGCGCCAACAGAGCGATGCCGTTTCAACTCGCGCAAGCACAGTACAGAGCCAATATGCGCGCTGGCGCCGGGCGGCAGGCTTTCGCCGAATCGCTTTGCTGATCTTGATCACGCTTCAGACCCTTGCGGCAGGCTGGTCTCTAACCAATACGTTCCCCTATCCATGGCTCGAGGGCTCGGAAATCGCCATCCTCGGAATGTTCGCCATTTTGTTCTCCTGGATCTCTTTTGGGTTTTGGACAGCAGTAGCAGGTTTTTGGATGCTCTGGCGGCGTGTCAAAGAATTCACGGTTGCCGATCTCTGTTCCGAGCAAGAGGATCTCCGGCCGCTTCAGTCCCACACCGCAGTGCTCATGCCTATATGCAATGAAAATGTCGCCCGCGTTTTTGCCGGGCTCGAAGCAAGCTATCGTTCGCTGGCGGCGACTTCAAAGCTGCGCCACTTTGATTTCTATGTCTTGAGCGATACCAGCGATCCGGAGACGCAAGTCGAAGAGGAAGTCGCGTGGGCACAAACCTGCCGCGCCGTTCAGGGCTTCGGCAAAATTTTCTACCGTCACAGACGTAACAACATTAGGCGAAAGAGCGGCAATATTGCCGATTTCTTGCGCCGGTGGGGGCAAAATTACGATTACATGATTGTTTTTGACGCCGACAGCGTCATGGCCGGCCCGACTTTGGTTCGCCTGGCGAGAATCATGGATCTGCACCCTGAGGCGGGCATCGTTCAGACAGCTTCCACAACCGTCAATTGCGACTCGTTTTTCGGTCGGGTCCAGCAATTCGCCAGCCGCGCCTACAGTCCCATGCTCGCCGCGGGTCTACGCTTCTGGCAACTGGGCGAAAGTTACTATTGGGGACATAATGCGATCCTTCGCGTTGCTCCGTTCATCAAGTACTGCGGCCTTGCCCGTCTGCCCGGCAAACCACCCCTCGGTGGTGAAATCCTAAGTCACGATTTTGTCGAAGCGGCTCTGATGGGACGGGCCGGCTGGGACGTCTGGGTGGTGCATGAATTGGCCGGCAGCTATGAAGAATCACCGCCCACCCTTGCGGACGAGCTCAAGCGCGATCGCCGCTGGTGCCAAGGGAACCTGCAGCACTTGCGTTTAGTTTTCGGCGATGGAATCCGCGGCGGTCATCGCGCGATTTTTTCCATGGGTGTTATGGCGTACGCTTCCGCGCTGCTCTGGTTCATCTTTTTGCTTCTCAACACAGTTGAAATTGCCCTACAGTTCCTGCTCCCGCCCACTTACTTTTCATCCGAACCCAGTCTCTTCCCGATCTGGCCTCAGTGGCATCCCGAATGGGCCATCGCCCTTCTCAGCACAACCGCGGTGCTGCTGTTTCTGCCCAAGCTTCTCAGCTTGCTATTGATTTTGAGAAACCGCGAAGCGCATCTTTTCGGTGGGCCTATTTTTCTTTGCCTAAGCATCGTCTCGGAAATTTTCGTCTCCACTTTGCTGGCGCCGATCCGTATGTGGTTTCACAGCAAGTTCGTCGTACTGACCTTGATGCGAAAGCAAATCAAATGGGGCCCGCAACGTCGAACTGACAACGAAACCGGCTGGATGGAAGCCTTCCGCCTGCATGGCTTTTCTACGCTCTTGGCGCTTGCCTGGATCGTCGGCATGTCCTGGATGAATCCCGCGCCCTCCGTGTGGCTGTTACCCGTCGCGACTCCCCTCCTTTTATCGATACCTCTGTCGGTCTATTCGAGCCGGGTGAGTCTGGGCCGTGTCGCCAAGCGATGGCGGTTGTTTCTCATTCCGGAAGAAGTTATCACTCCGCAGCTTATCAAAGATTTACAGGCTCGGCTTACGGAGCGACAGCGGGAAAAATGGCGACCGGAAGGATTTGTGCGGGCGGCAACCGATCCTTATGCCAACTTAGTTCATGTTGGATTGTTGCGTGGGAAAATACCTAAGTCAGGAGAAGCCCGAGCACGAAACAAGAATTTTCTAGAAAAAATGCTCAAAGAAGGTCTGGCTAGTTTGAGTCCCTCGGAGCGGGCCTACTTGCTTAGGGATGCGCAAAGCATGGTTGCTCTTCACGACGGCATGTGGAAAATGAGCAACTCCAACTTCGCCCTGGAACAGGGACTCGCCGAAGGGCGGGAAGCGACCTCGATGACAAATCCAACCGTTCGTGGGGCCGATCGTTCATCCAGCCCGGAAGTGCACTGGCAAACAGCCTGAAACAGATTCTCCAAGCATTCAACTCTTTTTCGGCTCACGGAGGAGCTGGCACGAAGTGAAGAAAACTACCATACACCACGGGGCAACTCGTCCTTGCAAGTCGCGAGTTCGCGCGATAGATTTCTCCCCAGGTATGTACGGCAAACATTTTGGATTGGTAGAGCTACCCTTTAGCGTCACTCCCGATCCTCGTTTTTCGTATGTCAATTCAGATTATCGGGAAGCATTCGCTACCCTGCGTTACGGTATCGAGACCCGCAAGGGCTTTATCGTCATTACCGGCGAGGCGGGCACCGGCAAGACGACCTTGCTCAGAAGGCTCATGCACACTGTGGAGGCCACCGTCCATACGGCTTTTATTTTTAACACTCATCTTAGTTTCACCGAATTGCTCCGATTGGTCTTGAACGAGTTGGGGGTGGCAAACTCCGCACGTGACAAACAGACCCTGATGGCGCAGCTGAATGACTATTTGATCGAGCAGCTCCATAAAGACCACATCGTCTCTCTGCTGGTCGATGAGGCTCAGAATTTAAGCGATGAGATGCTCGAAGAACTGAGGCTGCTCTCCAACCTGGAAACCGACAGGGCCAAGCTGATCCAAATTGTGTTGATGGGTCAACCTGAGCTGGAACGAAAGCTCGAGCAACCGAAACTTCGGCAACTCAAGCAGCGGGTGGCCGTTCGCTGCCGGTTGGCTCCCCTGAGGAGCGATGAGGTGGCTCCCTACATTAATTCCAGACTTCAGACCGTCGGTTATGAAGGCAAAGAACTCTTCGATCTTGGGTCGGTTCAGAAAATAGCTCTGTACTCGAAGGGAATCCCCCGGCTCATCAATGCGATCTGTGATAATGCCCTGCTGATCGCTTACGCAACCTCCCAAAGCAAGGTCTCGGCAAAGATCATCGATGAGGTGGCGCGCGACCTACAACTCATGGAGCCGTCTCAGGTCAAAACGGCAGAGGAGCGAAAGGAAGCTTCCCGGCAGACAAAAGCACAATATGACAACAAGCCGTGGCGGTCGGATGTTGAGGAATTTCCGCTGGGTATGGGACAACCAACCCGCAGGCTCCACGGAAAGAGGAACTTAGCAGGGCTGGGAATCGGAATCCTGCTGGGAGTTGTCACGTTAGCTGCCACCGGTGTCTCACTCTACTCGCAACAAAACGGCTCCCTTGCCGCTTTGGGCGTCAACATCGAAGATCTTGTCGGCGTACGCTTGAAAAATCTCGTCCAGGCCAAGCCGGCCCCGGAACCCATCAAAGACATAGTTCCGGAAAGAGTTACGGCTGAAGAGCCTCATATCCCAATCCCCGCCCTGCAAGTGCCGGAGTTATCGGCGTCAGATCTAAAGCAGGATGATGCAGCTGGTGCAAAAATAGAGAACGCCGGCAAACCGCCAACGCCTCCAACTGAAGCAAGCAGTCTTAGAGCGGAAAGCAGTACAACATCTCCCGATCAAATGGCGATGGCGGCCAAAACTAGGAAGCAGACTCAGACCTTCTATAATGATGCGCCTGTCACAGCGGAAAAACTGGAATTCGAAATACACAAGGCCATCCACAACCGTGCGATAAGAGGCGTCGAAGTCTCCGTTAGAGACGGCACGGCTTATCTTACCGGCCAAGTTGCGACCGAAAAACAAAAACTTGCGGCTGCGCAGGCCGCCCGTAGTGTTCCCGGCGTCAAGGAGGTGCGCGACCAGGTAATCGTAAATTCTCCTATTACCTCGCATGATGGCGAGGGTTGAAAGAATACTATAATAGGCATTGAGCGGGATCTGGCCATCAGGTCAGGTTCATAACCCAAAAAGACTCGATTCGGCTGAGGAAATATCCGGATTTGGCTTATGCAAACTGCGGCAGTCGCCGCCCGGGCCAAGGGAAAACAGAATGAGAAGTGTGCCAGCCAACGGCTTAGTGCTAGAGAAATTTTTAGGAATCTCTTCCGTTGAAGGTATTCTTGTGATATTGACTAAAACGGCTTTCTGTTCGAGGGCAGTGCAACAAGTTTAAACCAACGCAGCGCTCCAATAGATTAGACGGTATGTACGGCAAACATTTTGGATTGGTAGAGCTACCCTTTAGCGTCACTCCCGATCCTCGTTTTTCCTATACCAACTCTCTTTATCGGGAAGCATTCGCTACCCTGCGTTACGGTATCGAAGCCCGCAAGGGCTTTATCGTCATTACCGGCGAGGCGGGAACCGGAAAGACGACCTTGCTCAGAAGGCTCATGCGCACTGTGGAGGCCACCGTCCATACGGCCTTTATTTTTAACACTCATCTCGATTTCACCGAATTGCTCCGATTGGTCTTGAACGAGTTGGGGGTGGCGCCCTCCGCACAAGACCGGCTGACCTTGATGGCGCACCTCAATGACTATTTGATCGAGCAGCTCCATAAAGACCACATCGTCTCTCTGCTGGTCGATGAGGCCCAAGATCTAAGCGATGAGATGCTCGAAGAGCTGAGGCTGCTCTCCAACCTGGAAACCGACAGGGCCAAGCTGATCCAAATTGTGTTGATGGGTCAACCCGAGCTGGAACAAAAGCTCGATCAACCGGAACTTCGGCAACTCAAGCAGCGGGTGGCTGTTCGCTGCCGGTTGGCTCCCCTGAGGAGCGATGAGGTGGCTCCCTACATTAATTCTAGACTTCAGACGGTGGGCTATAAAGGCAAAGAGCTATTTGATCTTGGGTCGGTTCAGAAAATAGCTCTGTACTCGAAGGGGATCCCCCGGCTTATCAATGTGATTTGTGATAATGCCCTGCTGATCGCCTACGCAACCTCCCAAAGCAAGGTCTCGGCAAAGATCATCGATGAGGTGGCGCACGATTTACAACTCGTAGAGCCGACTCCGGTCAAAGTAACGGAAGAGCGAAAGCCCGCTTCCGGGCAGGCACGCTATGACGATGAGCGGTGGCGGTCGGAGGTTGAGGAATTTCCGGCGACCTTAAAACAACCGTCGCGCCAGTCCCACCACAAGCGCAGCTGGGCAGGGGTGGCAATCGCAGTCGTGCTGGCGGTGATAGTACTGGCTGGCACCGTACTCTACTCCCAACAAAGCGGTTCTCTTGCCGCTTTGGGTGTCAATATCGATGACCTCGTCGGCGTACGCTGGAAAAATCCCGCCCAGACCCAGGCCCCGGATAATATTACCCAAGACAACGTTGCTCAATCACATATGCCTCATCTCCAAGTGACCGCGTCCCGAGCTTCCGAGTTCTTGACGGGCGACCCGACTGGCGACGGCATCACCGGTCCGACAAGAAAAGATTCCAGCAAATCCGAACCCTCCTCAGCTAACATAGAGATCCAAAGCCCAAAAAGCGGAACACCACTGGCGACCTCACTAGACCCTAACCCAACCCAAACCGACGCTAAGGCCAAGCCGAAAGAACGAACTTACAGGGTTTTCGACGCTTCCTTTGTGCGCGACAAACCGCGCTCCGATGCCAACATCACAGGCATGTTAGAACCCGGCACTCGCATCAAAATACAGAGCAAGACGGGCGACTATTTCCGTGTTCGTTCTTTAGACAGAGATCCGATTAGCGGCTACGTTCATCGCGAGGACGCCTTCTTCGAGCCGACCAAATAGCCATCCGATCGTCAACCGTTCTCTGTTTTGTCTTTCCAAATCATTCGGCTGCGTTCAATCAGAGTGTGAAGGATCTCTATGAGATCGTTCACTGCATATGGCTTATGGACGACCGCCCTCACACCGGCTTGAAACATCCTCGATTTTAATTCCGGTTCAATATAGCCACTAGCGACGACGACGTTGACGTCCGGGTCTTCCTCCTTCAGCTTGCGAATCACATCCCAACCCGTAACTTAGGTAGGCCGATATCCATCAGAACAACGTCGATCTCCGGTTTGTAACGAGAGAATAGATCGACCGCCTCTTCGCCGTCCACAGCAACCAGAACTCGATAGCCGCGTTGAAATAGGACTCGTTTCAACAGACGAACCATCTGTTCTTCGTCTTCCGCCAAGAAAACGGTTTCCCGGTAATCTGCGGCTTTTGCACCCGATGATTCTCTTTTCGCGATTTTTAGTGTCCCCTTGCTTTCCATCTTTTGCGCCTGACGTGTCTCTTCTTCCAGCCTTTTTTGTTTCTTGAGGTCCTTCAATAGCCCGATCTTTGCTCGTTCACGATTGGCCGTCCCCTCGCGGACCCGTCGATGGAGCTCCTCGTTGGCTTTCGCCAAATTATCCTTGGCTTGGCGCAATGCAAGCTCTGCCTGCTTCAACTCGGTAATGTCTTGAAAGATGTTGATCGCGCCGGAGCGACGACCGTTCGCATTAAGTCAATCGCCGGGCGTAGTAAGCAGATCGTGGCTTGCTTAACTGATTGGATATGCGCCCAGAATTAGGGCCCTCATAACATAACGAGGGCTATTTGGATATCGAAAGTTTTAGAATTTCTTCTATTGAGTATCCCGTAGGTTGGTGCCTTGCCGAGTGAGTTCAATCTGAACATCCGACACCGGCACAGCCCGCGGAGGTTTGCCAAGGCGCGCCGCCAGCGCAGCGCACACACCTGCGGCCTGCCCCGTCGCCATGGATAACCGGCATGACGCGGTACGACGAATGGGCCTCGTGCGTACCGGAGAAACAAAGCTGTTGACACGATGTGACCTTATCAAATATTTTCCGTTCACCTGCGACAGTGCCCGCACAACGAAGGTGATCTTGGACACGTTCGAGCCGAATTTAGAATCAGCTTCGCAAGAGAGGAGAAGAAAATGAATGAGCAAAAATTGTTTTTATCGAAGATAACGTTAACGTTGATGATCCCTTTTGTGACGATGGTCACAACGGCGCTCATGCCTTCAACGGTATCCGGGCAGGAACAATCTGCACCTACCGGCGAAATGTTTGCGACTCGTCCTCGAATCGACGTCCCGGTCTCCCTTTCTTTGGAGGAGGCGAGGGTCATTATCGATGCGGCCGTCGCCCTGGTTAAAGCGGAAAAAGGCCGGGCGGCCATCGCCGTGGTCGATTACAACGGCAACCTGATTTCGATGGATTCTATGGACGGCAACTCGCGATTCTGGGCGCGCTTCGCCGTCGGCAAGGCGGTGGGCGCGGTGGCTCTTCAGGTGGACACGGCTGTGTCGGCGGAGCAGGTCAAGACGAACCCCGCGCGCTTCCAAAGCGCGTTGAGCATGTTGGAGGGAGAGATCCTACTGATCCCCGGCGGCACACCGCTGATCATCGATAACGTCGTGGTGGGCGGCGTCGGTAGCGCCGGACACCGAGGCGACGGCGACGTGCGCGCCGTCAAGGCCGCCATTGCCGCCTGGGAAAAGTTTCGCCAGAGTCGCCGCTAGCTACCATTGCCCGGTGCCTGGCTCGCCCTTGAATGGTCCGACGATTTCGCTGGTAACCCAGCCGCCATAGAATTCACCCGGTTGCGGCCGCACTCGCTCGCCATCGACAAAACACTCAACCAGGGCCGGGTAGAAAGAGAAATGACCGGCGATCGCTTCGAACGGCGGGTTGGGACTCGGGTAGCTCCAGCCCATCGACTGCGAAGAACGCGGCGGGTCTTTCAACGTCCAATAGTGGGCAACGCCTTTCCACTCACAAACGGAACTTCCCAGGCAAGGCTCCAACAGCTGTATGCGGACGCTATGAGGTGGAATGTAAAATGTCGGGGGACTCGCGGTCTCCAGAATCCGAAAGTTCTGGCGCGAATCGGCAATAACCAAATCTCCGAGTCGAACTTCGACCCGCCGCTGATCGACTAGGGTTGCCGGCGGCCGAGGATAATCCCAGACCGACTCCTGCCCGGGCCTAGGCTCCTTGGCAAACGATGGTCTCTGCTGACCTCGGTATTGCCACACTCCATTGTGGTTCATAGAAGAACAGGTCTTTGCTCTGATGTTATACTTTTGCCACTAATCTGTGCTCCACCATCAAGCAACGATCTTGCACAACTTTGATGCCCGCCTTCGCCAGCGTCTCCGCTGCGGCGTCGTTACGTATGCCCGACTGAAACCAAACCGCGGTTGGCATCTTGGCCAGAATCTCTTCGACGTGACTTTCGATATCCTGGGAGCGGCGGAAGACATCCACCAGATCAATATTACCGGGAATCTCCGTCAGGCGACGATAGACTCGCTCGCCGAGGATTTCTATAACTTCGGGATAGTAAACAGGCACCGGGATCACCTCGAATCCTGCGGTCACAAGATATTTCGGCACGTAGAAGGCAGGCTGATCTGCCTGCGCTTCTGTCTTAATACCCAGAACAGCAATGCGTTGGGTTTGTCGGATTAAGTCGCGAATATCCGAAGGGCTGTCGATAAGATTTTCTTTCCAGTTCATGTCTTTAGTGTAGCAGCAGATGGGTCCTGAATCGAACAATGACTAAACGCAAATTGCTGCACGACCTCAATAGTCGCCTTTCTCGTATCAAAGTTTTTCAGACCGCTTGACGCCTTATACTCCGCCGTACTAAGTCGTTCAATGAACAAGCCTCGATTAATAAGCCTGTTCATGTTTTGATTCACTTTGCGCTTGGCCGATGATTGCATGCGAGAAGCGCTAAACAGTCGCGTGGTGGGGATTGAAAATCGGAATCAACAATGTTGGGACTTCGAGAAAAATAACTCATCAAGGGGAGATAAAATGGCTGACTTCAAGGTAGTCGGGACTTCTGTTCCACGTGCCGAAGGCTCGGACAAGGTTGTCGGTCGCACTCTTTACGCGGCTGACGTCAATTTACCGGGGATGCTCTGGGGAAAAATCCTGCGCAGTCCTTACCCCCACGCCCGCATTCTGCATATGAATACCGCGAACGCTCGTAAAGTTCCCGGCGTGAAAGCGATCGTCACCGGTGAAGACACCCGCGGACTTTACATCGGCAAACAGATTCGCGACATGCCCGTTCTGTGCTGGGATACCGTGCGCTTTGTGGGCGATCGTGTGGCTGCGGTGGCCGCGGAAACCCTCGACGCCGCCGAAGAGGCTGTGGGGCTCATCGAAGTGGAGTATGAGCAGCTGGCTGCGGTGTTCGATCCTCTCGAAGCGATGCAATCGAGCGCGCCGCCGTTGCATGCGGACGTGACCGCCTATGAAGGCGGGCCCAAAGATCTGCTCGCGGTGGATGTGCATAACGGACTCACACGGCTCGCCTGGCGCAAAGGCGACGTGGAGCAGGGCTTTCGCGATGCAGATGTCGTGCTGGAACACACGTTTCATATCCCCGCGCGCCACCAGGGGTACCTCGAACCCCACGCGGCAGTCGTCGCCATCGATAACGACGGCCGCATTCAGGTCTCAGTGTCGGCGAAAAATCCGTTTGGGATTCGCAGCCAGCTCGCCAAAGCGTTGCGTCTACCGGAGGACCGAATCCGCATCAATGTCGTCAATGTCGGCGGCGAGTTCGGCGGCAAAGGCGACGCAAGTGATCTACCCGTGGCCTACTTCCTCGCGCGAGAGTCGGGACACCCCGTCAAAATAGTGATGACTTACGCCGAGGAATTAACGGCAAGCAATCCAGCGCACCCGACGGTGATCACTATTCGCAGCGGCGTGAAACGCGATGGCCGCATCGTGGCGCGCTCGCTGCGCGCGGTTCATGCCAGCGGCGCCTACGGCGCGCTCAAGTCCAATGCGTCTCTGGCCACGTGGCATTATGCGGGTGGGCAGTATCGCGTGGACAACGCCTTTTTCGAGTTTCTTCAGATTTACACGAATACCGTTCCCGGCGGGTACTACCGCAGTCCGGGCGCTGTAGCAACTGCCTTCGCCGTCGACTCCCATACCGACATGATCGCCAGGGAATTGAAAATGGAC
>Ga0184626_10000347_pt1 | contig 14050 bp, 13 predicted proteins | sample PLM3_60_b1_FD_133142 | JGI IMG/M metagenome (GOLD analysis project Ga0184626, IMG submission 133142) | Groundwater sediment microbial communities from an aquifer in East River, Colorado, USA - PLM3_60_b1 | ecosystem: Environmental > Terrestrial > Soil > Riparian zone | place: USA: East River... | reverse complement strand
GAGTGCAGGCGTCGAAGGTGGCGGGCAGTGTCCATCTGGCCGGCCAGCGTAACGACGTGGCGACCTGGTATCGGGCAGCGGATTTCTACGTAATCTCCTCGATCAACGAAGGCCTTTCCAACACGATGATCGAGGCACTGGCATCTGGATTGCCGGTCATCTCCACCCGCGTTTCCGGCAGCTCGATCCTGGTCGAATCTCCAGCCGCTGGTCTCCTGGTTGACGTCGGCGATGCCCAGGGACTTGCCGATGCAATGAGATGGCTGCTGTCGGATGAGCCGACCAGGATGCGGCTCGGCGCGAATGCGCGGCTGACTTTCGAAGCCTGCTTTTCGCTGAAGACTCTGTCCGAAAGGATGATCTTGCTCTACGAAGGTCTCCACAATCGGAACGAGCAGCGGGCGACGGCCTGATGTGTGGAATCGGCGGCATCAGCGTTCCGCAGGGCGGCGAGGCCCTGGCCGTCGGATTGCGCCGGATGGGCCAATGCATGGAGGCGCGGGGCCCTGATGACGAAGGTCTGTTCACGGAGCCCGGTATCGGGCTGATTCATCGTCGCCTGAGCATTCTGGATTTGAGCAAGCTCGGCAACTGCCCCATGCCGAACGAGGATGGTTCGATTCAAGCGCTTCTGAACGGCGAGATCTACAACTGGCGCGAACTGCGGGCGGATCTCATTGCTCGCGGCCACCGTTTCAGATCGATGTCGGACAGTGAAGTTATTCCTCATGGGTACGAAGAATGGGGTGAGGCGCTGTTTTCCCGCCTGCGCGGCATGTTCGCCCTGGCAATCTGGGATCGGCCGCGCGCACGGCTGCTGCTGGCGCGCGATCGGGTCGGCGAAAAGCCGCTCTATCTCCTGCGTGATCGCGGGCAAACGCTCTTTGCTTCGACCATCGCGGCGCTTCTCGCGTATGACGACAAGCCTCGGCCGCTGAATCCGGATGCGATCGCCTGTTGCCTGTCGCACAACTTTATTCCTGCCACGCATACGGTCTGGGACGGGATCGAAGTCTTTCCGCCGGCGCACTATGCCATGGTTGACGGCGTCGGCGCGTTGTCGCTGCACCGTTACTGGAATTTTCCAGACGAGCGACCCCATCCGATCGGCATAGCCGTCGCTGAGCGCGAGGTTCACCGCGTTCTCGAGGACAGCGTCCGGCGCTGCCTCGATGCGGATGTCCCGGTAGGCGTGTTTCTAAGCGGAGGAGTCGATTCCTCGCTCGTGGCGGCTCTGGCTGCCCGCCATTCGCCGGGATTGCACTCGTTTTCCGTCGGGTTCGAGGAATCGGCATGGAGCGAGCTGGAATACGCGAAAAGGGTGGCAGACCATCTTGGACTGGAGCACCACGAAACCATCATTCGCCCCACGGATGTCCTGAAGATCCTCCCGCGGCTCGTCTGGCACTATGGGCAACCCTTCGGCGATGCCTCCGCTGTTGCCACGCATTTGCTGTCGCTCTCCGCCCGGCAACATGTCAAAGTGTGTGTGAGCGGCGACGGCGGCGATGAATCCTTCGGCGGCTATTGGCGCATGCAAGCAGGCGTTTACGCGGCGCGATACGGCGCGCTGCTGCCGCAAGCGGTCAGACGGCGCATGGTTCCTGCGATTGCCGCTCGGCTCGGCCGATCGGGGAGCCGTCTTGCCGCCATGAACGCGCTATCGCTTGCAACCCCTGGCGCCGGGTATACCAATGCGCAGAGCTGGCATGAATTACTGAGCGAGGTGGCCGGGCCGGCATTGCGGCCGGGGCTCGATCATGATCGCGTCGCCTGCCGCGTTGGCCGTACGCTTGCCCGGGAAGGTGCAACGGTCGCCCAGCGCTTGCTGTTCGATGACTTCCGGGTACAGCTGCCCGACGCGTATCTGGTCAAGGTGGACGTGGCCAGCATGGCGGCATCGCTGGAGGTGCGCGCCCCGATGCTCGATGTCGAAGTGCTGGAGACCGCTTGGCGACTGCCCGACCGGATGAAACTCCATTGGGGGCAGCGCAAGTGGATTCTCAAGCGCATCGCTGCCCGCCTGGTTCCCTCCGAGGTGATCTATCGTCCAAAGATGGGATTTGCCATGCCGCTGCAGCGATGGTTTCAAATGGAATTGGGGGTTTTACTCGAGCGGCTGCTGACCGACAGCGTAGCGGGCCGCGAAGGTTGGATCGACGCGGATCGAGTCGTTCGCGAACTGCGGGATCATCGCAATGGCGAACGCGACAACCACACCCGGCTTTGGTTGATTCTTTGGCTGGAACTCTGGTTTCGCGTCATCGTCAGCCGCGAATTGCAACACGATGCCGATCTCTCGCGGATGTTGGACCCGTGCGCATCCTGATGGTCGTTCCGAAATATCCGTTTCCTGTCGTCGGCGGGCTGGAACGCCAATCGCACGAATTGGCCAGGGCACTGGTCCAGCGAGGCCATGCGGTTCATGCGGTATCCAGCCGTTTCGACCCGGGACAGCATGAGTTCGAAGTGATCGACGGCGTCCGGCTGCGCCGCGTGCGATGGATCGCGTTCAGACCGGCGCGATTCCTGCTATTTCCCTTCGGCCTGGCGCGAATCTTCTTCGGCCTCAGGCGGGACCTGGATTTGGTCCATGTCCATAACGTGAGCTGGTTCGGCGCCTTTGTCACGCTGCTGGCCAAGGCGTTGGGCCTGCCCGTGATTACCAAGCTGCCCAACAGCGGTGACTTCGGGATCCCGGGCATGCGGCGACGTCCGTTCGGATCTCTGCGCATCGCGCTTCTCAAGCATTCCGATGCGATCATCGCCATGACACCGGAAAGCGTGGCGGAACTCGAGAGCATCGAGTATCCCACGGCCCGGGTCCTCAAGGTAACGAACGGCATTCCGCTGGTTGCCGCAACTTCATCTGCGTCGCACTCATCAGAGACCGTAAGCGCGGTCTACGTCGGGCGTCTTTCACCGGAAAAGGGCTTGCCGGATCTCCTGCGTGCCTGGGCGCGGGTCAGGGCGCACGCTACCCGCCCGATAAAGTTGAGCGTGATTGGCGATGGCCCGCAAGAGGCGGAATTGCAGGCGCTGACCGCGAGGCTCGACCTTGGCCAAACGGTCGAGTTTTGCGGCTACCGCGGCGACGTATCCGCCGAGCTTGCCAAGGCCGACGTGTTTGTGCTTCCCTCGTATGCGGAAGGAAACTCCAACGCCATTCTCGAGGCCATGAGTGCGGGCCTGCCGATCGTCGCTACACGCGTGGGTGGTGCGTCGATACAGCTGGGGAACGCCGGCGAGCGTTTTCTTGTCCCGCCGGGTGACCGCGAGGCGCTGGCTGAAGCAATGCTCGAACTGATCGAGGACGAGGCGCTGCGCCTTCGCGTCGGCGCCGCGATGCGAAGGCGCATCGAGAGCGTATTCGCCATCGATCGTGTCGCGGCCGTTTATGAGGAGGCCTACGCGTTGATTCTTTCCGGCCGCCGCCAGCAGATCGGGCAACTCAATTCGGCGCTGTTCAGCCGGAACGAAATCTGAGACAGCCCATGTGCGGGATCGCAGGGTTTGCCTCGATGCCGGGAGCGGCGAAGGTATCTGCGCTTGATGCGGTTCGTCGAATGACCGCCCGCATGCACACCCGCGGCCCCGACGCGCAAGGGGAGTGGGTAAGCGAAGGCGTCATCCTGGGACACCGCCGCCTCGCCATTGTCGACTTGGACGCCCGCGCCAACCAGCCGATGCAGTCGGCCGACGGGCGATACCACATCGTCTTCAACGGCGAGATCTACAACTTCCGCGAATTGCGCCGGGAGTTGGAGGCGGACGGTGTTGGCTTCCGTACCACTTCCGACACCGAAATCCTGCTCGTGCTGTTCGCCCGTGACGCGGAGCGCATGTTGCCACGGCTTCGCGGCATGTTCGCATTCGCCATCTGGGACACGCAAACCCGTGAACTATTCCTCGCGCGGGACCCATATGGCATCAAGCCGCTCTACTACGTACAGACAAGGGATGGCCTGATCTTCGCCTCGCAGGTCAAGGGGCTCCTTGCGTCGGGAATCGTTTCCACCGAACGGGAGCCGGCAGGAATGGCGGGTTTCTTCCTCTGGGGCAGCGTCCCCGAGCCGTGGACGCTTTTCCGCGGCATCTTCGCGCTGCCCGCGGGTCACTGGCTGCGCGCGCGCGAAGGTCGGTCCGCGGCGCCGGTGGCTTGGCACGATATCCGCACGCACTGGCAAAGCGAAGGTCGCACGGCGTCAGCGCGGCAACTACAGGAGCGAGTGCGGCAGGCAGTGGGCGATTCTGTGCGTGCCCACTTGGTGGCGGACGTGCCGGTGAGCGTGTTCCTCTCCGGAGGCATCGACTCGGGCGCGATCGCCGGGATGGCTGCCCAATTGGGCGCGCAAACCGAAGGAATTACCGTCGGTTTCGCGGAGTTTACCGGCCTTCGCGATGACGAAACGTCCCTGGCTTGCGCGACCGCGAAGCACTACGGCCTCCGGCACCACGTGCGCATGGTCTCGAGGGCCGAGTTCGAGCAGGACATTCCGCGGATTCTCGATGCGATGGACCAGCCCTCCATTGACGGCGTGAACACCTGGTTTGCCAGCAAGGCAGCGGCTGAGCGCGGGTACAAGGTGGTGCTATCGGGCGTGGGAGGGGACGAGCTCTTTTGCGGCTATTCGTCGTTTCGACAGGTTCCCCGGATGGCGACCTTCGGCAGAATGATCGGTGCGATTCCCGGTGCCCGCGCACTGCTGCATGCACCTTGTGCGGCACTGTCCAGGTACCGGTCGCAGCCCAAGCTCGCTGGTTTGCCAAGGTTTATGGTTTCGTTGGAAGGCACCTACTTCCTGCGCCGTAGCCTGTTCCTGCCCGCGGAACTTCCAGCCTTGATTGGGGAAGACATGGCGCGCGATGGCCTGGGCACGCTGAGTGGGGAGCCGCCGGGAGTGACCAACGCTAATGCTCGAAATGCCGTCGCGGGCGTTGGCATGCTGGAATCCACACTTTATTTGCGGAACCAGTTGCTGCGCGACAGCGACTGGGCCAGCATGGCCCATTCGCTGGAGCTGCGGACGCCGCTCGTGGATGCAACGTTGCTGGCAACATTGGGGCCGTATGTCTCCCGTTTCGCCGGCGATGCTGGCAAGAGGATGCTGGCGCGCTCGCCGGAAAAACCTCTGTCCGCTGCTGTGGTGAATCGCCCTAAGACGGGTTTTAGTGTGCCGATGGCGTCCTGGTCGGCTAAGGCGAATGATCACCGTTCGTGCTCTAACCTGCCCCTGGTGGCTTCGGCGGGTACGCCGTGGGCGCGGGACTGGGCCGGATTCGTTATCGAGAGCACGCTGGCATGCGCGTGATCCACGTTGTTCCGGCCATCGCGGAGGAGGCAAGCGGCCCGTCTTATTCCGTGCCGCGTTTGTGCGAATCGTTGATCACCAATGGCGTAGATGTCAGCTTAGCGAGCCTGGATTGGGCGCCCATGCCAAGCAAACCGCCCTATCTCAAAACATTTCCGCTAGGGTTGGGTCCCCGTCGATTGGGCATCTCGCCGCCGATGCGTCGCTGGCTCAATGATGAAGTGTCATCGGCTCGGGTCGACGTCATGCACAGCCATAGTCTGTGGATGATGCCGAATGTTTATCCCGGTCGAGCGTGCCAGCTGGGTCGCTGCCATCTGGTGGTTTCGCCGCGCGGGACGCTCTCCGCTTGGGCGCGCCAACGGAACGCTGTGCAAAAGAGGCTCTTCTGGCGTTGGTTGCAGGCCCCTGCGATCCGTGCGGCCGGCTGTTTACATGCTACGGCCGAGAGCGAATACGAAGACATTCGACGGCTGGGATTCAGCCAACCCATCTGCATACTGCCCAACGGAATTGATCTCCCGCCGCTGGAACAGGGCATCCGTGCGGGCCGAAAACAACTCTTGTTCTTGGGGCGAATCCATCCGACGAAGGGAATAGACATCCTTCTCCGCGCTTGGGAGGCGGTCGCGCACCGCCATACGGATTGGGAGTTGCATATCGCCGGCCCGGACAATGGCGGTTACCTCCCCGAAATGAGGACGCTGGCGACACAGTTGCGGCTCGATCGCGTCGTTTTCAGGGGACCACTGTTCGGCGAGGACAAGCTGCGCGCATACGGCAACGCCAGCCTGTTTGTGCTACCTACGCGCTCCGAAAATTTCGGCATGACGGTGGCGGAGGCGTTGGCGGCGGGTACCCCGGTCATTGTCACGCAAGGCGCGCCTTGGGCGGGATTGGCGGAGCAAGGCGCTGGATGGTGGATAGAGATAGGATTGGACCCACTGGTTGCCGGTCTGGAGCAGGCGCTTTCGACTTCGCCGGAACGTCTCGAGGAAATGGGTCGTGCCGGCCATCAATGGATGCAGCGCGACTTTTCCTGGCAGCAGATCGGCGCTCGATTCCTGGCTACGTACCGCTGGTTGCTTCATGGAGGTGAACCTCCACCATGGGTCCGGGTGCATTGAATGACTGAGCACCTGGCCAATGCGTGCCCTTTCTGTGGCGGAATGAACTTCGCGGCCTGGCGATTTGGACTGCTGCGCTGTGCAAACTGCGAGCTGATCGTCGATGCCGCAATTTGGCGTCCCGCGGCCAACGAGCAAATGGAAGACGATTTCTTCGGTGAAAGTTACGAACCCATCAAGTCATTCTGGGTCCGCATGTTTGAGTCAATCAATAACCGACGGACGATGGGACGGCTGCGTCGCAACGGAGTGGCCGGAAGTCTGCTCGAAATCGGCGTGGGCAGCGGCTCATTTCTCGCTTATGCGCAGACACGTGGATTCGATCCCCTGGGTTGTGATCTTTCGGCCGCGATTTGCCGCAAAGTTGAACGAAACCACGGCCTCAAAATGCACCGAGGCCCTCTCGAGTCGTTGCCCAATCATCAACAGTTCGATGTGATTGTGATGAATCACGTGCTCGAGCATGTATCAGATCCTTTGGCGCTGCTTCGGACGATCCGCGTCCGCTTGAAGCGGGGAGGACTGCTACATCTCGCGGTGCCAAATGTCGCCGCGTGGGAGGCCAGGCTGCCGGGATGGAACAGTTACGAACCTTATCATCTGCTCTACTTCACGCCCCGCACTCTTCGGGCAACTGCTGAGGCTGCCGGGCTCGAGATTATCGAACTCAACACGCACGAGTCTTTTTCCGGGTGGTTTCTCGCGATTCTCCGCAGCCTCCTGAAGCAAAACTATTCGGCGCGAGTGCAACAACGTGCGAATAGGGGCGCGAAGCCATTGCGTTCTTTAGTAGAGCACGGCTATCGACTCACGACAGTGTTTTGGGGGGGCATCACGCTGCCATTGCGACAACTACAGGGGCATTTGGGGAGGGGAGACGAGGTAATTTTGTTGGCGAGGAAAGGAGAACATGGCTAGTAGAGAAACGTTCCCTGAGACAGTAGCCGTCGTCATCCTCACCTACAACGAGGAGGCAAATATCGCGCAGGCGCTGGCGTCGCTGGCGGGCTGGGCCGATGAGATCCACGTAGTCGATTCGCTGAGCACGGACCGGACGGTTGAAATTGCGCGTCGATATGGCGCTCATGTTTCACAGAACAAGTTTGTCGACTTCGCAAAGCAGCGCAATTACGCGCTGGAACAGCTGCCGGTCAGCAGTGAATGGGTGTTTTTTCTGGATGCCGATGAATGGCTGCCCGATACGCTCAAGCGGGAAATCAGCGTGCTGATCGCTTCCAGCCCCGCGGAGAACGGGTTCTATATCAAGCGGCGTCTCATCTGGATGGGCCGGTGGATTCGGCGCGGCTATTACCCGACGTGGATCCTGCGGTTGTTCAGGTATGGCAAGGCCCGTTGCGAGGATCGGGTGGTCAATGAACATCTGATTGTCGACGGCCCGACGGGGTCGCTGCGCAACGACTTCATTCACGAGGACAATAAGGGCATTGCCGACTGGATCGACAAACACAACCGCTATGCCACCGCTGAATCCCAGGAACTGTTCAACACGCGATCGGCACCGGATTATGCGGAAATCGATGCGCGGCCGTTCGGCACACAGGTGCAGCGCAAGCGCTGGTTGCGCTACAAGGTCTGGAACCGCCTGCCGCCGTTGATTCGACCGTTCCTCTATTTTTTTTATCGATACATCCTTGCCGGCGGGTTTCTGGATGGGCGGGAGGCGCTTGCCTATCATTTTCTGCAGGGACTCTGGTTTCCCATGCTGGTCGATATCAAATATCTTGAATTGAAGAGGTCTCGCGCATTGAGCGCGCCGGAACAGCATGAATGATCGTATCTTCGATCGACCGGACATCGCGGATTCGCGCCCCGCATGGCGTTGGCCTGCGAGGATTGCCGTGCTGCTATTGACTACTTGGGCGCTCGCCGGTTTCTTCATGGGAGGCGAGGACGAATTGAAGGATGTCGTCCCCTGGCTGGTAGTGCTGGGAGGGGGTGTGGCTGAGGAGCGGCTTGATTTGGCGTGCCAGTTGTTCTCGCAGGGTCATGGCCGTCAAGGTGTGGTGCTGACCGGCGGCTACACTAGACGCATTGCGTCGGAGCGGGACGTGTTGGTGAACCGCTGTGGTGTTCCCAGCGCACTGCTACAACAGTTGCCAAGCCCGACAAACAGTTTTGAGGAACTGTCGGCGGTGGCAACCATGCTGTCAGCCAATCCGGGCGCGCAAGCAATTGTGGTGAGCGACTCGCTGCATATGCCCCGATTGAGGTATGTCCGGGAACGATTGGCGCTCGGTGGCCGGGTCTATTTCCGCCAAAGCCGACTGGGCGGAAGGTTGGATCCGGCGTACCTCGCGAAGGTCGCCGTATTCTGGTTTCGCGAACCCGTGGCGTACGTTTTTTATCGGTTGCGATACTGATTACGATGTGCGGAATTGCGGGCTTTTCTGGCAGGGGCAATTCCGCGATGCTGGCGCGGATGTCGGATGCCATTGCGCATCGCGGTCCCGACGATGCCGGCGATTGGTTCTCGCCCAACCTGGGCGTTGGCCTTACGCACCGTCGTTTGTCGATCATCGACTTGTCGCCCCTCGGGCATCAGCCCATGGTCGATGCATCGGGCTCCGCGGTCATTGTCTTCAACGGGGAGATCTACAACTTCCGCGAGCTGCGCGGCCGATTGGAATCGGAGGGCCACCGCTTTCGCGGCCATTCCGACACCGAGGTGCTTCTCGTCCTCTACAAGGCGCGCGGCGAGGCGATGCTGCCGCTTGTCAACGGCATTTTCGCTTTCGCGATCTACGACCTGACGGAGAGGGTTCTCTTCCTGGCGTGTGACGCAATGGGCGTCAAGCCGCTGTATTTCAATGAAGGAGGCGACGGTTTTGTGTTCGCCAGCGAGCTGAAGGCCCTGGTCGCGTGCGGTCAAGTGAAAGCATCGCTCGATGTCAGGGCGCTTTTTCGCTACCTCGGGTTTCTTTGGAGTCCGGGCGGCGCCACACCGCTCATGGACGTGGGTCGGCTTGGGCCCGGCGAGGCACTGCGGGTCAAGGATGGACGCGTGGTCAAACGCTGGCGATGGGCGAGCTCGGTTTGGACCGACGCGCCATCGAGCGCCACCGATGCAGTCAAAAAGGTGGGAGAAGCGTTGCGCACCGCGGTCCATCGCCAGATGGTCGCCGATGTTCCCGTCGGGGCTTTTCTTTCGGGTGGACTCGATTCCAGTGCCGTCGTGGCGATGGCACGCGAGGTATCGCCGGAGATCGAATGTTTCACCATCGACACCGGAGGGATACGCGATGCCGGAGCCACCGACGATTTGCCGTATGCGCGCCAGGTCGCCACGCATCTGGGGGTGAAGCTTCGCGAAATCCGGGTCGATTCATCATCGATGACGGGCAACCTCGAACGGATGATATTTCAATTGGACGAGCCGCAGGCGGACCCGGCGGCGTTGCATGTTCTCTATATCAGCCAACTCGCGAGGCAGCATGGAGCGAAGGTCTTGCTCTCAGGCACCGGGGGAGATGACCTCTTCACCGGTTACCGCCGGCACCGTGCATTGGTGATGGAACCCTATTGGACGTGGATGCCGCAGGTTGGACGTCGAGGTCTGCGCCACATGACTTCGCTGCTTGGCCGTCACGGCGCGTTGGGCCGGCGCCTCGCCAAGGCATTTAGCCATGCTGATTCGCCACTCGACCAGCGGTTGATCGGCTACTTCCTGTGGGCGGATCCGGCGCCGGTCTTGGGCCTTTTCGCCCCGGACCATCGCAATGGGTTGGTGCGTGCCGACATGTTCGCGCCGCTCGCAGAATATCTCGCGGCGCTGCCGCCGGGACTACCGCCCCTGCAACGCATGCTCGCTCTGGAACAGCGGTTCTTTCTGGCCGATCACAATTTGCTTTATACGGACAAGATGTCGATGGCGGCGGGGGTGGAAGTGCGGGTACCGTTCCTGGACAACGATCTCGTCCGGCTGGCCAATGCGCTTCCGCCACGACTCAAGCAACGTGGCGCGGAAGGCAAATGGGTGCTCAAGAAGGCGATGGAGCCTTACCTTCCCGGCAACGTCATCTATCGCCCGAAGGCGGGGTTCGGTGCTCCGTTGCGCCGCTGGTTGCGCCACGAATTGAAGGAGTGGGTAGGCGATATGCTGTCGCCCGACACGCTGCGCCGACGTGGGCTGTTCGACGCGAAGGCGGTGGCGGCGTTGATCGCGGACGACCAGGCCGGACGGGTGGACGCGGCCTACACGATATTGGGGCTGGTGTGCATCGAGATCTGGTGCCAACAATTCATCGACAAGGCTCTGACAAAGGCCGCGGCGAGTGGGTGATCCGAAGACAGAAGTTCGCAACTTCTGGAACGAAGCGTCGTGTGGGGAACGCTTGCTCCTCGATGCTTCGGACAAGCTCGGCTATCAGGAACAGATGGCTAGACGGTATTCGCTGGAGCCGTTCATCGAAAGCTTCGCTCGCTTCGAGGATTCACGCGATCTGGACGTGCTGGAAATTGGTGTCGGCCTGGGCGCGGATCATCAGCGCTTTGCGCAATCGTTCGCAAGACTGACGGGAATCGATTTGACCGATCGCGCCGTAGAGCATACCCGCCGGCGTTTCGAGCTGTTTGGGCTGAGATCGGATCTTCGTGTGGCCGATGCCGAGGCTTTGCCCTTCCTGGACGAATCCTATGATGTTGTCTATTCGTGGGGTGTGTTGCACCATAGCCCGGATACGCCACGCGCGATCGACGAGGTGTGGCGGGTACTGCGGCGCGGCGGGAAGGCGAGGATCATGATCTACCACAAGCATTCGCTGGTCGGCTACATGCTGTGGCTGCGCTATGCGATGCTGGCGGGAAAACCTTGGCGCAGCCTGAGCGCTATCTACGCCAGTCACCTCGAAAGCCCCGGCACGAAGGCCTACACTATGGATGAAGCGCGTGGGCTTTTCCGCAGATTTGCCGAGGTCAGGATTTCGACGGTGCTTACCCACGGCGATTTGTTGGAATCTGATGCCGGACAGCGTCATCGCGGTTGGTTGCTGTCCACGGCGAAGCGCCTCTGGCCGCGACGCTTCCTGCGCTGGGCACTACCGGGTCATGGTTTGTTCATGCTAATCGAGGCCAAAAAGTAAAGCGGATTGTTGATCATCTTTGGCACCGACTTGGTCGGGCAGTAGTCCTGGTCGGGCAGCGTCGGCGACTCCTACGACAACGCCCTTGCCGAATCCATCATCGGCTTGTACAAGACTGAAGTGATTCGTCGCCGCGGACCATGGCGACGTCTCGAAGCGGTCGAGTTCGCCACGCTGGAATGGGTTCACTGGTCCAATCATCGTCGACTTCTCGAACCCATCGGGCATGTTCCACAGGCCGAACCTGAGGCAACCTCCTATCAGTCAACACCCGAGTCGGCCATGGCGGCTTGACTCATAACCACGAGCCTCCGGAAAACCCGGGGCTGTTCAGTACAGTGTGTTGTAGCCCCGTTGCTCGCACAACGGCCTCTCGCTGCGAATCGCGTACAGCGTTTGCAAGCACCAGCCCGCGCAGTAGCCATTCCGGCGGCACCGGGTAGCGCCCCCGCTCGTCGTAGATCGACTCGAACAGCAGGTCCATGTCGCGCTGCGCCCGGTTGAGGATCTCCCGGATCGCCACCACGCCGGCACGTAGTCGGCGGTCTTGCGCGTCACAAACAGGCCTTCTTGCGTCAGGTCTGCTCTGTGCATCGCTCTGAGGTCCGAAAATGGATGAGCGGCTTCATTGCCATTATCTGCCCGCCGTAGAGGTCGGCATTGTGGATCTGTCTACCTTCTGCTCTTGGGAAGGCGGCGTCTTGAGGGCGGCGAATATGTTGCTTCGGAAGCTACGCAGCTTTTCTGAGGAATTCACGGTCCGTTCGTAGCCCATAAGAAGAAGAAACATCAACCGAGAACTCATTCCATACGAAGGTTCTTTCTCGACGAGATGAAATTCAACAATCTCCATTCCTATTTTTTGCGCGGCGGCGGTCACTGTCCGTTGGTCATTGAAGCGGTAAAACGTGGGATATGGATCGTGCGCGTTCCTGGGCAAATTCCGGATACGGTTGGCGATTAAACGGTGGAACCACAGGGGGGTACAGTTCGAAATTATGGCAACGTAATGATAACGATTGGGCGTCCGAAATAAGTATGTGCCGCCTGGTTTCAAGACTCGCTTCACCTCTGCCAGATGAGCACCCGGATATTCCACGTGCTCCAGCACGTAATCGGAGACGCAGGCGTCGAACGAATGATCCGAAAAGGGATACTGGTCATTTTCAATCTTGTTAGCGGTACGGAGGGCAGAGTTGGCGTTGACGGCTGGATCAATATCAACGCCATGCAGTTCTCCGATTTGGCTCAAAAAATCCGACGTGCGATTACTAGGCCCCGCGCCAACTTCCAGAATTGTGGAGCCACGAGGAATGTGCTTTTCGCAAAGTGAGTGAAACTGAGTTGTCCCGTCTATGAACCCTGACCGCGGATTATAGTAGCGGGAGAGATATGCTTCCTGCCATGTCATGGACTCTCCTTGAGCTTCCCTTTCCATTCCAACCGGGTGTGTTCAGCCGTTGTTTTCTGATCATGCTGGGTGCTGATCCCATAGCCGAGCGTGGGTTGGCGACGACTCCAGATAAAACACTCCGGGCTGTTGAAGAAGCAGCGCTCGTACCGCGTTGTCGCAGCGACTCACCTTTCGGCTCAAAAAATATTGTAGCGTACTGGGCGACGTTTTTTCTGGACGATGCCGCTTGCGTCTTACCGATCGTGGTTCGTATGCACGGGCTCATAGTTTCAGAAGATGAATATCGGCGTCGTATCCTACTTTCCGGTTTTCCTGCTTTTGCGGGCTAGCGAGATTAATGGTGCAATGATCGGAATCACCTCGTTAATGGATGTATTTACATAGTAAAGACTGATCCTGCCGCCTCGCTGTGGCTACGCGATAAGATGTGAATAACAGGACATGAAACAAATCCTTCAGAACCTCAAGACTGGCGCCACGGAAGTGGCCGAGGTTCCTGCTCCATGCGCAGGGGCGGGGCAGCTGTTGGTCCGAACCACGCACACATTGGTGTCCGCCGGCACCGAGCGTATGTTGGTCGAATTCGGAAGGGCAAATCTGCTGCAGTGACGCAATATCCGACACTCGTGCTGATGGTTGGCTTCAACCGACGCTTTGCGCCGCATATCGTCAAAGCCCGGCAATTACTGGCAAGCATTGGCAAAATGAACCTGTGGGGGCAGGATAAGGACCAGCGTGCGTGCACCGACGCGTTCGTCCGTGCCGTTCGCCATGGGCGGTCGAGCCCCATTCCGTTCGAGGAGTCAGTCGAAGTGTCCAGGGTCTGCATCGAGGCGGCCCGGTCTCTCGGCTAGTGACGCTGCTGCTTTACTGGCACACGCTGCGTCACTTGAAACGTGCGCAGCTTGTAGCGCGCGTGACCAGGGGGTGGAAGAAACTGGACCTGGCACTACAGACCGGGCAGCGTCTTCGCGCGAGCCTTGTCCCGATCGGGATCGATCTCTGGCGCGAATGTGCACTTGATGAGAGCGGCAGCTTCACTTTCTTGAACGAGACCCGCCGCCTTCCGAACGATGGGGGCTGGAACAAGCCCGGCGT
>Ga0184626_10000345_pt1 | contig 14054 bp, 13 predicted proteins | sample PLM3_60_b1_FD_133142 | JGI IMG/M metagenome (GOLD analysis project Ga0184626, IMG submission 133142) | Groundwater sediment microbial communities from an aquifer in East River, Colorado, USA - PLM3_60_b1 | ecosystem: Environmental > Terrestrial > Soil > Riparian zone | place: USA: East River... | reverse complement strand
TTTGAGAGCAGGGTCACTGCGGATGCTCTTGATGAGCTCAAAGCCATCCATTTTGGGCATCATTATGTCCGACAGCGCGATCTGGACGTGTTCTTTTTGGAGTTTTTCCATGGCCTCTACGCCATTCCCCGCCGTGACGACACGGTAGCCTTCTCGCTGAAGGACAATAGCCAAGAGGTCGCGCTGATCCGGATGGTCTTCGATGACCAGGATGGTGAGAGGTTTTCGTTCGTCTTCGCCAGTTTTCATAGAAGTCTCAGGAAGTAAATTTCTATTCGCAACTCCGCGCTTCAAAATGGACACAAATCGTCCCCACGCACAAAAAAGGTCCGCTGGAACATCGCGGTCACCTAATCTTGTTCATGAAGTAGTGCAACACGCAAACGCTGGCTCCTCGACGCAAAACATGTTCCAGACGCCAAGCGTGTTCACCAAGGTTCTTAAAGGCTCTTCGGTGTGACGGTCATATTGTTTAAAGTTCCTATCCACGTAGCGCATTTCCTGCACCTTAGCGGAGATCGGTTGACACACCTCTTTTCCTAGCTTGGAACTCTGCGTGCTTATGAGATCGAGATTGCGCACTTTGTGACACTTCATTCAAAGAGCCTGTCACTTTTGTCAAAGAATCCTTGAAAAAATCCGGTCTTAATCCCGTAAGGCTTTGAAAAATATAGTGAGAGATTACTGGCATAAGAACTGCTTTTTCCGCAAACCAACATGATGACGAGTCCTCAAAAAATCGCCTTAGGATAGTTGGTCGAACGTTGTTCAGGACTCAAGACTTATTAATCGATGGTCGTAAAGAAAGGGGGTGAAAGAACAATGGAGCTTCTAAAGAGGTTGGTAGTCGAGGAAGAGGGGCAAGGTTTGGTGGAATACACCTTGATCGTCCTTCTCGTTGCTTTGGTTTTCTGGGTTGCTGTTAAGGGTACAAACGCGGATCAGGCGCTGGTAAATGCTTGGACCGACATCGTTAACTGTCTTAACGCCGGTACTGCTGGTACGTGCTAATGTTTCGCACGGTGCTTTTATGCACTGGCCTTGGGGGCAAGAAACGGCCGAGTCTTGCCCCCAAGGCAGAAGCAATTGGTAAGTAAAAGGAATTGTCGGGGTTTCGGTCAAACTGAATGAAGTAATGGCGTCGTAAATTGCTGAGTCCGCTCGACTTCTCGATCTTGCTGGTGACTGTCCTTTCGGTCTTCTTCGACTTGACGGTGCGAAGGATTCCGAACTGGATTATTGCGTTTGGGCTTGTGGGAGGCTTGCTGCTTAACGCGTCCCAAGGTTTTGCTCAGTTTTCTCACAGCCTCCTAGGGTTTATTGGAGGTATCGCCGTTTTTATCGTCCCGTTTGCGCTGGGGTGGATGGGTGCGGGAGACGTGAAATATTTTGGCGTGGTCGGAGCGCTTCTTGGCGTCGAATGGCTTCCACGAGTACTTTTCTACTCGATATTGACAGCAGGCGTTCTTGCTGTCGCTTATATCGCCGTCGGCCGCTTTGATTCTAGTTCTGGATTTTTTAAGGATGCGTGGACCGATTGCAAGCTTGCCATCTTTAGCATGGGCCGAATGCTGCCTGACTCTATCGGTAAAAGAACCGCCAAAGGTGCCGATTCAGTCCCTTGGGGCGTTGCTATTGGGGCCGGAACTTTAGTGGCTTACTATTTTGATCCCGCGGGCCGGTGGGCCGGCTTTTAACCAAAAACTACCTCGGGAGCCAATAAGTAACCGAAATTTTTAAATCTGCAGAGAAGAGGAGCTATTATGCAAAATAGGCTAAAAATTGCACTCGTTGTCGCCGTATTCTTCGGATTGATCGCGGCATACGGGATTTATAACTTTCTCCGTCAACAGCGGCAGGCGGCCGAGGCATTGAGGCAGGAAACTCAAAACGTTGTGGTGGCTGCCAAGGAAATCCCGGCGGGCACGGCCATCAATGACGACATAATCAAAAAGGGCATGGTCAAGGCGATTCAGTGGCCGAAAGCGTCAGTGCCCACCGGCTCTTTCTCTTCACCGGAGCAACTCGTGGGTAAGACCAATCGGCTAAAGATCATGGCGAACGAACCCATCCTGGAGTCGCGTCTTGCCGGAGAAGGGGCGGGTTTAACCATGCGGTTGGAGGCTGGTAAGCGAGCCATGGCCCTCAAAGTCGATGAGATCATCGGAGTCAGCGGCTTTATCGTCCCGGATGATCGTGTGGATGTGATCGTGACTACCACACCGCCGGGCAGCCAAAACCAGGACGACAAGGTTTCCAAGATCGTGCTGCAGAATAAGCGAGTGCTCTCTGTGGCACAAAGCGTGGAACAGAAGGACGGCAAGCCACAGGTAGCTCGGTCGATAACGGTTGAGGTGACGCCCGAAGAGTCGGAGAAGCTTTCTCTTGCGACGCAAGAGGGGCAAATCGTCCTGGCGTTACGGAGCATCGGGGATGACAAGGATGCAAAGACAGCCGGAAGCAACAAACGGGATCTGCTTGCTGTTGCGGCGCCGGCCCGCAAAGGAGGGGGCAGTCGTCCTGTGGCCGCCCAAGCTCCGGACAAATATCGGATAGAAGTGCTTCACGGCAGTGACAGAAAAGTGGTGGAATTCTAAGTGGGAAGGGGAGCATTCATGAAAAAGCGCAAGGTTATGTGGACAAGGGTTCGTGGTTTTCTGGCCGCAACCGCTTTATTTTCGTTCTGCTTAGTGCCTCTAGCAGCGGCTCAGCAGGCTACACCAACGATCTCAGTAACGGTCAACAAGTCTATGGTGTTTCGGCTCGCCGAGCGGGCCAAACGAGTCTCCGTATCGCAACCCGGTGTTGCGGACGTGGTGGTCGTTGCTCCAAGTCAACTTCTGATCAATGGCAAAGCCGTAGGGACGACGTCGCTGATCGTCTTCAACGAAGCGGGAGACGTCGCCAATTACGATCTGATAGTTCTCCCGGATGTCGGGGCGCTGCGGGGACAGATGCGCTTATTGTTCCCCAATGAAAAGGTGGAAGTTGCGACTTCCGGACCTTCCCTTGTATTGAAGGGCGAAGTCTCGAATGAAGTGGTTTACGACAAGGTGCTGGAAATAGCCCAAACTTATATCCCCCCGAAGCCGCCGAAAGAGGTGGCTCCCCCCCCAACTAGCAACACTTTCAATCTCAGAAGCAGCTCAGTGCGGCTTCCCGCAACCGGGACGGCCTTTGCGGGAGGAGGGCAACTGGCCTTTAATGAAGAGGCATCGATGACTGATAGCGACAGGTGGGGAGACAAGAGAAAGATCGACGGAATTATAGATCTACTTATCATCAAAGAAGTTCGGCAGATCGAGCTGGACGTGATCGTGGCCGAAGTTGCGCTCATCAAGCTGAGAGACATCGGATTTGATTTCACGCAGCAAACCGATCACGTTACTTCCAGTCGATTGCTAGGTAGCCAGTCAGGGTTTGGAATACTTTCCGGCGCTGCGGGCGGCGCTGCCTCCGGCATATTTCGGTATATCAACGGTTCATATGCCCTGACCACGTTGTACCGCATGCTTCAGAATAAGGATGTAACGGAGATACTTGCGCAGCCTCGATTGGTAATGAAGAACGGTAGAGCGGGTGGTTTTCTAGCAGGAGGGGAGTTTCCAGTTGTGGGGATTACAGCGGATACCTTTGAGGTCGAATTTAAACCGTTCGGTGTGCGCCTGGATTTTGTTCCGACACTCAATTGGTCCGATAGAATTGACCTACGGGTCTTTCCTGAGGTGAGTGAAATTGACCAGAGCGTCTCGGTTCAGGGAGTTCCGGGACTCAAGGTGCGGCGAACCGTTAACCGTGTCGAGATGAAGGAAGGCGAAAGCCTGGTAATCGGCGGTCTGCTCGACCGACGAATTCTCAAAGACCTAACCAAGTTTCCGCTCTTGGGTGACATACCCATCTTGGGTGCGCTTTTTAGGAGCACGCGCTTTAGAAATTCGGAGACCGAGTTGGTATTCGTTATCACGCCGCGGATCGTCAAGACTATGAAGCCCGGCGAAAAGCCACAGCTCCCTTCGTTGGAAAAGTATGACGACCCGGATATTCGCCAGGTACCGCTTCCGGGTACGTCGGAACATTCTTCTGCGGGCCGCTCTGCTGCGCCGGGGGCGACCATTCCTTGAGGAATGCGTGTTGCACATAGTGTGTCGTGCCGGTAATCCGAAGAATCACTGTGACTAACGCCCTCGCCGATGTAAAACGACCATGAAACTGCCCATCTATCTCATAGGTGAAGACAGCCTGGCTTTGGCCTCGTTAAGACAACAGCTCGAGAAGGAGCCGGCTTTTTTCATCGAGTCACGGGTACATAACTACGCGGATGCTTTTGATCATTTACGCAGCAAGAGCGGGCCGATTGTTGCGGTGATCGATCTAAATCGCGATGAAGAGCGAGCCTTGGCCGTCGCGGCAGAGATCAAATTCAAACTGCCCAACGTCCATTTGGTAATGACCGCGCCCGATGACAATCCTCAAACTCTCCTGCGCGCGATGAGATCCGGGGCTGAAGAGTATTTGAGCCAGCCTTTCAATTGGCAAGAGGTCTTGAAGTCTTTCGATCATATTCGAAAGAAGATAGACGTCCATTCCTCGCCGGGTCGAGGTGTCGAACGGGGCAAAATAATTGCGGTCTCGTCAAACAAAGGGGGCGTGGGTTCAACCACGCTGGCAACGAATCTCGCCTCGAATTTGACAGGTCGAAACAAGTCAGTCTGCCTGGTCGACCTTGTTCTGCAATTTGGCTCGGTGACCAGTTTCTTGAACATTGATGCCTCGTACACCATTCTAGACTTGGCGAAAAACGTCAAACGGATTGATCCGCTGCTTCTCGACGGCTCCCTCGTGAAACATAGCTCCGGTGTCAGAGTTCTTGCAGAGCCCTTCTACGCCGAAGATGCGCGAAAAATTACTCCATCCGACATCGATGAGATTCTCGATGTTTTGGCTCAGTCTTTTGATTTTGTCGTCGTCGATACGGCGAAAGAGTTCGACGAAATGCTGGCACTCGTTTTAGACAAAGCGGGTCTCATTCTTTTCGTTACGGAAATGGATGTGCCGTCGTTAAAGAGCGCCCATAGAGCGTTCGAGCTCTTCGAACGAATGGGTATTTATGACAAGAAGATCCGGCTCATCTTGAATAGGTACGTCAAAAGTAAGCTCATGAGCCTTGAGTCAGTCGAGAAGGCTCTGGGTGTGAAAGTGTTCTGGACACTGCCGAACAACTATCCAACTGCGATTGCGGCTGTAAATCAGGGACTTTCGATCGAAGAGTCCGATCCGCGATCCGACATCGCCGATAGCTATGCGGGGTTGACCGCTGCGGTGCTGGAAGCTTTCAAGTATTCCGGGCTCGCAACGACGCGAGACGAGGACGAAGATAAGAGATCTGGCCTCCTTGGCCGTTGGATTCCTATGCGGGGACTGCTCAAGTAAGTAAGAGAGGACTTAATGAAAAATCCACCGTTCGAACCGGATAAAGACAAGTGGGAAATTCAGAGAGGCGGCAGTTTTGACGGTCTTAGAACCCCTCTGCGACCCATGCAGGCCGGGAATCCGGACGCGATTCTTCAGGATTTGCGGTTGCGAATTCACCGGCGGTTAATCGACACCTTAGATCTAACCAAGCTTTCGACCTTGGAGATGGAAAGTGTCAAAGTCGAGATCCGGCGAATTCTTGAGGATATGGTCATGGCTGAGGCCATTCCTCTTAGTCGTGCGGATCGTGACCGCTTGGTCTCGGACGTTCAACATGAGGTATTTGGTTTGGGACCTTTAGAAACCCTCATGAAAGATCCCGAGATCGCCGATATCCTGGTCAACACACATAGCCATGTTTTTGTCGAACGATACGGCAAACTTGAGAAGACCGATGTCCGGTTTCGCGATAACGCCCACCTGATGCAGATTATAGAGCGGATCGTAACCCGAGTGGGCAGACGAGTAGATGAAAGCTCGCCGATGGTCGATGCCCGTTTAGCGGATGGGTCGCGCGTAAACGCGATTATCCCACCATTGGCGCTGGATGGACCAGTTCTCTCGATTCGGCGATTCGGCGCGGAGCGTTTGACGATGAACGATCTGGTTCAATTCAACTCGGTGCCGGCAGAAATCGCTGAAGTGGCGGCGGCCTGTGTCAAGTCACGATTAAATATTTTAGTCTCCGGCGGAACCGGGGCCGGGAAAACAACCCTCCTTAACTGTCTGTCGAACTATATCCCGGAAAACGAGCGTATCGTAACTATTGAAGACTCGGCGGAACTGAAGCTGCAGCAGGAACACGTAGTGCGCCTGGAAACTCGACCCCCCAACATTGAGGGACAGGGTTCAGTGACACAACGAGATTTGGTGCGCAATGCCTTGCGTATGCGACCGGACCGAATCGTCGTCGGTGAGGTGAGAGGCGGCGAAGCGCTGGACATGATGCAGGCGATGAACACTGGACATGACGGCTCGATCAGCACCATTCATGCTAATAGCGCGCGCGATGCGCTGTCTCGTCTCGAGACGATGATGTTGATGGCCGGCATCCATCTACCGGAAAGAGCTTTAAGAGAGCAAGTTGCATCGGCCCTGGATGTTATTGTGCAGCTGTCGCGCCTCAGCGACGGCAGCCGAAAGCTCGTCGAATTCACCGAAGTTAGCGGTATGGAGGGCAGCACTATAACAACACAGACGATTTTTAAGTTCGAGCAACGAGGCGTGGAAAACGGTAAGGTCTTGGGAGACTTTGTGGCGACGGGAGTGATGCCCGCGTTTATGGATCGGCTGGAGCGGTACGGGTTTAAGATTCCGAATACACATTTTCTGCCGCTGTCAATGACAGCGAAAAGAAGGGCCTGATGAACCTACTACTGATTGTATTGTTTTCCTTTCTCGCGGCGATGTCGCTGATCATAGTGATGTTCTTCGTGCCAATGGCGGTGCAGAACTCGCCACAGGCTAGGATCAAAAGACGGCTCACGACGATAGGCCGTGCTGGATATGCTTCCAGAGCGGACGTACAAAACCTTTTGAAAAGCTCTTTGTACAGTGAGGTTCCATGGGTCAATGCGCTGCTGTCCAGAGTGCAGTTTGCCAAGCATCTCGATTTACTCCTTGAGCGGGCCAATGTCGATATGACCTTGGGTCTGTTTATTTTGTGTTCCGTTGTTGCCAGTGGTGTTGGCATTTTTCTTTTTTTGATTGTGGGCAAGCCACTTCCCTTGGCGCTCGTTGTCGGGTTGATCGCGCTTGTCTGCCCTTATGCCTATCTTAAGTATATTACTTGGAAGCGAATGAGACGTTTCTTGGAACAGATGCCGGATGGCTTGGACATGATAAGCCAGAGCCTACAAGCGGGGTTAGGCTTAACCCAGGCGATGGTTTTTGTGGCTAAGGAGATGCCGGATCCTCTCGGTACAGAGTTTTCTGTTTTCATCGAGGAAGTCAATCTCGGTCTTCCTCTGGCGGACGCATTAAAGAAGCTGGAAGAACGTATGGCCTTACCTGAGGTGAGGCTTTTTAATACAGCCCTTCTCGTTCAACGGGAAGTCGGGGGAAGCTTAGCTGAATTGTTGAACAAACTGGCTGACATCATTAGAGACCGCTTTCGAATTGAAAGATTGATCAAAAGCTTGACCGGACAGAACCGAATGAGCGCCTGGACCGTTTGCTCCATCCCTCCGTTTCTGGGCTTGTTTATGTTTATAAGGGAACCCCAGATGATGAATGATATGTTGAGTGATCCTATGGGCCGAGCAATGCTGGCTGTGGCACTAGTTCTAGAGATCCTCGGAATAATTGTTTTCCGAAAGCTCATAAAAGTTCATATTTAAGCGGGGTATTATGGAAGTACTAATCGCCATCGGAATCTTCGCCTTGGTCTTTGGGGTTCTCTATTTCACTCTAGCATCGAGAGTGCCGTTAGCTGAAGAGGCTATTCAGAGACGATTAGACAGCATCGCCGCTCAGCCCAAGACAGCAGCCCGGCTCCGCTTGTACGACGCCAAAGAGGACACTTTTTGGGAAACCGTCGCTAACTTCTTTCTGGGTGACAAACGGGAGATACCTGCGGCGTACTCGAAAATAGGGCGACTTTTGCACCAGGCTGCCTACCGAGGGGAGAGAGCGATCCGGATTTTTTGGGGCCTGCGTATTTTTCTTGGTCTCACATTCGCGTTTGGCGGACTACTTTTGGCTTTTTTGTCCAAGGCATCCACTCAAGACGTCATGCTGTTGGCAGGCGTCGGCGGGGTTATGGGCTACATGCTGCCTTATTTGACTGTGCGTCGGAAGGCCAAGGCGCGGGTCCTGCAGATGAAGGAAACACTGCCAGATACCTTAGATCTGATCGTCGTCTGTGTGGAAGCGGGAATGGGCGTTGATGCCGCTTTGAATCGTGTGGGTAAAGAACAGGCGGACCAGGGGCTGGCGATGGGCGAGGAGTTGCTGCTCGCAACCCAAGAATTGCAAGCGGGTGCAGTGCGCAAGGAAGCTTTGACCCGTTGTGCCGACAGGATCGGAATTGAAGAATTTCGCGGGCTCATTACCTTTCTGACCCAGACCGAGGAGCTGGGCGGCAGTATAGCTCGTTCCCTAAGGGTGTATGCGTCGACGATGCGCGAAAAGAGAAGCCAATCAGCGGAGGAAGCAGCACGCAAAGCGGTAATTAAGCTTATTTTCCCTCTGGTCTTCTTTATTCTGCCGGCTATCTTTATCCTCTTATTGGGTCCGGCCGGTCTGAGCATTATAAAGACATTATCGAGTCCGCTGAAGGGATAGAGATGCCGGTCACTAATCTTACAAAGAAAACCTGGCTGGCTACCAAGGTTCGCAAGGCGGATAGCTTTCTCACCCGGCTGGTTGGGCTTTTGAAGAGAACCAAACTAGGTCCGGAAGAGGCTCTTTGGCTGACGCCAAGCAAAGGGATTCATACGATCGGAATGAAGTTTCCCATTGACGTCGCTTTTCTGGACAAAGATAATATGGTCCTCGGTATCATCTCTGGTTTAGTCCCCTATCGCGTTACCGGTGTCCGACTGAAAGGGCACAGCGTGCTTGAGTTGCCGAGAGGCACATTGAAAAAATCACGCACCGAAGTTGGCGACCAGTTGGAAATCTCCTTGGTCGAATCTTCTGAGATGGATGATCTCAAAGACACTCGACTAAGTCAGATTGCGTGACTTGGAAGCCAAATCACTAGCATACGCCACTACTTCCGATCTCTTTTGCTGGCTACTTTCCTCATAAAGAGGGAGGGAAGCTAATGTCGGAAGAGAGTTCCACGGCAAGCGATAAACTGTTTGCGAAACCCCTAGCCTTTCGACTGTCCGGTCACCTAATGACTCTAATCCCGGCGTCGCTCACAAATTCGGAAAAGACTCTTCGCCGCCTGGTCATCGTGATGCTCCTCTACTGCATCCCGGCGTTCCAAGCCATGGTCCCGGTCGTCGATCCGGACATCTGGTGGCATCTTCGCAGCGGCCAATGGATAGTTGATCACGCCCAGGTGCCGGCGACCGATCCATTCTCTGCCTATGGCATGGGAAAACCCTGGGTTGCTTATAGCTGGCTGTTTGAGATCCTCGTTTATGCTCTATTCACAAAGCTTGGTCTCATGGGGATCGTCGTGTTTACGGTCTCGATGTCCTTGCTCATCGCGCTGGTTTTACATGGCGCGCTGCGGCGGGCGGGGTTGCCGTTCATAGTTGAGGTGTTGTCCGTGGCGGTCGCTCTTGGCGCCATGAGTAATCTAATTTCTCCCAGATCCTGGCTCTTTTCGATCCTGTTTTTTACGGTGGAGCTTTTCATTTTGTTTCATGTGAGACGAACGGACAGGATTGCCCCGCTGCTGGCGCTTCCGCCGCTATTCGTTTTATGGGCGAATTTGCACATGCAGTTTATTTACGGTCTCGCTGTCCTTGGACTGTTTCTCGTGGAGGTTCTTCTGTCGCAGCTGCCGTCCCTTAGCCTGTACCCGCGTCATCGCCCAAATATCTCCCTCGGGGGAATATCACTTCTATTATTGGCGTGTCTGGTTGCAACTTTGATCACACCCTACCATTTTCGACTTTATGTTCCGATTTTTGAAGTCATCGGACAGACCGGAGCTTTTCAGTTGATCTCGGAGCTCCTCCCTTTATCCTTTCGAGCTCTCACGGACTGGCTGGTCATCGGGCTCACGATTGTAGCGGCCTTTGTCCTCGGTTGGCAGAGAGCTTGGCTGCCTTTTCCAACTCTCTTGCTTCTGATGGGAGCTTTTCTCGCGTTTAGAGCACGAAGAGACGTTTGGGTTCTGGTGCTGGCTGCTCTGTTTATTATCAGTGAGTTCGGGAGGTTTGTCAGAAGCGAACCTTCCTTTGGCTTCACCAAACTGCGGGCCATCTGTGTAGTCGTCGTCCTGACGGTTGCGATTTACCTGATCGGTCTGCGCCGTCAAATCTCTGAACAGCAGCTAGCAAGCGTCGTCGAGCAGCGGTTCCCCGTCGCGGCCGTAAAGTTTGTTAACGAAAAGAATTACTCCGGGCCGCTATACAATCATTTCAAGTGGGGAGGATATTTGATCTGGGCCTTACCCAGGTTGTCCGTTTCAATGGATGGCCGAATGAACGTGCATGGCGATCAACGCATAGAGCGCTCCGCCAACACATGGTTTGGTCTAAGGGGCTGGGAATCGGACCTGGAACTGATGAAAGCCCGATTGGTCATTGGCGCCGTCAATCACGCGCTCATAAATCTAATCCGCACGGATTCCCGCTTTGAGCTCGTCTATGAGGATACTGTCGCAGCCGTTTTTATTGCTTCGCAGGACGGTGTTTTGTCGAATTAAGCATAGATTATCTAAAATTACCGTTCTAGACAACGCACAGATGGTGGACAACTACGGAACTTCGCGCGTGAAATGCTGGCTCCAACGGTCGTTCCAGCAAGAAAAGTCCGGCAGTCAATTTCGATTTTTTCCATGGGCGATCCTCTTGGGCCTGCTAGTTGGCATCGTAAGCGTTTGGAGTAGCAACAAGGAGGCCCTGGGTCTTTTCCATGACGATGGGATCTATGCTGTCGTCGCAAAGTCTCTCCACGATGGAACGGGGTATCGGGTCATAAGTCTGCCTACTGCTCCCGATCAAACGAAATACCCGTTTCTCTATTCCTATATTCTTTCTTGGCTGTGGAGTCTTGACCCAAAGTTTCCCGATAACATTGGCCTCTTGAAAGCTGCAAACGCGGCATTTCTTACTGCAATTTTTATTCTTAGCTATCTCTTCTATCGGCGCCGTGTACCAGGAGAAGAATCCGAAGGTTTGTTATTCGCGGCACTGGTGTGTGTCAATCCGACTGTGTTTTCCTTCACAGATTTTACGGTCAGCGACATCTTGTTTCTTTTGCTTTCCCTTTCTGCTTTGGTGATTTTCGATGCCTCGGAGCAATGCACTTCGCGGCGCAGCGTCACACTATTGGCAGTTATTGTTGCTCTCTGCTGTCTGACTCGATCAGCAGCGGTACCGCTAGCAGTGGCCGGAGCCGTTCATTTCACATGGAGCAGGCGCTATCGAGACTTGACGCACTATCTATGCCTAGTGGTTTTATTTATTACCCCTTGGTGGCTGTGGGTCAGAACCCATTCACATCAAACGGCAAGCTCGCTGCTTGACTATTATGTTTCTTACAGTTCGGAACCCCCCGCATTTGCAATCATGTGGTTCGATCCCTTCGGTGCCGTAGAGATTGTCTGGGGTAACTTGCGTTATATAGTGGAAGCTCTGGACGTGACATTCCAATCAAGGATAATCCCTGGCCTATTGTTACCTGTAGGCTTAGTGTTGCTATTGGGAGTATGGCGATCGTTTAACGACCAGTCGGTTTTCTTTCGCTCCTATGTTCTGTTGTATTTGGCCTTGGTGGTTGCTTGGCCGTTTCATCCTGCACGCTATCTGATTCCGTTAGTTCCTGGGATATACTTCTTTTTGTTCCGAGGCGTGCAGGCTGCCGAAGTTCATCTAAATAATTTGATGACATCGGAGGCTCGAAAGAAGATCTTATGTCACTTGGCACGAGTCACATTTGCTCTTGTTGTCGTGTTGCACGTCGGCTGGATCTCCAACTATTTATTGAGGAAGGATGGGGCGACGACAAGAGCTTGGTTCGGAAAACGATTGCCCGCAGGTTGGCAAGGTTTTTCAGAGACGTTTGAGTGGATTCGCAATAATACCGACGAGTCTACGATCCTTGCCACAGTTTACGATCCTATGTACTACTTATACACGGGTCGACGCTCAATCCAACCCGGTTTACATAAGCCAGCAACATACTTCTATCCGTATGGCCGAGCTGTCCCCGATGTAGGATCCCCTGATGAGATCAAAGCGGAGCTCAAATTCTTGGGGGTCGGGTTTCTTGTAATACACCCGCTTAAGGATTATGGAAAACACGACGCTTACTCTAAATTGTGGGCTGAGTTGATTAACTCCTACCGTAATCCGCCGGAATTGATGTTTACCAGTTCGGATTCCAAACACCGGATCTATGCTCTACCGCAAGACTAAGCGCTGACATATGATTGACCTAGCGATAGACCTTCTGCTAGGTGCGCAGAATGAGGATGGTGGGTGGGGTTCCGTAAGAGGGAAACGCAGTAATACAGAATCAACTTCATTTGCGCTCATGGCTTTGAAGTCGCTGGAGGGGAAGCCTTTCAATCAGCAGACGGTTGCGGGGCTGAACTGGTTGCGTCAGCGCCAGAAAAACGATGGCAGTTGGTCACTCAATGACGCAGCGAAAGAAAGCTCTTGGACCACTCCGATAGCGGTGCTTGCGCTATTACCTTTTCAAGATCAAAGCGAGCATGTCTTGAGGGCGGCGAAATGGATTTTGACGCAAGAGGGACGAAAGCCCAGCTGGGTCGCATCGCTCTTGGTCCGGTTATCCTTAGTTAAGAAAATGACTGAACTTGATCCTTACCTCAGCGGGTGGTCCTGGAGCGCGGGAGCCTTTAGCTGGGTAGAGCCCACCAGTTACTCGCTGATGGCGCTAAAGAAGTTGAAGCGGAGCTTGGATGGAACTAATTGTGAAGAGAGAATTCGGCAGGGTGAAATGTTGATCTACGATCGGATGTGTGAAAATGGTGGGTGGAATTACGGAAATTCCAGGGTCTTGGGTGAGGCCTTGTGGCCGTATCCGGATGTCACAGCTGTGGCTTTGATCGCGCTTCAAGATCGGGCGGCGAGCGAGGCCAATCAAACAAGTTTGCGCGCTTTGGACGGCATGATACGGGAAGCTGCTTCCGGTACGGCCCTAAGTTGGGGTATTCTTTGCTTAACGCTTTATAACCAGGACGTACGGGAATGGAAAAAGATTCTTGTGGAGAACTTTGAAAAGACGAGATTTCTAGGTGAAACTAAGGCGCTGGCGTTGGCCCTGCTTGCTTTTGGAAATGGGGCTAGTTTGTTTCGCGTCTGAACTAGAATGATGAATCGCCGGGAGTTTATCAAAGTTTCGGCTCTAGCTTCGCTCTCTTCTCTCGTCGGGTGCCGTCCATCAGTTTATTGGGACCGAGATGCTTATCGAAAAACAGCGACGTCTCGGGTCGCGATTCTGGAGGCCAAGAGTTATCAAGCTCCGCTGCAGGAGATCATTCGTCGTGGAATTCATTTGTTCAAGCTTGACCTGAAGGGGAAACGAATTGTACTGAAACCGAACTTAGTCGAATTTGACCCGAAGGGTGTGATTAACACCCATCCTTCGGTGATCGAAGCAGCCATAGGTTCGTTCAGAAGCTTGGGCGCCAGGGAGGTGGTGGTTGCCGAGGGACCCGGCCACCGTCGTGACAGTGAGTACCTCCTAACCGCTTCGGGGATCTATGATGTCATCAACGAACACAGAGTCCCCTATGTGGACCTTAATACCGATGATGTGCGTCGCACGAAACTGCGTAGTAGTTTTACCAACCTAAGCGAATTGTATCTTCCCGAAACGTTGTTCAATGCCGATCTACTGGTTTCGATGCCGAAGTTAAAAACCCATCACTGGGCCGGTGTTACACTTTCCTTAAAAAACATGTTCGGAGTTGTTCCCGGATCGGT
>Ga0184626_10000344_pt1 | contig 14065 bp, 10 predicted proteins | sample PLM3_60_b1_FD_133142 | JGI IMG/M metagenome (GOLD analysis project Ga0184626, IMG submission 133142) | Groundwater sediment microbial communities from an aquifer in East River, Colorado, USA - PLM3_60_b1 | ecosystem: Environmental > Terrestrial > Soil > Riparian zone | place: USA: East River... | reverse complement strand
GGTCTAGGCACCGAGATCGATTTTTGAGGACCTTCCAACAGGCGGCAACGGAGCGGCCATCGACGGCCGCCCCGTTTCGTTTTCGTCTTACTCCGCAGGCCGCGCCGGCGGCGGTGTGCGGCTCCGGTACCAGTCCGCATTGCGCGCCACATACCTGACGGTGACGAGCGCGAGCAGCAGGCCGACCGTGCCGCACAGCAGCACGGCATCTTCCATCTGCAGCAGCACGAACATCCAACCATGGACCAACACCAGCACGATGGCGGTGACCAGACCGATGAGCCGGCGCACGGTGCGGCCGACATAGAGCGATACCACCGCGATATCCACGGCGCTGGCGATGCCATAGGCGAGATCGAAACGGATCTGCTCCGATAGGGACAACACCAGCAGATAGAAGATGCCGATAGAGCCGCCCACCAGGAGATACTGCACCATATGGGCGCGCACATCGGTCAACAGGCCGACGACAAAGATGGTGGCGAAGGTGAGCCCGATCACCATCAGGCCGTACTTCACGATGCGATCGCTCTGCTGATAGACATCGCCGGGCCGCGCGAGTTCGACACCGACGGCGGAAATCAGCAGATCGGTGGTCAAATCGCCGGCGCGCCATTGGCCGGGATAGGGCCGGGAGATGTAGGTGGCTTCCCAATGGGCATCGAAACCGCTCTTGGTGATCGTGCGCGTCTGCGGCAATGATGCACCGACGAATCCGGGATCGGGCCAATCGCTTCTCACGCCGATGGTGGTTGCGTTGCCCATGGGCAGGAATTGCAGCGAACCGCTGCCATTCAGCGCAAGCTTGATGGCGAAGTCGTGCGGCTTTCCTGCTTCCAGCCCGACGACACGGGCCTGCAGGCCGTTGTGGAACAGTTTGGCGCCGACCGGACCGGGCGCCGGCTTCAAGGCCCCGTTTGCCAGCGTCATGTCCAGATTTACGATGCCGTTGATGTCGCTGACGCCAAACGCGGCGACCGCCTCACTCCACTTGATGTCGCTTGCCGGTATATTCCAATCGGCGAAGTTGGCTGGGGCGAATGTGCCTTTGAGCTCGATTTGGCTCGTATAGACCAGCACATCATGGAGGCTGCGACGGCGCTTATCGCTGTCCAGATCGGCTGTGATCATCAGATTCTCCGGCAGGAAGAAGGCGGCGCGCTCGGTGACCGTCGAGCCAATGCTGCCATCGGTGCGGGTGTAGCTGCTGCGGGTCACATAGGGGATCATCAGCACCGGGCCGCCGATGATCTGCGATGCGCCCCATTGGCTGGCGATCTGGTTCTCCACTTCATAGCGGCGATAGCTGCGCTCGTTCACGAGGTCGCCGATCATGGTGAGAGGTATCAGCATCAGCAGGATGAGAATGCCCAGCATGATGACCCGCTTGGAAATGTCGAAACCGGGTATGCGGCTCAGTTGTGCGGCGATGCTGGAATCGGGCAGTGCGGCCATGGTCCCCTTTGCCTTCCTTATGCTCGCGCCGGCATCGGCGCCCTGGTTCGGCAAGGCTGACCCGGCACTAAGGCGGCGGTGGCGCCGGATTTGGTCTTTTGCAGGGCGTGGCCGAAGCCGATCTGCGGCGGGCGGCCTGGAACAGAAGAAACGTGGAATTCGTCACATCTAGCCAAGGGTCGGCCGGTGCAACATGGGCGTCCCGTTGCTATGATCCTTGTACGTTTCCAAGCCGAGACAGCATCATGCTCCTGCTTGAACGCGACGATCAGCTTGACAGCCTGGACCAGGCCCTGCGCGACGCAGTGGCCGGCGAGGGCCGGATCGCGCTCGTTTCCGGCGAGGCCGGCATCGGCAAGACCTCGCTGGTGGAGCGGTTTTCCGAGCTGCGCCGAAATTCTGCCCAGGTGCTGTGGGGCCGCTGCGAATCCTTGTTCACGCCGCAGCCGCTCGGCGCGCTTCACGATATCGCCGACCAGCTGCCGGGCGAGCTGCGCGAACTGCTGCGGGACACGATCAACCGCCAGGCGATTTTCGGCTCGTTCCTGCAGACGCTGCAGCACTCGGCCGCGCCGCTCATTGTTGTGTTTGAAGACGTGCATTGGGCCGATGCGGCGACGCTTGACCTGCTGAAGTATCTCGGCCGCCGGTGGAAAGGCGTGCGTGCCCTGCTGGTGCTGACCTACCGCGACGATGAGATCGACCGCACGCACCCGCTTTGGTCGGTGCTGGGCAGCCTGCCGGCGGAAATGGTTCGACGGTTCCTGCTGCCGCCCCTGTCCGAGGCCGCGGTGGCCGCGCTGGCGGGATCGACCGGACGCGCCGCCCGCCAAGTTCATGCGCTGAGCGGCGGCAATCCGTTCTTCGTCGCCGAATTGCTCGCGAGCGCGGATCAAGCCGTGCCGCCCACGATCCGCGATGCGACATTGGCTCGAGCGGTACGTCTGTCATCGGCGGCACGCGCGGTTCTGGAAGTGTGCGCCGTCGTCCCGAACCGCATCGACCGGTGGCTGCTCGCGGCGACACTCGAAGCTCCGGCCGGCGCGATCGATGAATGCGCACGCACGGGGCTGCTGGCGGTCGAGCCCGATGCGGTCCGCTTCCGGCATGAGCTGGCGCGCCTGTCGGTGGAAAGCACCCTGCCGGCGGCGCACGCCGAGTCCCTGCACGGCAGAATCCTGCGGGCGCTCCTCGACCGGGGATTCGATGCCGCGGCGATGGCCCGTATCGTGCATCACGCGGCCAATGCGCGGGATGGCGCGGCGGTTCGCAAGTATGCTCCAGTGGCCGCTCAGCACGCGGCGCGGCTAGGCGCCCATTGCCAGGCGTTCACGCACTATGCGACAGCGCTCGACTTCACCGATTCCCGCGACGTCGACGCGCGGGCGCCACTGTTCGAGAGCCGCGCCTATGAGGCCTATCTCACCGGCGAAATCGAGACGGCGGTGGCGTTGCGGCAAGAGGCCCTGGCGCTCCGGCGGCAGCAACGCCGCGTCGCCGAGGAAGGCGACAATCTGCGCTGGCTGTCGCGCCTCAACTGGTTCCTCGGCCGCCGCGCCGAGGCCATCGAACGGGCCAAGGACTCCATCCGTGCGCTGGAGACTCTGCCGCCGGGACCGGAGATCGCCATGGCCTACAGCAATTGTGCCCAGCTCTACATGCTGTCCGATGAACATGAGAAGGCGATCGATTGGGGCATGCGCGCGCTGGAACTGGCCGACCGTCTGTCGCTGACCGAAGTGCAGATACACGCACTGAACAATGTGGGCACCGCCCAGCTGTGCGCCGGCGATCCGGTGGGCTGGACGAACCTGGAACGCAGCCTACAGCTGGCACAGCAACACGACATGCATGAACACGTCGCTCGCGCCTATACGAACCTGTCCTGGCAGAGCATCGCCGATCGCGACTACGCGCGCGCTGCGCGCTTCCTCGACGCGGGCCTTTCCTATACCGGCGACCGGGATCTTGATTCCTGGAGCCTCTACATGCTCGGTGCGCGCGCGCGGCTCCAGCTGGAGCAGGGCCATTGGAGTCAAGCAGCCGAGGATGCGGAAGCGGTTCTGCGGGCGAGCCGCGCGGCCATGCTGCGCATTACCCCGCTCCTCGCACTGGGGCTGGTGCGGTTGCGGCGCGGGGACTCCGGCGGCAATGACCTGCTGGACGAGGCACGCGAGCTGGCGCTGGGAACCGACGAGGTGATGCGAGTGGGTCCGATGGCGGCGGCGCGAGCTGAGGCCGCCTGGCTCGACGGCCGCAAGGAGGACTGCCGGAAGGAGGTCAGCGCGGCCTATGAGCTGGCGCTGAGCCACGGCGACCGGCGGCTGATCGCGCAGCTGGGCTATTGGCTATGGCGCGCCGGCGGAACCCCGCAAGCGCGGCCGGCCCCCGGCGATCCGTTCGAACTGCAAATGCAAGGAGAGTGGCAAGCGGCTGCGGCGGAATGGGCGCGGCTGGGCTGCCCTTATGAGGAAGCGCTGGCGCTGGCCGATGGGGACAGCATCGCGAAGCTGCGGGCCCTGGCGATCCTCGATCAGCTGGGCGCCGCGCCGGCGGCGGCGATCCTTCGCCGCGGCCTGCGCGCCGACGGCGTGCAGCGAATTCCCCGCGGCGCCCGGCCGGCGACCAAGCGCAATCCGGCGGGTCTGACGGCACGGGAGATGGACATTCTGCGCCAACTGGCGGGCGGCCTCAGCAACCGAGAGATCGGCCGGCGGCTGAGCATCTCGGCCAAGACGGTGGATCACCATGTCTCCGCGGTACTGGCCAAGCTCGAGGCCGGGTCGCGGGACGAAGCGGTGGCGCGGGCCATCGCGCGCGGCGTCATCGGCAAAGATGGGGAGGCGGCGGCGCCAATCTAGGGAAGGGCTCCCGATGCGGGGCGGTCAAAAAGGCCGGCAGGATGCGTCGCTACTACCCCCCGACGCAATTGACGGAGACGCAGATGCCCCGCTTCCTGATCGAACGGACTTTCCCCGATGGACTGGAGATTCCCCTGACCGCGAAAGGCGCACAGGCCTGTATGGGCGTGGTCGCGAAGAATGCCGAAGACGGCGTGACCTGGATCCATTCTTACGTGACGCCCAGCAAGAAGAAGACCTTCTGCATCTATGACGCGCCGACTCCGGACGCGATCCGGCGCGTGGCCGAACGGAACGGTCTGCCGGTGGACAACATCACGGAAGTGCGCGTGCTCGATCCCTATTTCTACATGTGAGGCGATGGTGTGGCTTTAGCCGGTGTAAGTCACCATGCCGTCGATCAATGCCACTGGCACCGGCTCAAGAGAATCCCCGGCGCAGGGACCGCTGACGCAGTAGCCATCCTCGGGGCGGAACAGCGCGCCATGGGTGCCGCAGATGAGGTGATAGCGGTCGAGGGAGATGAAACGGTCCGGTCCCCAATCCAGCGGCGAGCCGATATGGGGACAGGAATTCACATAAGCACGGATCTGGCTGCCCTCGCGATGCACCAGGATGTCGCGCCGGCCCTCGGGGGTGTCGATGGTGAAGCCGCGGGCCTGGCGATCTGGGATCTCTTCGGGACGGCAAAGCGGTTGAGGCAAAGTCAGGCTTTCACAGGATCGGCCGGTGCGAGCCGCTCGGCGCCGACTTCCGCCTGTAGCCGCTGCAGCAGCGCCTCGAATTCCGGATGCCCCCGAAGCGGCGTCAAGGCACTGTCATGCTTCATCCACTCGATATGGGAACGATGATTGACCAGCGGGTCGGCGAAGATCTGCAGCAATCTTGCGAGAGCGTCATCGAGTTTGCCCATCACGGCACAGGCGCAGGCCAGATTGTAGTTCGCGATCGAGTCGATCCTTTCGATACTCCCGGCGCGAACGATCCAGGCAGCGGCGCGTTCCGTTTCGCCCAGTTCCGCCAGCATCGCCGCGCCAAAGGCCAAGGCGCCGACATTGTCCGCTTGCAGCGCGATCTCGGCTTCGACGCGTTCCAGACAGCGGCGCGCGGCGGAGCGCCCGGCGTCGCTGCGCCCGAGAGAGCGATAGGCGTTGACCGCCAGACCCAGCGCCCGGAAATCATTCGGCTGCAACTCGGCTGCGCGCTCGAAAAGACCGGCGGCCCGATCATGTTGTCCCTGGGCACGAAGGTTCCGGCCGGCGAAGAAATGCGCCTCGAACAAATCCGGCCCAAGCCGCACCGCCTGAGCGAGCGCGGCGTCCGCCTCGCCATGGCGCCCGGCGGTGTACAGCGCCAGACCGTTGGCCGCATGGGCCTCCGCCAGATCGGAGTCCAGGGCCAGCGCCCGCCCGCTGTTGGCGAGGACATCCTCGAACGAAACGCCGGGATCGCCCATGCAGATCAGGTAAGAATCGCAATTCGCGATACCGGCATAGGCGCGGGCATAGCCCGGATCGATCTCGATGGCCTTGGCAAACTTCTCCCGCGCGACGCGCAGCGCCGGCGGGCCCCAACTGCTGCGCAGGAAGAAGGACCGTCCCATGAGATAGTACTGATAGGCTTCCGCGCTGGTCGTCTGCTGCCGCGTAACAGCCGCAAGCTCCTGCGGCAGGAGCTTGATCTTGAGTGCCGCAACGATGCCCTGGGAGATATCGTCCTGCAGGACGAAGATGTCGCGCCAGTGGCGGTCATAGCGTTCCGCCCAGACGTGAAGACCCGTGCTGCCGTCGACCAATTGGCCGGTAACGCGGATGCGATCCCCGGTCCGGCGGACACTGCCTTCGAGGACATAGCCGACACGGAGTTCGCGGGCCACCCGCTGAACATCGATGGGTCTGCCCTTGTAGGTGAAAACGCTGTTTCGAGCGGCGACGGCAAGGCCGGATACCTGCGAGAGATCGGTAATGATGTCCTCGGTCAGGCCATCCGCGAAGTATTCCTGATCGGGATCGCCGCTGAGGTTGTCGAACGGCAGCACGGCGATCGCCGGCGACCGGCATTCGATGGCCGGCGGCTCTGGGTCGGCTTCCTTTTCGAGGCGCGCTATTAGAGCTTCGAACTCCGGATGGCCGCGCAACGGCTGCAACGAACTGTCGCGCTTCAGCCATCCGAAATTGACCCGCCGCCCCGCCGCCGGACCGAAAACCCGCTGCAGGTGGCTGATCGCCGTTTCCAGTCGGCCCAACGCACCATAGGTGCAAGCCAGATTGTAGTTGACGACCGTGTTGCCGGTGTCAATTGCGGCGGCGCGGTCGGCCCAAGCTTCGGCCACTGCCTTGTCGCCGACATCCGCCTGCACCGATGCGCCAAAAGCCAGGGCGCCGGCATTGTCGCCATGGCTGGTGATGACCGCCTCCAATCGCTCCAGACTGCGGAGTCCTGCCGAGCGCATCTCCTCTTCGTGGCCAAGAGAGCGATAGGTGGCGACCGCGACGCCCAGAGCCAGAAAATCTCCGGGATGCAGCTCCGCCGCTTTTTCGAGACAGATGGCAGCCTGTTCGAAACGGCCCTGCGCCTGATGATTGCGGCCGGCGAAGTAGTATGCCTCGAACAGGTCGGGCCCGCTGCGCATCGCCAATTCCAACACGCCGTCCGCCTCCCGGTAGCGGCCGGCGACATGAAGCGCCAGACCCTTGGCCGCCAGTGCCTCCGGCAACTCCGGATCCAATGCCAGAGCGCGCTCACTGTTGGCGAGAACCTCATCAAACGAAACGCCGGCATCGCCCATGCACAGGCGATAGGAATCGCAGTTGGCGATCCCCGCATAGGCGCGGGCATAGCGTTCATCGGTTTCGATGGCCTTGCCGAACTCGCCGCGGGCTACACGCAGCGCCCGCGTGTCCCTGCCATTGTGCAGGAACAGGGAGCGCCCCATCAGATAATGCTGATAGGCTTCCGGACTGCCGGTCGGGCGGCTGGTGACAGCGGCGATTTCCTGGGGCAGCAGCTTCAGCTTGAGCGCGCCGACAATGCTCTGGGACATCTCATCCTGGAGCGCGAAGATGTCCTCCCAGGCGTGGTCATAGCGCTCGGCCCAGACATGCTGGCCGGTGCGGCCATCGATAAGCTGGCCGGTAATACGCACGCGGTTCTCGGCGCCGCGCACGCTGCCGACCAGCAGATAGTCGACCTTTAGCTCGCCGGCAATCTGCAGAATATCGACGACCCTGCCCTTGTAGACGAGCACGCTGTTGCGGGCGACGACCGACAAGGCGGAGACGCGCGACAGATCGGTGATGATGTCCTCGGTCAGCCCGTCGGCGAAGTAATCCTGATCGGGATCGCCGCTGATATTAACAAATGGCAGAACGGCGATCGAAGGCCGGTGTGCGCCGCCCGGGGCCGGCGCCGCAGCATCGGTCTCGATCCGGAAGCGCCGTAACAGAGCCTCGAATTCGCCATGGCCATGAAGCGGCCAGAGCGCGGTATCGTACTCCATCCAGTCGACGAAGGCCCGCCGGCTTGTCGGCGTTTCGGGAAAGGCCCGCTTCAGCCAGTCGACGGCGGCATCCAACTTTCCGAGAGCCGCGTAGGTGCAGGCCAGGTTGTAGCTGGTCACCACATCGTCGGGCTCGATCAGAATGGCGCGGCTCGCCCATTCCTCCGCACGCTCGGCGTTGCCCACCTCGGCCTGAATGATGGCGCCGAAGGCTAGGGCGCAGGCATTGTCCGGCTGGGCCGCAAGTTCGAACTCCAGCCGGTCGAGGCATCGCCGCGCCGCGGCCATGGCGTCGTCGTGGCGATTGAGCGCGCGGTATTCGTCGACCACAAGACCGAGGGCCCGGAAATCGCTGGGGTTCAGCTCGGCCGCGCGCTCGAACAGCCGCGCCGCCTTGGCGTGCAGGCCCTGCGTTCGGCAGTGGCGGGCGTAGAAGAAATGCGCCTCATAGAGGTCCGGCCCCAGCCGCACCGCATCCTCGAACGCCGCGCTTGCCTCGGCAGGACGGCCGGAGGTGTAGAGCGCGAGCCCCTTGGCGGCGTGCGCTTCCGCCAGGTTCGGCTCCAGCGCGATGGCGCGTTCGCTGTTGGCAAGAATGTCCTCGAGCGCGGCGCTGGGCACGTCCAGCAGCAGCCGGTAGCTGTCGCAATTGGCGACGCCGGCATAGGCGCGCGCATAGTTCGGGTCGATCTCGATCGCCTTGGCGAAGAGCTGCCGCGCTACCTCCAGAGCCCGCTTTGCCCAGACGCCCTTCAGGAAGAAGGACCGGCCCATGAGGTAGTACTGATACGCCTCGGCGTTGGTGGTCGCCGGCCGGCGCGCCGCGCTGATCTCCTGCGGCAGAAGCTGAGGCTGAAGTGCGGCGACGATGCCTTGGGCAATCTCGTCGCGCAGGGAGAAGATATCTTCCCAGCGACGGTCATAGCGTTCCGCCCAGACATGCAGGCCGGTGCGTCCGTCCACAAGTTGGGTGGCGATGCGCACTTGGTCGCCCATGCGGCGCACGCTGCCATCGAGGAGGTAGCATACATCCAGATCCTTGGCAGCCTGCTGAATGTCGACGGTCTGTCCCTTGTAGGCGAACGAACTGCTGCGCGGCGTGACATACAGCGCAGAAAGCTCGGCCAAGTCGGCAATAATGTCTTCGGTCAGTCCGTCGGCGAAATAGTCCTGTTCCGGATCGCCGCTGATATTGGCAAAGGGCAGCACGGCAATGGCCGGCCGCGCCGCCCCGGGCAGAGTTGCATCGGCCGGAAGCAGCCCTGCCTTGCGCAAGCCCTCAAGTAAATGCGCTTGGTCCGCCGGCTGGCGATAGGGTTCCTTGGCCAGCATCCCGGCGGCGGAAAATTCAGGCGTGGCTTCCAGCACCTTTGCCGACAGTTCCTGCGCCCGCTCGACCTGGCCGCGCTGGGCATGGCTGGCGGCGAGGTATGCCTGCGCCCAGGCAGGCAGGGAGGGCGACCGGCCGAACGAAGCGATCGCCTCGTCATAGCGCCGTGCATTGAAGAAGGTCGCGCCCAAGAGGTGCCAATACCAGGTCGGATCGAAATACGGGTCGCGCTGCTTCGCCCGCTGGAGCCAGTCGATGCCCTCCTCCGGCCGGCCCAGGAAGTTGCAGACCGCGCCCATGGCGGACAGCTCGTCCGGACTGTTGGGATTCAGCTCCAGCGCCCGGCGATAGGACTCCTCGGCGGCCTCGAAAGACCGGCGGTGCAGCAGGATCCAGCCCAGGGTCTCCTGGCATTCGCTGTCGTTGCGATCGAGCATGACCGCCTTCTGCGCGTGTTCGAAGGCGAGTTCCAGAATCTCGTCGGATGCAGTCGGCGCCCGAAACCAATCGCGCATCAGCGTCATCGCCATGCCGGCATGGGCCCTGCCATAGGTCGGATCGAGGGAGACCGCCTGTTCGTAGAAGCGGCGCATCTCGGTTTCCGCAGCGGGATCGCCGATGCGCATCGAGGCGGCCTTGGCGCGCAGCACACACTCATAAGCGGCCAAGTTGGCCGGCGGCTTCCGTTTTGCCTGCGCCGAGCCGATCGCCTGGACCCGGCCCGCTAGCGTGGCGGCGATGGTCCGGACAAGATCGTCGGCAACGGCAAAGATGTCCTCCGCCCGGCGGTCGAAGCGCTCGGCCCATAGCTGATGACCGCTCGTCGCGTCAAAAAGCTCGGCGGCGAGCTTCATCCGCGGGCCGCGCCGCTGCAGGCTGCCGGTCACGATATAGCCGGCACCGAGCTCGCGGCCGATCTGCTTCACATCGGCGCCCTGCCGGCGGAAGCGCGATGAACGGTTGCGCGCCACCACATCCAGCAGCCGGAAACGCCCGAGGTCGGTGATGATGTCCTGGGTCAACCCATCGGCAAAATAGTTCTGTCCGGCATCGCCGCCGATGTTGGCAAAGGGCAGCACAGCGATCACCACTCGGGACTGCGCGCGATATGTCGGCGATGCGATCTGCGCCTCGCGCGAGGCGTCATTGGCGCGCTCGGTTATCGGCGGCGGCTCGAGGCGGACATCGCCAATGAGGCGCACGCCCCGGCCATGCACGGTGCGGATGAATTTCTGCTGCTCGCCATCGTCGCCGATCGCCCGGCGCGCCGATTTGATCCGGCTCGCCAGAGTGGAGTCGGAGACGATGCGCCCGCCCCAGACATTCTCGATCAAATCGCTCTTGGTGACGAGCCGGTCGGGATTGCGCGCGAGATAGAGCAGCAGCTCGAAGACCTGCGGCTCGACGGCACAAGGCGCACCGCCGCGGCGCAGCTCAAATGCCGCCACGTCGATTTCACAATCGCTGAAATGAATATGCAAGGTGCCAAACTCTGCTATGCGCCGCGCCGCATCCGTATCAACACCATCATCCCCCGTCTCTTCACCCCACCGCAAGTTGTCGCGAAAGAATCCATGGATTCTACAAGAATCCTTCACCGCGGCTTCAAGCATCGGGGACGGAGTGGGCATAGGGTCTCGATGCGACAGGCGCGGGCGATCTCCAAGCTGAAAATGGCGGGGATGCCGGGTTGGTGGGCTAGGCCCGGTTCCGTCAGCGTGTTCGCGATTTGAATCAATGGGTTGGAGAACCTCCCCTATGCTCGGCACCCAGCGGCGGCCGGTAACTGCCCAATGCGGCCCGACGACTGCCCAAAATACCGCCGTCCGCGGTAACCCCGATTCGCGGCGCTATGGTCCCGTTGCAGCCGCAACCGCTACCGCCAAGGAACCGCAGGCCCGCGGGCTTTCGCTCCTCCAGTGGGTCGGCCGCGCCGTCAATTCATGGTTGTGGCACCGCCAGCAACGCCGCGCCCTTGGCAAGCTCGACAAGCACATGCTGCGCGATATCGGCCTGTCCACGGGCGGTCTGTCGCCGGAAGAGGAGAAGCAGGCATGCGCAGTGCCGTTTCGGCTGCCGCGCCAATGACCCTGAGGAGACAGCAGCGGCACGCGCCCAAACTGCCGACTCAATCGGCGCAACTCAAGAATTTACATCCCTAATGGAAGGTAACGATGCGGCAAATTGCACAACACTGGAATTCAGCGAAAAAACTAAGACGGACGCTGCTCCTGATCGGCGCACTGCTTCCGCTCCTTGGATTCGGCGGCTGTCCGCCAAGCGAGCGGACCGCCGAGCAGGAAAGGAGCGGCAATGACAGCGACAGCAGCAGCGGAAGCTCCGGCGGGAGCTACTGAAGCGGATGATCATGCAGGCACAGCGCGATGATGAACTCGGGGCCGCCCTGTTCACATCTTCGAAGGAATCAAAACATGAATCGGATTTCGAGCATCAGAGTCAATGCAAAGCCCTTGCTTCTTGGCATTTCTTTCGGGCTCGCGGCCATCCTTTGGGACGCTGGGGTTCAAGGAGCATATGCGGAGGAACAGGGGAGCCAGTACTGCGACGACCGCGGCAACTCCTGTAACGATCATGAATCAAGCAGCTCGAGCGAAAGCCCGCGCAGCGCGCCGTCGGCTGATCCGGCACCGGCCGATCCGGCACCGACGGACCCAGATACGCCAACATGATCCGATGCTGATGTAGACACCGCGCGATGGAGAAACTTGGGGCCACCTTGTTTCCACCCGCAAAGGAATCGCAAACCATGAATACGGCTTCGAACTTCAGGATCGGAAGATCCCTGCTTCTTGTCCTTTTATGTGCCGGCATGTCCCTCCGGTTTCAAACAGAGGAAGTCGTCAGATGACAAGCGAAGCGGAGCAACCGCCGAATCCGCAACTCGGCCTTGCTTCAACCCAGTTCACATTGGCCCTGCGCCGGGCAATCCTCCTGTTGACGAAGTGGAGCGCCCGGGCGCGAGGCGTCAGTCCGGCCACAGTGGCGGCGAAAAGCAGGGCCGAAGCGGCAATCCATGGCGATGGCGATGATATAGGAAACCGCTCCCGGGAAGCATTGCCCTGGTGGGTGACGCATCATCCGGCGGTGAGTTTCCGCGGGCGGGAACCGGACGAACCCCGCGACTAGCGGGGATCAACCCTTCATGCCGCCCATGGCGCAGATCAGCTTCCAGGCCTTCTCATCCACCGGACTGACCGACAGGCGCGACTGTTTCACCAGCGCGAGGTCGGCCAGCTTCGGCTCCGCCTTGATCGCCGCCAGCGTCACCGGTGTTTTCAGAGGCTGGACCGGCTTCACGTCGACCATGCCGAGCTTGCCGGCCTTGTCCTTGGGATCGGGATAGAATTCCTTGATGATCTCGACGATGCCGACGATCTCCAGGCCCTGGTTGGAGTGATAGAAGAACGCGCGGTCGCCCTTTTTCATCGCCTTCAGGTTGCCCAGCGCCTGGGGATTGCGCACGCCGCTCCAGTTGGTCGAGCCTTCCTTCAGCAGATGGTCCCAGCCATAGACGGCGGGTTCGGATTTGACGAGCCAATAGGCCATGACGGTCTCCGTTTCAGGCTTTCGGATAGGTCTTGCGCCAGGCGGTGATGTTCACGCTCTGGAACAGACCGGCCTTGCGATAGGGATCGTTGGCGGAGAATTTCTCGGCCGCCGCGCGATCCGGCAGATCCAGGATCAGCAGACTGCCGATCATGGTCTGATGATCGTCCGCCAGCAGCGGGCCGGCGAACACGATCTTGTCCTCATAGCCAACGAGATAAGCCAGATGATCCGGCCGCGCGGCCATGCGCACGGGGCCGCTGTTGGGTTTGTCCAGGCAATAGATGGCGAATGGCAAAGAATACCCCCCGGAATCTGGATTGAGGCAACGAAGGAAACGCACATAACATAGCATCGGCAATGGCGTTGACCATGGCCAAGGGCCGTTTACAGGGGAGACCGCAACTGATGTGGCCATTTTCAGCATGGCGGGTAGCGCGGGAGAAGGCGTTCATCCGCAATGCCTTCGGGCGCTATTTGTCACCGGAACTGGTTGAGGAGCTTACGAACAGTTCCGGCCGTATCCAGCCACTGTCGCCCGAGAAACGCACGGTCATCTTTTCGCTGCTGCAGGTCCGCGACGACGACCGGGCGGATATACCTGCTCGCCTGCGGCATGCAGTAGAGATCGCCGGTATAGGTGGTGGCATGATCGACATCATGCCGCCGCTGGTGTTGGTGTCCTACGGTTATCCACTGGATGGCGATGCCGATGCTTGGCGGCAGCAGCGCGGCCAGATGCTGGAGAGGCTCCTGCGCGATTGCGGATCGGATCTCCGCATCGTTTTCGGTGAGTCTGACGGCCTCGTCGGCAATCTGGGATCGGAACAGCGGTTTCATTATGGCGCGGCAATTCCTGGGTTTGGCGCCGCAATTCAGAAACTCATGACTCTTGAGTTTGGCGTCGCGTCGGAAGTGACGTTGTAACTGGACCTGCCCCGGAACAAATTCCTTGAAAGCGCCCGCCGGGTCCCCATTTGAGGGATTCGCCCTCAGACCGCTCCAAGGGCCTCGATGTTGGACATTGTGGATAGGACTGTTTGCGGCCGGGGATAGACCATCCGGCGTGCGCAGGGCTGTCCGGTTAAGAACCGTGCAGTGTGCAGTTGTGCATCGACGGCGGTGTCTTCTTGCGTACAGCCCGGGATGGGACACTGCAAACGACAATGCTGCTGCTATGGAGTAATCCCTTTTCTGTCATTGCCGGGCTTGACCCGGCAATCCATCGAATGTGCGAGAATGTGCTTCTGATCCGCTGTCTTATGGATCGCCGGGTCAAGCCCGGCGATGACAAGCACGGTGTGGACCTATGGCTTGTCCGGCGCGCCAGCGAAAAACAACCCACCGCCCTTC
>Ga0184626_10000343_pt1 | contig 14073 bp, 5 predicted proteins | sample PLM3_60_b1_FD_133142 | JGI IMG/M metagenome (GOLD analysis project Ga0184626, IMG submission 133142) | Groundwater sediment microbial communities from an aquifer in East River, Colorado, USA - PLM3_60_b1 | ecosystem: Environmental > Terrestrial > Soil > Riparian zone | place: USA: East River... | reverse complement strand
GTGTGGCCGCGCCGGGCCGGTCGCAATCGCGGTGTTGAAGTCGAGCTGGAAGCGCGGATCGAGGACGAGGCTATTTTCCGAGACCGTCGCCACGTGCACTTTGTGATCGCCCTCGGCGTGGACCTTGCCGGCATCGTCCTCGTTGAGGAAGTAGTCGGTGATGACCAGCCGCTTCTCGTCCCGGGTGAGAGCGATGTAGTGCGGCCCGGAGTCCTTCCCGAGGTCGAGCACCGTCACCAGCCGGGGGCGCTCTGGGTCGGAGGTGTCCAGCATCGCGATCTTCCCCGCCATGTTCATCGAGACGAAGAGCCGGCGGCCGTTTCGGGTCATCCGCATGAGCTGGGGCCAGCCGCCGGACGCGATCGTCCGGAAGTCGAAGACAGCCTTGGCGGTGCCCCTCCTGGTATCGACGAGGTAGAGGGTGTCATCGGTCATTCCTGCCGTGTAGGCGCGCTTCTTCGGGTCACGGGGGATCAGGCGGATGTCGATGGTGCCGCTGGCTCGAGGTAGCGACACGGTGCGGAGGATCTTCCGTTCCCTGAAGTTCCAGACGCGCACGCTGCCCCTGAAGTCCAAGCCTCCCGGCACGGCGTGCAGCGTCGTCGAGGGACAGATGAAGTCGCTCGTGACCATGAGGTTGACATCGGGCCGGACGGAGATCCCGTGTGGATTGAAGCCGTCCGCAGGCGGCTCGGCGGGATGCTCGGCAACGAGCTTTCGGCGCGAATCGAACTCCGCCACGCGCCCCGGGTGATGCCCCTCGGCGCCACCCATCATTGTGACGAGGAACCCGCCTCCGGGCAGCGGATAGAACTCGTCGGTAATGGCCGACTGCGGCGGGTCGGCGGAGGAGAGGAACCTGGGTTGCGCCGGGTCCGAGACGTCGAAGAAAAAGATCTCCTTCTGCCCCTTGAGCACGCTCAAGAGGCCCCCCGCGGCCAGGACCTTGCCGTCAGCGGAAAGACCCACGTGGTGCGGCTCGTTCCAGTTCGCGCCCGGGCCCGGGAGGGGCACCGTTGTGATCAGCTCGCCGTAGCCGGCAGAGTCTTCGTCGAAGTTGACGACCGCCAGGAAGTCCGCGGCCTGACGGGCCTGATCGCCCGCCCAGACAAAGAGGTGCTTCTCCGCCCGGGGCGACGCCGCCTCCGGGTCCGCGGGCGCAGGCGCCGAGCCCCATAGGCACAAGAGGCCGGCGAGAGAGATACGAATCCATAGACGCGAGCCAGGCATGACCACCTCCTTCAACCGAGGCGCGCAGCGTAGCCACCGCGTGTGATGGATGTCCTTCGCCTAAGCTGATAGTCTTCTGACCGTTTCCTTACCGCTCCCACGCATGACGGGCACCAGGTTCTACACGTTCGGCCCGTTCCGCCTCGACGCGACGGGCCGTGCGCTCTTCCGCGGCGCTCGCATGGTCCCGATCCCGCCCAAGGCTGCCGACACCCTGCTGTTCCTCGTGGAGAACGCGGGCAGCGTCGTGACGAAGGATCAGCTTTTCGCGACGGTCTGGCGGGATACGTTCGTCGAAGATGGCAGCCTCACGCGCGCGATCTCCGTCCTGCGCAAGCTGTTGGACGATCGCGCTCACGGTCACAAGTACATCGTCACGGTGCCCAAGCGCGGCTACCGCTTCGCGGCGCGAGTGGAGCAGGCGGCGGCCGCAGAGGCGCCGCGTGAGCCCGCCAAGGTCATGCTGGCGGTTCTGCCTTTCGTGGACCTGAGCGGCGAGGAGCGATACGGCTACTTCAGCGACGGGCTCACGGACGAGATGATCACGCAGCTCGGCCGGCTCAACCCGCAGCGGCTAGGGGTCATCGGCCGCACGTCGGCGATGCAGTACCGGTCCACGAACAAGAGCCTTCAACGCATCGGCCGCGAGCTGGGCGTGACCTATGTGCTGGAGGGCAGCGTACGCCGCGAGGGTAGCCGCGTCCGCGTTTCGGCTCAGCTCATCCAGGCGAGCGACCAGATCCATCGCTGGACCGGCAGTTACGAGCGGGAGCTGCATGACGTGCTCGCCTTGCAGAGCGACGTGGCTCGAGCGATCGCGAACGAGATCGAGATCAAGCTCGCACCCCGCGAGCGCGAGCGTCTGGTGGCCGCCGCGACGGTCAACCCGCAAAGCTACGAGGACTATCTGAAGGGTCGTTACCTATGGAACGCCAGAACGCAGGAAGCGTTGGAGAAGAGCATCACCTACTTCGAGAGGGCCATTCGGAACGAGCCGCGCTATGCGGCCGCCTACGCCGGCCTGGCCGACTCCCACCTGACGCTGCAGGACGCCGACTTCATCCAGCCGAGGATGGCTATCCGCAAGGCGAAGCAGGCGGCGGCGAGAGCGCTCGAGATTGACGGGGCCCTGGCCGAAGCCCATATTTCGCTGGCGCACGCCCACTTCCACGAGCTCGACTGGACGACCGCCCAGCGGGAGTTCAGCCGCGGAATCGAGCTGAACCCCAGCTATGCTACGGCTCACTTCTACTACGCCAACTACTTGCTGACCGTGGGGCGATCGTCGGAGGCCATCGAGGAGGCGGGCCGAGCGCGAGCGCTGGATCCGGTCTCGCTCGCCGCGCAGACCAACGTGGCGGTGATCCTGTGCCTGGCCGGCCAGCCGGACCGAGCCATCGAGCAGTGTCTCGCGGTGCTCGAGATCGACCCAGGTTACGCGCCCGCGTACGAAGACCTGGGACGGGCGTACGGCCTGAAGCGTATGCATCGCCGCGCCATCGCCGCGTTCCGAAAGGCTGTGGCATTCTCGAAGCACAACTCGCCCCGCTACCTCGCCTCGCTCGCGCATGCCTGTGCCGTGGCGGGAAAAAAGAAGGAAGCACTCGGGCTGGTCAGGGAGCTCGAACGGTTGGCGAAGGAGCGATACGTGTCTTCGTACGCCTTTGCCTTGATCTTCGTCGGGCTCGGGAACAGGGAGAAAGCGTTCGCTTGGCTGGCCAAGGCCCGCCGCGAACGCTCTTCCGCCGTGCCCTTCGTCGGGGTCGAGCCGAGGCTCGCGCCTCTTCATCCGGATCCGCGCTTCCGGACGCTTCTGGTTCGCCTGGGGCTCGAGTCGCCCGTCAGAACAGGTACCGCAGTACGAACTGGATCTGACGGGCCGGCGTCGCCGCCATGATGATCGTGCCGAACTGGGGCGTGTTCACGAACCGCTCGGGAATGCCGAGGTTGGTGTGGTTGAAGAGATTGAAGACCTCGGTCCGGAAGAGAATCGCCCGGTTTGCTCCCGCCGAGATCCTCTTCTCCAAGGCCAGGTCCACCTTGTGCAGGGCGGGACCGGTCATCGTGTTGCGCCCGGCGGTGCCGAAGGTGAAAGCCGCCGGTGTGGTGAAGGCATCGGTGTTGAACCAGCGGTCGGTGCTGCGCTCGCTACCGGGCAGGTTCGGGTCGGCGCCGGGCACGACGTTCGCGCGGATCGGGTTCACGTTCAGCAGGGCGCCGACGTTGGCCGTGTCTCCAACGGCGCCGATCGTGAACGGGAAACCGCTCTGGGCCTGGTAGATCATGGCGACCTCCCAGTCCCCGAAGACGTGGCGGAGGAGGCGGGAGCCGCTCTTGGCGCCGCCCGACGTGAAGGGGATCTTGTACAGCACGCTGGTGACGAATCGGTGCCGGATGTCGCACCCGTCCCGTCCCCATTCAGCGGCGAGGTCGTAGCTGTTCTGCGGGACCTCGGACTCCATCGCGGGCGAGCGGAAGGCGGGCGCGTCGCTGTAGCTCCGCGCGTAAGTGTAGTTGGCGAGGAAGCTGAGGCCGTTCGAGAGAGTCCGCTTCGCCAGGATCCAACCGGCGTTGTACTCGGAACGGCCGTTGTTCACGAGGCGGTTGATCGGGCCCACCGGGAAGGTCAAGCCGCTGCCTTCGAACTCCGGCGGCAGCACCGTTCCCGGCACGAAGGAGATCGTCTGAACCGGACGCCGCGGCTGCAGCGCAGCCGATGAAGGCGTCGGGGCGTTGTTCACGAGCACGGCCCGGTCGAGGTTCCGGCCCCAGGCGCCCATGTAGCCGACCTGCACCATGGTGTTGTCTCCGAGCTGACGCTCGAACGTCGCGCTCGCCTGCTGGATCCGCGGTGTCTGAGCCCGCGGATCAAGGGTCGTGAAAGCGACACGAGTGGTGCCGAGCACCGGAGGCGCGAAGCCGAAGCCGTTGATCGAAGGGGTGAAGTTGTTGCTCTGGATGATCTGCGGGAAGACGAGCGGCACGTTGTGCACCTGGTTGCACCAGAGGTTCATGTCCGAGTACGAGTAGAAGATGCCCCAGCCCGCCCGCAAGACGTTCTTCCCCGCGCCGGGCGTGAAGGCGAGTCCCACCCGCGGGGCCAGGTTGTTCTTGTCCGCGAAGGCCAACCCTTCGGGGTAGCCGGCCTGCCCGCCGACGTAGGCCATCGGCGTCCCGTCTATCCAGTCGAGGTTGGTGAGCACCTTCTTCACGTCGTGGAGCGACGTCTTGAACTCGTAGCGCAATCCCAGGTTGACGGCCAGGTGCTCCGACACCCGCCAGTCGTCCTGGATGAAAGCATCGAAGGCCGTCTGCCGCATGTTCATCGATGGAAGCCCGGCCTGGCGCTGGGCGATGACCGGCAGTCCGAGCAGGAAGCTCGCCAAGGCGTTACCCGTGCCGTCGTTGGTCGCGGTTCGCGTGGTGAACCCCGGTGTGAAGGAGAAGAACCCCCGGTTCTGGAAGAAGCCCAGCATGTCCCACTTGAAGTAGCGGACGTCGCCGCCGAACTTCAGGGAATGGTTTCCCCGGAGCCAGGTCATGTGCTCCCCTAGCTGGTAGACGGAGTTCGAGTACCGGCAGGGCGTGCAGAGCAGCGCGTCACCAAAGGGCTCCTGCCCCTGTACGGTGAAGCGCGGGAGGCCGTAGGCCTCGGGACCGCCGAAACCGACGCCCGGGATGCCCAGGACGCTCACCCAGTCCGTGCCGTTGGCATTCTCGCCCAGGCGATGGAGCTGCATCTTCTGAAAGCCGATCCGCAGCTCGCTCACAAAGCTGGAGCTCAGTGGGTTGATGGAGGTGAGGGTGAGGTTGTGGACCTTGTTGTCGTGGTTGGCGCCAAAGCCCGGCAGGTTCTCCGGAGTGAACCCGTCCTCCTTGCTGAAGCTGTAGCGTGCGAAGGCGGAGGCCCCGTTCGACGAGCTGTGGTCGAGCCTGAGGTTGAGCTGGTCAGAGTGGAGGCGCTGGCCTCGCGTGTCCAGGTAGTTGTTGGCGCTGCCCGGGAGGTTGGGGAGCGGGACGAACTGATCGAGGACGGTCCGGGCGACCGGATTGATCCGGCTCGCGGGGATCTGGTTGTTGGGGAACTGCTGCCGGAGGAACCGCGGGTTGCCCGGAGCCTCGGGCCGGTTCGGATCGAAGGCGGGATTGGGCAGCGTGGTGGCCGGATCGTAGATCGGCGCTCCGCCGGCGAAATCGGCGATCCGCGCGCTCGCCAGGGGGACGGTCATGATCATGGACTGCCGCTGGAAGCTGCGGAAGCCCTCGTAGCCTACGAAGTAATGGGTGCGGTCGGTCCGGAGCGGGCCCCCCAGCGTCCCGCCGAACTGGTTCTGCGAGAAGTGAGGCAGCTCCTCCGGGCTCGTGAAGAGCCGGGCGTCGAAGGCGCTGTTGCGGAGGTACTCGTAGAGAGTGCCGTGCAGCTTGTTCGTCCCCGACTTGGTGACGACGTTGACCTGGCCCGTGCCGGCGCCGCCCAGTTCCGCCGTGTAGGTTCCGGTCTGGATCTGGAACTCCCGGATGCTGTCGGGGGGCAGGCTGATGACGTACGTGTTGAAAGCGGGATCCGTGTTCGTCGTCCCGTCGAGCAGGTACGTGTTCGAGTTGGGCCGTCCTCCGCTGATGCTGATCGCGGAGTTCTGCCCCGGCCGCCAATACAGCGCGCTGGTAGTCCCCGTCTGGGTGCCGTGGGAGGTGTGGACGCCGGGGACGAGCAGGGCCAGCTCCAGGAACTGGCGGCCGTTGAGCGGGAGCTTTGCCACCTGGTACTCGTCCACGACGCTTCCCAACGCGGCGTCGTTCACGTGCAGGAGCGGCGTCGTCTCCACGACGTCGACGCTCTCGGCCAATCCCTTGGCCGCGAGCGTCACGTCAAGGCGCAGCCTCTGGTTCACCTCGACGCGGACGCGGACCTGTTTGGGCTGGAACGCTTCCGCTTCGACGGCGAGCTGGTACTCGCCGGGCTGGAGGGCGGCGAACTCGAAGGAGCCGTCTTGCTTGGTCCCCAGCGACCGGCGCAAGCCGCCGTTCACGTCCTCGATCCGAAGCGAGGCACTCGGGATCGGCAGTCGCTGCTCGTCGATGACCGTGCCCCGGATCGAGCTGGTGTTGCCCTGTGCTCTCAGCGGAATGGAGTCGAGGAGGAGTAACCCTGCCAGGAGCGCCACCGTGCCGACGACCCGCCTCATTCCGATCATGAGCATCTCCCTCGATTCGACGAACCTCTCCTGGCGAGCTGTGGAACGACGGCGCGATCAGCAAGAGCGGGGCCAATCGGGACTCCCGTGAGTTCCGCGCCGCAACCAGTGATCCGCCCAGAGGTTAGCAACGTGCAGCTTCACGACCCGGCAGCCGCATCGGCGTGCGCGGCATAAGCCATATGGGTGAATCTCTCGATTCCACATAGCGGCTACGTGCGCGGGCGGAGCGATCCGCAGCACTCTCTTGGGCGGCTAGTCGGTCCGGGGCGGTGGGAGCCCTGGCTAGGATCCCCTGATCATGGGTGGCCCTCGCCCAGCGCAGCGGCGTGGTCCGGCGGCGGGGCCTGCGGGAGCTCGCGGGACTTCCACAGCAGATAGATGGCGGGGTACACGAGCAGCTCGAGCAGGAACGAAGTTGCCAGCCCGCCGACCATGGGCGCCGCGATACGCTTCATCACGTCGGCGCCCGTCCCCGTCGACCACATGATGGGCATGAGGCCCATGAAGGCCGCCATCACGGTCATCATCTTGGGCCGGACTCGCTTGACCGCGCCGTGCACGATGGCCTCCTCCAGGTCCTTGCGATCGCGTAGCCGCCCGCGAGTCTTGGCGTCGTCGTAGGCCAGATCGAGGAACAGCAGCATGAAGACGCCCGTCTCGGCGTCCAGGCCCATGAGGGCGATCATTCCGACCCACGCGGCAATCGATACGTTGTAACTGAGGAGCCACATCAGCCAGACGGCGCCTACTACCGAGAACGGCACCGCCAACAGGACGATGCCCGCCTTAGCCGCCGATCCGGTGTTGGCGTAGAGCAGGAATGCGATCAGGAAGAGCGTGATAGGCAGCACGAGCTTGAGGCGCTGGCGGACGCGGAGCATGTTCTCGTACTGGCCGCTCCACTCCAGCGAATAACCGGGCTCGAGCTTGACCGACGCCGCCACCGCCTCCTTCGCGCGCTCGACGAATCCGCCGATGTCGCTTTCCGCGGTGTCCACGTAGACGTAGCCGGAGAGCAGGCCGTTCTCGTTGCGCACCATGGAAGGGCCCTGCACGGTGCGCAGATCCGCGAGCTGCCCCAGCGGAATCTGGGCCCCGGTGGGCGTGCGCACGAGGACCTCACTCAGCCTCGAGACGTCATCCCGCAGCTCGCGCGGATAGCGGACGCTGACGGGGAATCGCGCCCGGCCCTCGATGGTGGTCGTCACGTTCTCGCCGCCGACGGCAGACATGATGACGGCCTGGGCGTCGGCCACGGTGAGGCCATACCGGGCCAGGTTCTCGCGCTTGAGGTCGAAGTCGAGGAAATAGCCGCCGGCGACGCGCTCGGCGAACACGCTGCGTGTCCCCTTGACGCGCCGCATCGCCTCTTCCACCTGCAGGCCGACGGCCTCGATCTTCTTGAGGTCCGGGCCGAACACCTTGATGCCGATAGGCGTTCGAATGCCGCTCGTGAGCATGTCGATCCGGTTCTTGATGGGCATGGTCCAGGCGTTCGTCGTGCCCGGGAAGTGCATGGCCGCGTCCATCTCGTTTACCAGCTCTTCGTGTGAGAGGCGGTCGGGCCAGATGCGTCCCAGCAGCAGTCTCTTGAACCACTCGGGCGCCCATTTCGAGTACCACCGGTCCTTGGACCGCCACTCGGAGGGCGGCTTCAGGTTCACCACCGTCTCGACCATGGAGAGCGGGGCGGGGTCGGTGGACGTCTCCGCGCGGCCGGCCTTGCCGTGCACCTGCACCACTTCCGGGAAGGACATGAGCACCCGGTCCTGGGCTTGCAGCCAGCGGCTGGCCTCCGCCACCGAGATGCCCGGCAGCGTCGTCGGCATGTAGAGGATGGTGCCCTCGTTGAGTCGCGGCATGAACTCGTGGCCCAGGCCGAGATAGACGGGGACCGTGGTCAGGACGACGATCACCGCGACGGTGATGACCGCCTTGGGATGGCGTAGCACGAACCGGCAGGCTGGCTCATAAACGGCGAAGAGCGCGCGGCTGATGGGGTGGCGCTCCTCGGGGTAGTAGCGCCCGACCGTAACCGTGTTCCACACGCGGCTGATCCACAGCGGACGGAAATGTGACCACTCCATTCGGGTGAACATCATCCGCAGTGCCGGGTCCAGCGTGACCGCCAGCAGCGCCGCCATGAACATCGTGAGGTTCTTGGTCCAAGCCAGCGGCCGGAAGAGCCGTCCCTCCTGGTCCACCAGCGTGAAGATGGGCAAGAACGCCACCGCGATCACGAGCAGCGAGAAGAAGACCGACGGGCCGACCTCGAGAAGCGCCTCCAGGCGTACCTTGTGGAAGTCGCCCTGGCCGCCTTCGCTCTGCCAACGCTCGAGCTTCTTGTAGGCGTTCTCCACCTCCACGATCGCACCGTCCACCAATACGCCGATGGAGATGGCGATGCCGGCCAGCGACATGATGTTGGAGGAGATGCCCATCCAGGCCATCGGGATGAAGGCCAGCAGCACCGACACCGGGATGGTGACGATGGGGACGATGGCGGACGGGATGTGCCACAGGAAGACCAGGATGACCAGACTGACGATCGCGATCTCCAGCAGCAGGTCGTGCTTCAGGTTGTCGATCGCGCGCTGGATGAGGTCTGAGCGGTCGTAGGTGGTGACGATCTTCACGCCCTCGGGCAGGGACGGCTTGATCTCCTCCAGCCGCTCCTGCACGCGCCCGATGACGGCGCGCGCGTTCTCGCCGTGGCGCATGACGACCACGCCGCCGGCCACGTCCCCGTGGCCGTCGAGATCGCTGACGCCGCGGCGCATTTCCGGTCCAAGGGCTACCCAACCGACGTCGCGGACGAGGACCGGCGTTCCGGTGGCGTCGACCTTGAGCACTACGGCCTCGAGGTCTTCCGTCTGCTTGACGTACCCCCGCCCACGCACCATGAACTCTCGTCCACCGAGCTCGAGCAGGCGGCCACCGACGTCCTGGTTGCTCTTCCGCACCGCGTCGGCCACGTCGGTGATCGACAGCCCGTAGGAGCGCAACCGGTTCGGGTCGACCGTGACCTGGTATTGCTTGACGAAGCCGCCAAACGAGGCGACTTCGGCGACCCCGGGCACCGCCTGCAGGCGGTAGCGGAGGCTCCAGTCCTGGAACGCGCGCAGGTCCGCGGATGAGTGGCGACCCGACTCGTCGACGAGCGCGTACTGGAATACCCAACCCACTCCGGTCGCGTCCGGCCCCAACTCGGTGGTGACGCCCTGCGGCAGCAGCGGCTGGATCTTGCTCAGGTACTCGAGTACCCGGCTGCGCGCCCAGTAGAGATCGGTCCCGTCCTGGAAGATGACGTAGACATACGAGTAGCCGAAGTCGGAAAACCCGCGGATCACCTTCACCCGCGGCGTGCCGAGCAGAGCGGCTACGATTGGGTAGGTGACCTGGTCCTCGATGATGTCGGGGCTGCGGTCCCAGCGCGAGTACACGATGACCTGGGTGTCGGAGAGGTCAGGGATCGCGTCCACTGGGATGTGGCGCAGCGTGTAAAGCCCGTAGGCCACGGCCACGGTCGTGAGCGCCAACACGAGGAACTTATGCTCGGCGCTGAAGCGGATGAGCCTGCGGACCATCTCAGTGTCCGCTGCTTGCGCGCGCGATCGCCGATCGGATGCTGGATTCGGAGTCGAGCAGGAAGTTGGCCGAGACGACCACGCGCTCGCCCTCGACGAGACCGCCCCGCACGCGGTACCCGCCGGGGACACGCTCGCCGATGGACACCTCGCGCGGCTCGTAGTGGCCCTGCCCCTTGTCCACGAACACGAGCGTGCGCTCTCCGGTCTGGACGACCGCGGTCTCCGGAACGGTGAGCACGGAAGCGGAGGCGCCCTCGAGGTACACGTCCGCGAACATGTCCGGCTTGAGGAGGCCATCGGTGTTGCTGAGCTCGATGCGCGCCTCGACCGTGCGCGTCTCGGGCTTCACCGTGGGAGACACAAAGCTGACCGTGCCCCGCCACTCGCGGCCAGGCCGGTTGGTCAGGATGACCCGGGCGGGCAGACCCACTCGGACGGCGGCGAGGTCCTTCTCATATACCTCGGCCAGGATCCACACGCGCGAGAGGTCCGCGATCTCGTAGAGGCGGTCCGCGGGAGAGATCTTCATCCCCTCGAAGGCCATCTTTTGAACGACCAGGCCGGAAACGGGCGAGCGCAAGATGATCGTCCGGCGCGTCGCGCCCGTGCGCTCGAGCGTGGCGATCTCCTCCGCGCTGACGTCCAGTGAGCGCAGACGTTGGCGGGCCGCCTCGGCCAGCTCTGCACCGCCCTTGGCCACGCCGGGAACGCTGGATTCGCCTAGCCGCTCCCACGCGCCGCGGGCCACCAGGTACTCCTTCTGGGCCGCCACCAGCTCGGGGCTATAGATTGCGAGCAGCGGCTGGCCCCGGCGCACCGGCTTGCCGGTGAAGTCTGCGTACAGCTTCTCGACGTAGCCTTCGTACTTGGTCTGGACGACCTCCCGCCGGCGCTCGTCGATCGCCACGCGGCCGACGGTGCGCAGCGTGCCACCGCTCACGCCCGCCGTCACCGGCTCGCTACGGATCCCCATAAGCTGCGCGCGCTCCAGTGGGATCGTCACCGCCGCGCGCCCCGGAACCGACGAGGCACCCTGCGCCTCGTCCGCGTAGACGGGGCGGTAGTCCATGCCCATCTGGTCCTTCGCTGGCTTGTCGGAGCGAACGGACGGGTCCATCGGGTGGCGGTAGTACAGGATCCGCCGTTCGCCCGGAGACGAGGCTTGCGCGGCCTGCGGTGAAGCGCCGCGCGGCAGCCGCTTCTCGAGCTTCATGCCGCAGACCGGGCACTCCCCCGGCTTGTCACGCACGATCTGCGGGTGCATCGGGCAGAAGTACTCGTCCGCCCTATGCATGGGGGTGGCGATCGCGCCAAGTCGGTACCAGGCCACCGTGCCGGCGCCGGCCATAGCCAGCAAGACAGCGATCACGACCACAATGCTCTTCTGCTTCGTCACGCCGTCACCTCATTCCCGTCTGGGCGGTCGAAGTCCTTCCGCGCGGCGTCCCCGGGCCGGCTCCGGCGCCCGGCGGCGCCCCTCCTCCGGCCGGCGTCGTACTGCGCCCGTGCATGAGCAGCGAGTCGATGCCCATCGGCTCTTCCAGGCTGGCTTCCTCGAGCCGTGCCGCCTCTGCCGCATGCGTTGCAAGGAGACGCAGGTAGTCGGTGCGGTCGTCGAGCAACGCCGCTACCGAAGCCAGCACGCCGAGCTGTGAGCCCTGGCCCGCCGCGACGCTTGCGGTGGCCGACTGGACGGCGAGGTCGCCTTGCGGCAGCAGGCCGTCGCGGTAGGTGGCTTCGATCTGTTGCGCCGCTTCGAGCAAGGCCAGCCGTTGCTCGACCGTGGCCCGAAGCCGCACGCGTACGTCCTCCACGCGTGCCTTGCTTGCCGCCACGCGCGCCTGCGCCTCGGCCAGGCCGCCGTTCGCCCGGGCCCGTGAAGGCAGGGCGACTGACACGCTGGCCTGCCACATGGGTGGCAGTGAACCGCGGTACATCAGGCCGCCCTGCACGTTGAAATCGGGCTTGAACTCGAGTCGAGCCAGCTCCACCGCGCGCTCGTCACGCTCGATGGCCAGCGCCGCCGCCTTCAGCTCGGGGCTATTGGCCTCGGACCAGGCGACCACCTCGGCAGTGGACCGAGTCTCGGGACGGAGGGGAAGGAAAGCCGTCGTGTCGACGGAGGTGTCTGCCGGCCGCCCGAGCAGGGCGTTGAGCTGTGCGAGCCGCGCGCGCGCTTCGGCGTGGTGCTGGGCATGCAAGGCCTGCACGCGCGTCCCCTCCACCTGGGTACGCAGCATCTCCTGCTGCGAACCAACCGCCGACGCGTAACGCACCCGCGCGGTCTCCTGCATTTCCTGCAAGACGTTGTGTTGCTCGAGAGCCAGCGCGGCGAGCCCACGAGCGAGCAGTAGGCCGTAGTAGGCGCGCTTCACCGCGCCGACCAGGCTGAGGCGGGTGCGCTCTACGTCGAGACCCGCCACGCCCGCCTCGGCCTGCGCGACTTGCCGGCGCAGGCCGAGCTTGCCCGGGTAAGGGATGTCCTGTCCGCCGGAGATGCCGAGCAGCGTCATCGGCTCCCGACCCAGGCTGGGCCCTACGCCATCGTTCTGATAGAGGACGCCGACCGTCGGACCGGGGCGGGCGGCCGCCTGAACGGGCCTCGCCTGAGCAGCCAGCTCGAGCTGACGAGATGCGAGCAGCTCCGGATTGTGAGCCAGGGCTTCGTCGATGAGCGCCTGGAGGACAGGGTCGGCTGAATCCTGCGGCGGGGTCTCGCCGCGTGCTAACGGCGCCGCCAGGCTAACGCCGAGTGTCATGGTTAGGATCGTCTTCGACAACGGCATGGGGCACACCTCTCGGAAGGAGACCAGGCGCCGCGGACGGACCGCAGGCGCAGCTCAGACGCGCAGCGTGCGCGTCGCTACGAGAGGCGGATCAGACGCGAAGGATTAGAGGGGGCGAGGCGACCGGGGTGACCGGGACTGCATTCGCAACAACCGGCGGCATGAACAGAGAGATGTAGTTTGGGAAGGAACATACGACTGAGGTAGCCGGGGCCACGTGCGTGGGCGCCGGCGATACGCCCTGTGTCACTACGCAACAATCGCGCACGGCGGCGCGGAAGCCCTCCTCGCCGTCGCAGCAGGCGTGCTCTGCGGCAGGCGGAGCCGCGAGGCAGGCGGCCAAGCAGACAACCAGGAATGAGAGGCCGTAGCCCGCGGCAAGAAGCAGAATGCTGGTCCGGCGCATCGTCTCCATCGGAACACGCGAGCGCTGCGGTGTCAACCTGCGGCGCCGTCCGGGGCGCCCGGCGGTCAGGCCGATTTGTACTCGTTCAGCCGGTTGTAGAGCGTCTTGAGGCTGATGCCGAGCACCTCGGCCGCCTTCTTCTTGTCGCCCTCGCACTCCTCGAGGGTGGCCAGGATGAGCCGGCGCTCGGCCTCGCCCAGGGAGGTCCCCACCTTCAGGTTCAGGTTCGAGCCCGCGCTCTCCTGGACGCCGAGGGGCAGGCAGTCCAGACCGATGTGGTCCTCGGCGAGGATGAAAGCGCGGTGGACGAGGTTCTTCAGCTCCCGGACGTTGCCGGGCCAGTTGTGGCTGCGCAGCCGGTTCAACGCAGGGCGCGTGAACTCCTTGCTCGTGTCGTGCTCCTTGTTGAGCAGGGCCAGGAAGTGCTCGGCGAGGAGGTCCAGGTCCTCGCGCCGGTCGCGCAGCGGCGGCAGCGGGATCGGGAACACGTTGAGCCGGTAGAGCAGGTCTTCGCGGAGCTTGCCCTTCGCCACCGCTTCCTCGGGCTTGCGGTTCGTGGCCGCGATCACCCGCACGTCCACCGCGATCGGGTCGTTGCCCCCGACGCGGGTCACCTTGCCCGTCTCCAGGACCCGCAGCAGCTTCACCTGCAGCTCGCCCGGCATCTCGGTGATCTCGTCGAGGAACAGGGTGCCGCGGTGCGCGCGCTCGTAGTAGCCCCGGTGCATGCGGTCCGCGCCGGTGAAGCTGCCCCGCTCGTGGCCGAACAGCTCGCTCTCGATGAGGTTGGGCGCCACCGCCCCGCAGTTCACCGGCAGGAACGGCTCCCGGTGCACTGCGGGGCGGTGGCGCCCAACCTCATC
>Ga0184626_10000342_pt1 | contig 14074 bp, 13 predicted proteins | sample PLM3_60_b1_FD_133142 | JGI IMG/M metagenome (GOLD analysis project Ga0184626, IMG submission 133142) | Groundwater sediment microbial communities from an aquifer in East River, Colorado, USA - PLM3_60_b1 | ecosystem: Environmental > Terrestrial > Soil > Riparian zone | place: USA: East River... | reverse complement strand
TAAAGGAAATCGCTGCTGTGATAAAGCAGCAGCAAGGCGATAAGTATGTAAACGGCGATCGGCAAGCGGCGCTAAAGTTCTTTCGCGAGTTCGGCGGCGCTTCATTGCTCGACACCATTCGCGCGCAGTTGAAAGAATTCGGCATTGAATTCGACTCCTTTTTCAGCGAAAAGGCTATGCGCGAGCGGAGCGAAGTCGTCCGGGCGATGGATTTTTTGCGTTCGCGCGATCTACTTTATTCCCAGGACGGCGCCGAGTGGTATAAGTCGACGCAGTTCGGCGACGATAAAGACCGCACGGTGATCAAGAGCGACGGCGAGTTGACGTATTTCGCCAGCGACATCGCCTATCATCTCAATAAATACGAGCGGAAATTTCAAAAGCTGATCAATGTCTGGGGCGCCGATCATCATGGCTACGTGCCGCGCTTAAAGGCCGCCATGCAGGGGCTTGGTTACGATCCGAACGCTCTCAAAGTCGTGCTGGTGCAAATGGTTCAATTGACGCGCGGTGGCGAGCCGGTGCGCATGGGCAAGCGCACAGGCGAGTTCGTGCCGCTGCAGGAAGTATTGGAAGAAGTGGGACGCGACGCGGCGCGTTTCTTTTTTCTGATGCGTAAGTCGGACAGCCATCTTGATTTTGACTTGGAGCTCGCCAAGCGGCAGTCGAGCGATAATCCGGTATTCTACGTCCAGTACGCTCACGCGCGAGTCGCCAGCATCTTTGAGCAAGCGAACAAAAGCGGGCTGGAGCTAGGCGCGCGCGAAACGGTTGCGGTGGAGCGATTGGAGTTGGCCGAAGAGCTGGAGCTCGTTCGCAAGATGATTCAATTCAACGACGTGCTGGAAGACAGCGTGCGCGAGCTCGAACCCCATCGCATGGTTTTTTATCTGCTGGATTTGGCCGGTGAATTTCATCGTTATTATAATCGCCATCGGGTGATTTCAGAGGACACCGATTTAGTCCGCGCGCGGCTGCTCTTGATTGAAAACGTTCAGAAGACGATTCGCCGAGGACTGGAAATCTTGGGCGTCGATGCACCTTTGAAGATGGCGGCCCGACCGGAAGAGGAAGCCTAACGTTTCGGCGCGAGCGAGCAAGGGGAAGGAATCATGGCGGAAAATCGCAGAGGCAAGGAAAATCGCTTCTACTTCAGCCGCGGGCAAATGGTTTTGCTCGGCGGTGCGTTCATCCTGACTTCGGTGATCATCTTCTTTATCGGCATGTTCGTCGGCAAGGGCATCGAGGAAAGAAAACTTTTGAAGAGAGAGGAGCCATTGGTCAAGATCCCGGTAAAACCGACGCCTCAGGAATCGCGCGGCGCCCCCGCAGTGCCGACCAAAGACGAGATAACTTTCAACGAGTCCGTGTCCAAATCGCCCGGCGCGGCGGCTCCGGCGCAGGAAAAAACCAAGGAAGAAAAACCGCCTGAAAAGGTCGCCAAGTTGGCGCCTAAAGAAAACAAATCGCAAGTCAAAGCAGAAGCCCCGGCGGTAAAGCCCGGCGAAAAGAAGGCTGAAAAGAGCCCGCCGGCGGAAGAGCCGCCGAAACAAACGGAAGCCATCGAAACCGCCGCGGCGAAAGATCCGGGCAAAGTCTGGCGCGCCCAAGTGAATGCCTATCCCGACGAGCGATCGGCGAAACAGATTGTTGATCGGCTAAAAAATAAAGGCTACAACGCCTATGTAACTGAGGCCCAGAACAAGGGAAAAACTTGGTACCGGGTCAACGTCGGCAAGTACGGTTCGCGCGACGAGGCCGACAAGCTGGTCGAGGTGCTAAGAAGCAAAGAGAACTTTACCAACGCTTTTGCCGCCTCCAAGTGAATGGGCGCAAACGAGCATGAATATTCGCGAAGCGATCGATAAGCTGGTCAACCGCGTCAATCTTTCCGAAGCGGAAACGATCGACGTGATGAACCAGATCATGACCGGCGAAGCGACCCCGCTGCAAGTCGCCGCTTTTCTCACCGCGCTGCGCATGAAAGGTGAAAGCGTGGAAGAAATCACCGGCGCGGCGCGAGTGATGCGCGAGAAGGCGCACCGCGTGAACGTCGGCTCGAAGACGGTGCTCGATACCTGCGGCACGGGTGGCGACCAGAAAGGGACCTTCAATATCTCGACGACAGCGGCATTTATTTTGGCGGGCGCCGGCGTCAACGTGGCCAAGCATGGCAACCGATCGGTTTCCAGCCAGTCCGGCAGCGCCGACGTGCTGGGCGCGTTGGGCGTCAAAGTCGACGCGCCGAAAGAACGCGTCGAACAATGCATCGCCAAGATCGGAATCGGGTTTTTATTTGCGCCATTGCTCCACGAGGCAATGAAGTATGCCGTCCAGCCGCGCCGCGACATCGGCATTCGCACGATCTTCAATATTTTGGGTCCGCTGACCAATCCGGCGATGGCAAGCCACCAGCTGATCGGTATTTACAGCGGTGAGCTTGTGGGAATGATCGCCCACGTGCTTAAAAATCTCGGCAGCGTGCGCGCCATGGTCGTTCACGGATTGGAAGGACTGGACGAAATTTCTTTGTGCGGCCCGACCAAGGTCGCCGAATTGCGCGACGGTCAAGTCAAAGAATACACCATCGAGCCGGAACAATTCGGCTTGCAGCGATGCCGTTTGGAGGATCTGCACGGTGGGAGCGCGGAGCAGAGCGCGGTAATCGTGAAGGGAGTGCTTGAAGGAAAACCAGGTCCCGCCCGTAATGTGGTTTTGCTCAACGGCGGCGCCGCGCTCTACGTGAGCGGCAGCGCCGCGACGATGCAAGACGGAATTCGGCTTGCGGCTGAATCCATCGATTCAGGAAAAGCGCGCCAGAAACTCGAACAGTTGGTCGAGATGACCAACGCCGCGTGATCTGCGATGGCTGAAATTCTGGCCAACATTGCCGGACACGTGCGCGAGGTCGTCGAGCGCCGCCGGCGCGAGGTGCCGCCGGCGGCCTTGCGCGATCGGCCGCAGTTCAATCTCGCTACTCGCGGATTCGCCCGTTGCCTGACAGGAAGGACGCGCCGGATCATCGGCGAGGTGAAGAAGGCGTCGCCGTCGAAGGGGATCATTCGCGCTGATTTCGACCCGGTGTCGATTGCTAGAGATTATGCCGCGCATGGCGCCAGCGCGATTTCGGTTTTGACCGAGGAGCACTTTTTTCAGGGCAGCCTGCGGCATCTAGAACAAATTCACAGCGCCGTCGATGTTCCGCTACTGCGCAAGGATTTTATGCTCGATCCTTACCAGCTCATCGAAGCGAAGAGCTACGGCGCCGACGCGGTCTTGTTTATCGCGGCAATGCTCGATCCAAGTTTCATGCGGGAACTGCGCGAGCAGGCCACGGAACTGTCATTGGACTCGCTGGTCGAGGTGCACACGGAGAAAGAATTAGACACGGCGGTCACGGCGGGCGCGCAGCTGATCGGGATTAACAATCGCAATCTCAAGACTTTTGAAGTGAGTCTTTCGACCACCGAACGCCTGGCGCCGCGGATTCCGGCCGGTACGCCGGCGGTCTGCGAGAGCGGTATCGACAGTTTAGAACAAATTCGTCGAGTCGAGAAATTGGGCATTCACGCGTTCTTGATCGGTGAGTCGCTGATGCGAGCGCCTGAGCCGGGTAAAAGATTGGAAGAGCTTTTAAAGGACTGAGATGTGGGGACTGAGTGTCGAGTGTCGAGTGCTGAGGACGGAGACGTGCCGATAGCTCCGGTGAGTTATCGAGTTGAACAATGGTGAAAGTTAAAGTCTGCGGAATCACCAGTTTAGCCGACGCGGAGAAGGCGCTTGAGTTCGGCGCCGATATGCTGGGTTTCAATTTCTATCCGCCGAGCCAGCGCTCGATCGAGCCGGAACAGGCGCGTGAGATCGTGCGGGCATTGCCTGCGAGCTCGTTTAACGTGGCGCTGTTCGTCAACGCGGCCAAGGCAAGAGTTCAGGAAGTCATCGCGCTGGGGCAGCGAACAAATGGAAGACCCGGCTACGACGGCCTGCAATTCCACGGGGAAGAAAGCGCGCATTTTTGCCGGGGTTGGGAGCAAAAAATTATCAAGGCCTTTCGCGTGAAGGAAAAAGCATCGCTGGTAGGGATCGAAAATTTTCCCGCCGATTTTTGCCTGCTCGATTCCTGGTCGGAGGGTTACGGCGGTTCCGGATCTCAATTTCCGTGGGATTGGCTCGAGAGACTCGATACCAAGAAATTAATTCTCTCCGGCGGACTGCGCATGGAAAACGTCGTCGATGCCATCGAGAAAATTCATCCCTTCGGTGTCGACGTTTGTAGCGGCGTGGAAGCGCGTCCCGGTGTGAAGGATCATGTTAAACTTAAAGAATTCATCTCTGCCGCCAAAGCTGCCTGATCGCCGCGGCCATTTCGGTCCGTATGGCGGCCGGTATGTCGCCGAAACTTTGATGCCGGCGCTCACCGAGCTGGAGCGAGCTTACGCGAAAGTGCGCCGCGATAAGGCCTTTCGCAAAGAATTCCAGTTCTTTTTGCACGAATACGCCGGCCGTGAGACACCGCTCTATTTTGCCGAGCATTTGAGCGAAAAGCTCGGCGGCGCGAAGATCTACCTCAAGCGTGAAGACTTGTGCCACACCGGCGCGCACAAAATCAATAACACCATCGGCCAGATTCTGCTGGCGCAGCGCATGGGCAAAAAGCGCATCATCGCCGAGACCGGCGCCGGGCAACATGGCGTGGCGACGGCGACCGTGGCGGCGCGCTTTGGTTTGGTCTGCGAAATTTTCATGGGCAAAGAGGACGTGCGGCGACAATCACTCAACGTTTTTCGCATGAAGCTGCTCGGCGCCAAGGTCCGCGTCGTCGAGTCAGGCAGCCAGACGCTCAAAGACGCCATGAACGAGGCGCTGCGAGATTGGGTGACCAACGTGCGCACCACGTACTATCTGATCGGCTCGGTGGCCGGACCTCATCCTTACCCGATGATGGTGCGCAACTTTCAGTCGGTCATCGGCCGCGAGGCGCGCCGGCAGATTCTAAAAAAAGAAGGTAGGTTGCCGGACTATCTGGTGGCCTGCGTCGGCGGCGGCAGCAACTGCATGGGGCTTTTTTATCCCTTCGTGCGGGACGTCAAGGTAAAAATGCTCGGCGTCGAAGCGGCCGGCCACGGCATTCGCACCGGCAAACATTCCGCGTCCATTCAGGGCGGCGCCGTTGGGATTCTGCACGGCAGCAAGAGTTATGTGCTGCAAAATGCGCAGGGGCAGATTACCGAGACCCACTCGATAGCGGCGGGGTTGGACTATCCGGGTGTCGGTCCGGAATTGAGTTACCTGCGCGATAGCGGCCGTGTGCAATTCGGATCGGCGACGGACGATGAAGCGATCGCGGCGATCAAGTTGCTTGCCGAGGTTGAAGGTATTATTCCCGCCCTCGAGAGCGCCCACGCGATTGCCGCGGTGAAACGGCTGGCGCCGCGATTATCCAAGCGTCAAATCGTCATCGTCAACTTATCGGGACGCGGAGATAAGGACATGCAGACGGTGGGCGATTATTTGGGAGTGAAACTGTAAAGAGCCGTTCAAAGTTCAACGTTCAAGTTCAATGTCCAAAACCGCAAAGCAATATCCCAAGTTTTGCCGGTTTTCGACAACTTTGAACTTTGAACCTGGAACCTTGAACAATACATGGACCATGAGCCGGATCCAAAAAAAATTTGTTGAACTAAAAAAACGCGGCGAGGCGGCCCTGATCCCCTTTATCACCGCCGGCGACCCTGATCTAAAAACCACCCTCAAGATCATGCGCGCGCTCGAAAATGGGGGGGCCGATTGCATCGAACTCGGCATTCCCTTCTCCGATCCCACGGCCGATGGTCCAACGATTCAGCGGTCGTCCGAACGCGCACTAAAAAAGCCGATCACGTTGGCAGCGATTATTCATTTGGTTGGTGAGTTTCGCAAAGGCTCCGAAGTGCCGGTTATCCTTTTCGGTTACTACAATCCGTTCTTTCGTTTCGGTTTAAAAAGATTCGCCAGTCAAGCGGCGCAAGCGGGAGCGGACGGCGTCTTGTGTGTCGATCTGCCACCGGAAGAGAGCGGCGAGATCAAGCGCTGGACGGATGCCGAGGACTTGGACGTGATTTTTTTGTTGTCGCCGACCAGCGGAGCGGATCGCGTCGGGTTAGTGGCACGCAAGGGGCGCGGTTTTATTTACTATGTGTCGGTGACCGGCGTGACCGGCGCTCGCCGTTCCTTCGACGACCAGCTACGCGCGCAGGTTGCCCGAGTGCGCAATGCCTCCGCGTTGCCCGTGGGTGTGGGATTCGGCATCTCGACTCCCGAGCAAGCCGCTTGGATCGCCGGCTTCGCCGACGCCGCAGTGGTGGGCAGCGCACTCGTGCAGAGGATCGAAGAAACGAAGGGAAGTGCCCAAAAGGCACAGGCAGCGGGAGCGTTCGTGGCTCAGCTTAAACGGGCGATCAAAGAAGTCGCTCGACCGGCCTAGCCATCTTGGCAAGTGCTCCTGCCGTCACGCCGTTTAGCCCCTGACAATTTCCACCTAAGTCTGCCGGCGCCGCATGGATAAATATTCCGAAACTCTCGAGAGAATTTACCACCTGCGGGGCGGGATGATCGATCTTCGTTTGGATCGAATGGACCGAGCGCTGGCGCTGTTCGATCATCCGGAAACGAAATTTCCCTCCCTACATATCGCCGGCACCAACGGCAAAGGTTCGACTTCGGCGATGTTGCACGCGGTTTTATCGCAAGCGGGCTATCGTGCTGCGCTCTATACCTCGCCGCATTTGGTTTCCTTCAGCGAGCGCATTCGCATCGGCGACGATGAGATCACCGCGGACGAAGTCGTCGGGCTTGCCGAGGAGATTTGGCAGCGCATCGATGCGGCCGATGTGCCGCTAACTTTTTTTGAATTCGTCACGGCTATGGCGTTTATTTTCTTCGCTCGACGCCAGGTGGACGTCGCGGTCATCGAAGTGGGTTTGGGGGGGAGACTGGATGCGACCAACGTCGTCACGCCGCTGGTTTCCGTTATCACCACGGTGTCAAAAGATCATGAGGCGTACCTTGGAGCGGATGAGTTGTCTATCGGTCGAGAAAAGGGCGGTATCATCAAGGCACAAATCCCAGTCGTATGCGGCAAGGTTTCACCAGTGGTTGCTGAGTTGCTGCGAACGATGGCTTATGAGCGCGGCGCGCCGGCCTATTTTTTGGGGACAGATTTCGGATTTTTCTTGAAAAATGAGGGGCTTTTCGACTATACAGGTCTAAAACAGCCTTATTCCCAAATTGAATTGGCGCTTCGCGGCAGGCACCAAAGGGCCAATGCGTCCGTTGCGCTTGCCACCCTGGAATTAGTCCAGGAACGTTTTCCGGTCGGAGAGCAGGCTGCGCGCCAGGGGTTGCGAACGGTACGCTGGCCCGGCCGGTTGGAAACAATGATCGAGCGACCCACGGTAATCTTGGACGGTGCTCATAACACGGAAGGTATCAGAGCTTTGGTCGATGAGCTGAACGATCTTCGCCAGGGCCGCAAAGTAAAGCTTCTCTTTGCAACCATGGCGGATAAGGAATGGGAGCTTATGTTGCGCGAGCTTGCGAAGACAGTCAATGAAGTGATCTTCACTCGGGTCGCAATGGATCGCAGCGCGGATCCTGATCGATTGGCTGAGTCACTTACCAAGCCCATTCCACGCCGCGCAATCGGCGATTCTCGAATCGCGTTGCAGACTCTCCTTGATGAGGCCGGCCCTCACGATGTTGTATTGGTAGCGGGTTCCCTCTACCTACTTGGCGAAATTCGCCCAATGTTGCTGGATCTCGCTGCCGCTCGAACTGCGCGCGGTGAGACCGTCAATCCGCAGATTTAATTCAAAAAAATGACACTCAATAACATCTTTTGCATGACGGCAGTTTGGGTAACGTTTCTTGCACACGCTTACACTGCTGGGGCGGCTCAGTTCCCCACTCGTGGAGCGCAAGATCCCGCCAGCGAGATCAATGTGACCGCGGACAAGCTCCAGTCGGGAAACGGCTCGAACCAGATCGAAGCCAGTGGCAACGTTGAAATGAAGCGCGGCACGATGACGCTCAAGGCCGATGAAGTTCGTTTCAATCGCGCGACCAAGGATGCCGAGGCCAAAGGTAAGGTGACCGTCGACGACCCGGAATGGAAAGTAAAATCGGCCGATTCCATCCAGATGAATATGGAAAAGGAAACCGGCGAAATCCACAACGGCGACCTATTCCTCGAAGATGGGCATATCAGTATGACCGGGCGCCGTTTCCAGAAGTTCGGCGGCCAAACTTATCACGTCGACGACGGGTTTTTTACCACCTGCCTGTGCGAATCGGGGGCGCCGGAATGGAAATTTTACTCCGAACAAATGGATCTCGCCCTCGATGGCGTGGGCACGATCAGGAACGGTTATTTTTATATCTTGGACGTGCCGGTTTTTTATCTGCCCTACGGTTATTTCCCGCTCCGAAGCGAACGGCAGACCGGGTTTCTTTTTCCCGAGTTCGGCAGTTCGACGACAGAGGGCTTTAGGTTTTTACAGCCTTTCTTTTGGGCGCTCTCCAAGAGTACGGATGCGACCGTCAATTTAGATATCGAGACGCGGGCTCGCTATGGTTTTTTGGGCCAATTTCGCACCATGTTCGACCGCAATTCGGATTTTAGAATCGAGGCGTCCTATTTTAACGAAAGTTGGCGAAAGCACGAGCAAGACGCCGTCGTCGACCGAACCATCGCCGATCAGACCATTCCCCAGAACCGCTGGAGCATCGCCGGATCCCATCGGTTCACCACTCCGTCCGACTGGCTTACGTTCAGCGACTTTGCGGCTTATCGCGACGACTTGTTCACCCGCGAGCTGGTCGATCGCTTCGATCTTCCAGGCTCGCAAGAATCGAATATCCGCCGCAGCCGCTTCGGCGAATCGCGCTTCGGTCTATTCAAAAACTGGGGCGATATGTTTTTCAAAGGGCAATTCAATTTTCCTCAGGATTTCATCCAGCCCGACAACACGACATTCATGCGCACGCCGCAGATCGCTTTCTGGGGGCGCCGGCTCCTGTCCGATTTTCCATTAGAATTTCGCTGGCGGGCGGAAGGAGTCAATTATCTCAGAAAGGATAACGGCGACGGATTGCGCTTCGATCTGCGACCGGAACTCCTGTTGCCGTTTCGTCTGGGATCCCGCGTGTTCGGCTCGTTGGCAGTGGCGCCGCGCGAAACCGTCTATCATCTTTATACGACGACGGCCAATTCGTCGGATCGAAATCTCTCCCGCGAGCTGGTCGAAATCCGCGGCAACGTGGGTACGGCGCTGAGCCGGGTGTTCGGCTTCAACAGCTTCGGGCTCAGCCAGGTCAAGCATGTGATCGAGCCCGAAATCAGCTACCTATTTGTGCCGAGCGTCGATCAGAGCCGCATTCCGATCATGGATGACATCGACCGCGTGAGACGTCGTAACGTTTTGACTTTTGCCGTGGCCAATCGTTTCTGGGGGAAAACCATAAACCCGCTGGCTGCGCCGCCTGCCGATAGCTCCGTCGAACCGCTCGGCCCCGTCACCACTGGAGACGTTCGCCAGATGGGCTCGGTGCGGCTGGCACTCAGCTATGACATCGACAAAGAGAGAAAAGGCGGCGACAGTTTAACCGACCTCGATTTAAATTTGAAACTTACTCCGTTGCCGTACATCGACTTTGGATTCGACGGCGGCGTCGACCCCGGGGCTTGGAATATTACCCAAGCGCGGCTCAGGTTCAACCTCACCGACCCTCGGCCCATGCTGCGCCGAACCCCCGATCCGGACTTCAACCGGCCCAATTCAATCGGCTTCAGCTACCATTATTTGCGCCGAGGCCCCAATGGTTTTCTTGCCGACAACGCCAATGTTGTCGGCATTCCCGATTGTAGCGTGACTCCCGTTCCGAACTCTCTCCAAAATTGGTGCGATGGCAAGAATACCATCGGTAATCTCAGCGGCAACCTGCTCTATCGACTGCACGACAACTTGCTTTTTACTCTCAACAGCACCTATGACGTTCGGGATTCGCGTTTCCTTGGTTATCGGATCATCACCAAATTCCTGTCGTTTTGCGAATGTTGGACGGCGACCTTAGGTGTCTCGCGTGAAATTAATCCGGCTAAAACGAGCGTCAGCTTCAATTTCAGCTTGCTCGGGTTAGGAAATACAAAGACTTCGCTGAAGTAGCGAGCTTCGATGCTGGCGGTGAAATCACCTATCGCGCGTCCCGACGGTCGACATGATTGTGCTTGGCATCGAACATGCCAAGGTAATGATAGATGCGGCCTTTGCTGCGATAACGATTCCGTTCTTTGCCCAACAGAGTGTAAAAGGCGTATTGCGCGAATGCGTGGACAAGATTGAACAAGATCTCGGCCACGCTGCGGTTGCGAATTAGGAACCGACTTCTGCCTTGGCGCAAGTGGCTCTGCTTGAAATATTCATCAGTCAGCCGGCTCCGGTCGACGCGATGGTACACGATGGCCTTGGGCGCATAACCGATGACCGTACCGGACCGCGCCAGCCGACGCGCTAAGTCGACGTCTTCGGAAGTGCCCGAGGCGCCCGGCCCAAGCCGCTCGTCAAGCCCGCCAACCTGATCGAACAGGTCGCGATGCACGAAGAAATTTGAACCATTCAATGAATGGACTTCCGTGAGATTCGGGTTGTGCTCAAGCTTCGGAACGGTGCGGTAACGTTGCACGAGCTTTTGAATTTCCGGATCATCCTTAGCGGGAGATTGCAGCCGAATAATTCCTTGCCCAACTCGATGATTGCCATTGTGAAAATAGTCTTCGATCGCGCGAAGCCACATCTTGTCGACAACGACATCGTCGTCGAGAAATGCCAGGACGTTGCCCGTCGCCGCGTGAACCGCGTCATTGATGGCGGCAGACTTGCCCCCTCGAAGAGCCTTTAGAACGCGGATTGTCGTTGGGAAATCTCTACCGACTGAATTGACGTGTTCATAAGTTTCGTCCCGCGAGTCATTATCGGCAACAACAATTTCCGGACGAATCCTGTCGATGTCCACGAGCTGTTTAATACTGTCCAAAAGCTGGTGCAGTATTTGAACACGATCTCTTGTCGGGATAATGATCGTCAGGCTAAACGATCTTGAACTCATGACGGATCTTAGATGATGTTCTGGCCCTTTTTTTTTGAACTGGAAAACAAACCGTTGTACTTTGCTAAAGACTTACAGCTCGGGAACTTTACTAGTTTTGTTAGACGAAAGATAGCCCCCCTTGTAGGTAACTATCCGCCAAAAAAATGTCAAGCGGGCGTATCTCTCCGGCGAAGAACTGCCACGGTGTAGGTATTTTTGCGTACGATTTAACACTCGAACAGTATAAAAATCAGTTTGACTGCCGACCGGAATTTTACCTGTCACCGTTGCAGGTTAGGATCTCGGAATTTGCTGTGATATAAATTCCATGTTTATGTTGAGTCGGAACTCGTCATGACCGTGCGTGTATTCCAATCTCAACAGCGCCGTTTCGTCGTGCTGGATCGGGACGGCACGATTATCGAAGAGCGGGAATATCTCTCGGAGCCAGAGCAAGTAAAGTTGATTCCCGGCGTTGCGGCGGCTCTGCGCGAGCTGCGGCAGATGGGTTTCGGTTTGGTAGTGATTACAAATCAATCTGGTGTGGGACGTGGGATTTTCGATCAGGCCCAGCTGGAGCGTGTTCATCAACGTCTGGAGGAATTGTTTCAAGCGGAAGGCATTCATTTAGACGGCCTTTACGTCTGTCCGCATACACCTGACGATGATTGCGCTTGTCGCAAGCCGAAGCTCGGCTTGTTGCAAGAAGCGGCCGACGGCCAACAGCATTGTGATCGGCGACAAGGTCAGCGACATCGAAATGGGCCGCGCGGTAGGCGCTTTGACTTTTCTCGTGCGCACGGGTTATGGCGCCCAGTTTGAAAATGAAGTCGCGGCCGATTATGTGGTCGATGATTTGGCGACTGCGACTGAATCCCTTCGATGCCTTGTGACAAAAGCTCGTTCCGTTACGTCTGACTAATCAGCTGGAGCGCCCGTTTGTCGCGTTTCGCCCGACGTATCACATCGGCCGTTGCGGCCGCTTTTACCGAGGAAGCTGTGCTCGAGCGCGCGCCCTCGAAATATTGTCGCGTGACACTCGATCACCAGAAGCTCCGATTTTGACAATATATGCACCCTTTGTATAGCTACCGAGAACTGATTCGCAACCTGGTGTTGAAAGATCTCAAGCTCAAATACCGGGATTCGATGTTGGGGTTTGTTTGGTCGCTCGCCAACCCGCTGCTGCTGATCCTTGTTTATAGCTTCGTTTTCGGTCACATACTCCGCGGCGGCCCAGCCAATTTTGCCTATTTCCTAATGGTCGGGATTCTGCCGTGGAATTTCTTTGCCCAGTCGCTGATGATGTCCACCGGCTCTATTCTGGACAATGGCAACTTGATCAGGAAAGTTGCGCTCCCGATGGAGGTCTTCCCCGTCGCCACAGTGCTTTTTAACCTGGCTCAATACGCATTCGCGTTGATCGTTTTTTTTCCTATGGCCCTTTTTTTCTTTGAAGTCTCGCCGGCATGGTCATGGATCGCCTTCCTTCCCGTTTTAGTGCTGCATGTGCTTTTTACATTGGGACTATGCTTCATCGTATCGACAGCGACGGTTTTTTACCGCGATGTGCGCCATTTTACCGAGATCCTTTTGGCACTTCTCTTTTGGTTGACGCCAATTATTTACGATATAAAGGTCGTCTCCCCGACCCTGAGAACCGTTCTTTACTTGAATCCATTTTCATACTTTATCCTCGCCTATCAGGATGCTCTTTATCATAATATCTTTTCTTCTCTCGACCGGATGATGGCTCTTACCTCACTCACTCTCCTGTCACTGGTTTCAGGCTACACATTATTCGTCGCCTGCAAGGCTCGATTCTCTGAAGAGGCTTAAGGTTGTTAGGGGAGACTCAAATCGTTAACGTGTCGAAGGCCTTTACGATCCGGCATAACAAAGCGGATTCCTTGAAGTCGAAGGTCATCGGCTTTTTTCACAAGCGATACCGAGAGCAAAGAGAAACCCTTTGGGCACTAAGAGACGTGAGTTTGAACATATCTCCGGGCGAGACTTTCGGCCTGGTTGGAAGAAACGGATCAGGTAAAAGCACGTTGCTAAAAATTATCGCCGGCATTTATAGGCCCACCCATGGGAAAGTGCAGTTGCCCAACGGCGCGCGAATGGGGACCATGATCGAGCTGGGAGTAGGATTTCATCCTGAACTCACGGGGAGAGAAAATATAATTCTTGGCGCTTCGATTCATGGCCTTAGCCGAAAGAAAATTGATGAAATTTATGGAGCCGTTGTCGAATTTTCCGAGTTAGATAGTTTCATGGACACCCCGGTTAAGAACTATTCCTCCGGGATGCATGCAAGGCTAGGCTTCGCCCTCGCCGTCAACTTAAACCCAGACATGCTTCTCGTCGACGAGGTTTTAGCGGTTGGAGATGAAGCCTTTCAGCAGAAATGCACGGATCAAATTAATAAGTTTCGTGCCCAAGGCAAGACCATCATCTTTGTTTCACACAGCCCTGAAGCGGTCAAAAATATTTGCGATCGGGCCTGCGTGCTGGATCACGGGCGCGTGGTCTTTTTAGGGAAGCCCGCAGAAGCTATTGAACGGTATCATCAGTTGCTCGCGAAGTAGCGACTTCTCATCGCGTGGGTTTCACGGTTCATCGAGAGCCAAGAAAGAAATGGAAAATTTGCTGCGATTGTGAACCGCTGATCACCGAGAGGCGGCGGATCTAAAATACTTCGGTACTGAAAGATGGCTCATTACTGACCATTGGGAATTATCTGCCTCCGAGAGGGAGCGTTTCATGCCCCATTTTCTTGACAAAAGTTCGAGCGGCTATTAACATAAGTAGGCAATTTTCCTTGCCAATCTATAAAGAGAAACAAGACCTGGAAGCTACCAAAGAGTGACTCGCTGTGCTGATACCAGGGCTTCGGCATGACACCATGGCTGTACCTCATGCTTGCCCTATCCCTCATCTCGTCAGC
>Ga0184626_10000339_pt1 | contig 14093 bp, 14 predicted proteins | sample PLM3_60_b1_FD_133142 | JGI IMG/M metagenome (GOLD analysis project Ga0184626, IMG submission 133142) | Groundwater sediment microbial communities from an aquifer in East River, Colorado, USA - PLM3_60_b1 | ecosystem: Environmental > Terrestrial > Soil > Riparian zone | place: USA: East River... | reverse complement strand
TGAACGCCTCCGCGCTGGCGTCCGGCTGCTCGAAGTAGCCCTTCATGACGTTGTTGCCCCGCATGATGACCTCGCCCAGCGTCTCGCCGTCCAGGGGGACGTCGTTCATCTGGTCGTCCACGACGCGCACGAGGTCGGCGATGACGTAGCCCTGCCCCTGGCGCGCGGCCTTCTGGGCCATCTCGTCGGGCGGCAGCCGGTCCCACTCGTCGTTCCAGGCGCACACGGTGTGCGGTCCGTAGGTCTCGGTGAGACCGTAGACGTGGACCGGGCGGAAGCCGAGCTCCTTCAGCTTGCCGAGCAGCGTCGGCGACGGCGGCGCTCCCGCCACCGCGCAGGTCACCGGGCGCGCGAGCGCGTGGGCCCGGGGATCGTTGACGATGCCGATCTGCACGGTCGGCGCGCCGCAGTAGTGCGTCACGCCCTCGCGGTCGATCAGGTCCCAGACGCGGCTCGAGTCCACCCGCCGCAGGCACACGTGCGTGGCCGACAGCGCGGTGACGCCCCACGTGAAGCACCAGCCGTTGCAGTGGAACATGGGCAGCGTCCACAGGTACTTCGAATCGAACGTCAGCCGCGTCTCGATCGTCTCGCCCAGCGCGTTGAGGTAGGCGCCCCGGTGGTGGATCATGACGCCCTTGGGGCGGCCGGTGGTGCCCGACGTGTAGTTGATCGAGATCGTCTCGGACTCGTCCTCGAGCCACGGCTCGCCGGGCTCCGGCGACTGCGCGGCCAGGAAGTCCTCGTAGGGATCGCCGGCGGCGCCGGTGTCGTCCACGCGGATCACCGGCATGCCGCCGAGGTCCAGCGGCTTCACGAGCGCCGCGAACTCGTGGTCGACGAAGAGCGCCTTGGCCCCCGAGTGCTCGAGGATGTAGCCGATCTCGTCGCTGCCGAGCCGCGTGTTGACCGGCACGATCACCAGCCCGGCCGCCGGCACGCCGAAGTGGACGTCGAGCATCGCCGGCGTGTTGGGCAGGATGGCCGCGACCCGGTCGAGGTGGCGCAGCCCCATGGCGCGCAGCCCCGAGGCGAGCCGGTTCACGCGCTCCTCGAATTGCCGGTACGTGTAGCGCCGGTCACCGTGCACCACCGCCGTCTTGTCGGGGAGGACGTACGCGCTGCGGCGCAGGAACGCCACCGGCGTCAGCTCCGTGCGGTACGGCTGGGTCTCCTTGGACACGCGCAGCACACGCTTCGGCCCGGACGCCATCGGGTTCCTCCCGTCGCAGACTCGCGACGCATTATATCGCCGGCCCCCCGGGGCATGGCCGATGCTGAGATACTCAGGCGATGTCGCCGTCGGCCGCCGACCGCGTTCTCGCGATGATGCGGGCCCAGCGCGGCGCCCTGGCCGCTCACGAGCCGGGGACGCGGCGGGGAACCGATCCGGAGGAGCTGCATCGGATGCGCAAGGCCGCCCGGCAGCTCCGGGCGACCATACGGGCCGTGCGGCGGATGCTGGGAGGCGAGTTCGGGCCCCTCCAGCGCGAGCTCCGATGGCTGGGGACGGTGCTGGGCACGGTCCGGGACGTCGACGTGTTGCTCGAGCATCTTCGCGCCGAGCTCGGAACACTCGATGGCGCCGACGCCAGGGCCGTCGGCCGGATCCTCGCCCGCCTGGAGATCGAGCGAACGCGAGCCAGGGCCGCGGCACGGGCCGCGCTCGCCTCCCGTCGCTACGTGCGACTGCGGCAGGGTCTGGGGGACGCGCTTCGGCGTCCCCGTCTCGTCGAGGAGGACCTCTCGCTGGTCGACGTCGCGCGGCGCCAGTTCAAGAAGCTCCGCAAGGCCGTGTACGCGCTGCCCGATCCGGCGAGCAGCCGCCAGCTCCATGCCGTGCGAATCCGGGTGAAGCGGGCGCGTTACGCCGCCGAGCTGGCGAGGGCGACGGTCGGCCGCCGCGCGCGGCGGTTCATCGACCAGGCGATCACGCTTCAGGACATCCTGGGCGAGCATCAGGATGCGGCGGTAGCCGAGCAGCGTCTCCGCCGGCTTCTCGGGACGGCCGGCGGCGGCCGCGGATCGGTGGGGCAGCGGCTGCTCGAGCGGCAGCGCGGCCGCCGCCGCGCCGCGTGGACCGCCTTCCAGGATCGGTGGCCGAAGGTCGAGCGCCGGGGGCGCAAGGCGTGGGCGTGATGCGCCTTCAGTGCACCGCCGCCGCCAGCGCGTCGAGGAGCGCCAGGTCGCGCTCGTAGGTGAGCGTCCGGGCGGCGGCCGCGACCGAGAGCCACCGGACGGCGTCGATCTCGTTGTGGGGGGCGGCCTGGCCGCCGATCGCCCGCATCACCCAGTAGCGGGCGACCTTGAGCCGGTCCTTGTGATCGACGTAGGAGATCGTCAGGAGCTCGTCGCCGAGCGCGCAGCGAAGCCCGGTTTCCTCTTCGACTTCCCGGAGCGCGCACGCCTCGTCGGTTTCGCCGGGCTCGACCTTGCCCTTGGGGAACGTCCAGTCCTGGCGATGGGGGCGATGGACGAGGAGCACTTCGGTCGCTCCCCGCGCCGTCTGCCTCACGATCACACCGCCGGCCGCCTTGCGGGCACCGTCGCTCATGGTGGCGATGTCCCAAGTGTAGTGAGCGGCCCCCTCATCGCCAAGGTTTGTCGGTGGCGAGGCCGAGGGCGACGCGATCGGTCTTGGCCGCCTCGAAGCGGCCGGTCCGGGCGAGCGCGAGCAGCACCCGCCAGGCGCCTCGGGTCGCCAGCAGCCAGTAGGTCTGGCAGCGGAACGTGCCCCAGAACTTCGCCGCCAGCGTGGTGCGGGCGACGTTCACGGGCTTGGGCAGGTACGGCGTGAGGCTCTCGATCAGGTCCTGGGTGACGATGCCGCCGACCCAGATCGTGAGCCCCAGCGAGATCGACGGGAACGCGATGGCCAGCACGAACAGCAGCGGGTGATCGGCGAAGCGGTAGGCGAGGTGCCAGCCGAGGAAGCCGACGACCGGATAGACCACCGCGGCGATCGGCCACTCCAGCACCTTGTTGCCGACGTGCCGGGCGAGCTGGGCCAGGTTGAACGCGGTCGGCGCCGCGCGCCACGTGCGCGCAAGGAAGCGCACGTCATCCAGGACACCCTTGTACCAGCGCGCGTTCTGCCGGACCATCTTGTCGGTCGTCTCCGGCAGGTCCACCAGCTCGAGCATCGGCAGCGCGCCGACCAGGATGCCGCGGGCGCCGAGCGCGTACCCGAGCGTGGAGTCTTCCGTCGCCCCGATCGTCGGGAAGCCGCCCAGCCCGCGCAGCGTGTCCAGCCGCACGAACTGGTTGTGGCCGAGACAGATCTGCGAGCGACGGAAGCCCAGCTCGAAGAGCGGCCGCACCAGCCGCGCCAGCCGGGGCCGCCGCGCGGCCAGCCGGGCGAACCAGGCCACCCGGCGCGCCTCGTTGATGAGCCGGGCGATGGACACGCGGATGAAGATCGACGACTGCTGGATCGCGCACACGCGGCCGCGATGGTCGAGGCGCTCGAAGTTCGCCAGCGACAGCGTCACCCCCTGGTAAGCGGCGCGGCCGCGCCCGGCCAGCACGTCGGCGGCGATCCAGCGGTAGACGTTGCGGTCGGGCAGCGAGTCGGCGTCGCTCACGCCCACGTACACGGCGGCCGGATCCTGCTCGTCCCCCAGCACCGCGCGCAGTGTTTCCGGCCGGAGCGCCCAGTTGAGCTGGTGGGCCTTCCGCCCCTCGGCGGGCGGCGCCACCACCAGGGTGAGCATCTTCTGCTGCCAGGGCGGCAGGCCGTCGCGGAAGCGCCGGACCATCTCGGCGGTGGTGGCCGGCATCATCGGGTGGGGCGCCAGCTCCTCCTCGGCGCGGGTGGCGACGATCACGTGCAGGCGGCCGTGCGGATAGCGGGAGCCCAGCAGCGCGCTCACCGTCTGCACGATGTCCGGCTCGTAGTAGGCCGGCACCAGATGCACGAACACCGGGGCGGCGGCGTGCTCCAGGGCCGCCTCGTCGGGCAGCGTGTCGATCGCCGCGTAGGCGTCCTCGACGAAGCGGCACGTGGTGAGCATCCCCTTCCAGTCGACCAGGAGCTTGAAGGCCGCCCGCCCGTTGAAGAACATCGTGACGAGGAAGAGGGCGAACCAGAACGGTCCCGTGGCGTCGAGCCAGTCCATGGACGGTTACTTGGCGGGCGCGCCGCGACCGGCTGACGGGAACTTGAGCACCGTCTCGTCGGGACGCACGTAGCCGAACTCCTCGCGGGCCAGCTTCTCGATGAGGGCGGGATCGTGGCGCAGCCGCTCCACCGTGCGGCTCAGCTCGTCGGCGCGCGCGCGCAGCGTGACGATGTCGCGCTCCATCGTCTCCATCTGCTGCCGCAGGTGGCTGACGCGCAGCACCTGGTTGCCGCCATAGACGGCGAGGCCGAGCGTGAGGAGGGCGACGGCGCTGCTGCCGAGCAGCCGGGGGCTCACCGGGATGTGCGGGAGTAGAGGCTGCGGCCGGGCCACGACGCGGCGTGGCCCAGCTCTTCCTCGATGCGCAGCAGCTGGTTGTACTTGGCCGTGCGCTCGCTCCGCGCGAGCGAGCCCGTCTTGATCTGGCCGGCGTTGACCGCCACCGCCAGGTCGGCGACGAACGTGTCCTCGGTCTCGCCCGAGCGGTGGGAGATCACCGTGCCGTAGGCGGCCCGCTTGGCCAGCTCGATGGCCTGCATCGTCTCGGTCAGCGTGCCGACCTGGTTCACCTTCACCAGCACGGCGTTGGCGATCGACTTCTGGATGCCCTGCTGGATGATGGCCGGGTTGGTGACGAACAGGTCGTCGCCGACGAGCTGGACCCGGCTGCCGAGCCGCTTGGTCAGCAGCGCCCAGCCGGCCCAGTCGTCCTCGCCGAGGCCGTCCTCGATCGAGACGATGGGATAGCGCTCGACGAGCGACTCGTAGCGCGTCACCAGCTCCTCGCTGTTGAGCACCACGTTCTCGCGGCGCAGGCGGTAGCGCCCGCCCTCCTCGGCGAACTCGCTGGCGGCGATGTCCAGCGCCAGCGAGACGTCCTCGCCGGGCCGGTAGCCGGCCGCCTCGATCGCGTCCATCAGGAGGTCGAGCGCGGCCGTGTTGGAGGGCAGCGCCGGCGCGAAGCCGCCCTCGTCGCCGACGCCGGTGCTGAGCTTCTTGCTCTTGAGCAGCTCCTTGAGCGCGTGGAACACCTCCACGCCCATCCGCAGCGCGTTGGAGAACGAGTCGGCCCCGGCCGGCACCAGCATGAACTCCTGGAAGTCGATGCCGTTGTCGGCGTGGGCGCCGCCGTTGATGACGTTCATCATCGGCACCGGCAGCAGCCGGCCGCCAACGCCGCCGAGATAGGCGTAGAGCGGCAGCCCGGCGTCGTCGGCGGCCGCCCGCGCCACCGCCAGCGAGACGGCGAGGATCGCGTTGGCGCCGAGTGCCGCCTTGTTGGGCGTGCCGTCGAGCTCGAGCAGCGCCTGGTCGATGGCGGCCTGCTCGCTGGCCTCCATGCCGTCGACCTCCGGCGCGATCGTCTCCTCGACGTTGCGCACCGCCTGCTGCACGCCCTTGCCGCGGTAGCGCTGGGCGTCGCCGTCGCGCAGCTCCACCGCCTCGCGCTTGCCGGTCGACGCCCCCGACGGCACCGCCGCCCGACCCCAGGCGCCGGACTCGAGCTGGATCTCCACCTCGACGGTCGGGAAGCCGCGGGAGTCGAGAATCTCCCGCGCGTAGACACCGGTGATCGCAGACATCGTCAGGACCTCCGCTCGAACACGAAATCGGCGAGCGCGCAGATGGGAGCGGCGGCGGGTCCGATCGGGTTCAGCAAGCGCTTGGTCTCCTCGATCAGCTCGCGGGCCCGCTGCTTGGAGGCGGGCAGGCCGTGCAGCGACGGATAGGTTGCCTTCTTCTTGCGCTCGTCACTGCCGGCCGATTTGCCCAGCTCCGCGAGGCTGCCTTCGACGTCGAGAATATCATCGACGATCTGAAACGCGAGCCCGAGGGCCTGGCCGGCCTGGCTGATCGCCTCCACCTGCTCGGCGCGGCCGCCGGCCAGCTGCGCGCCCACCCGCAGCGCGGCCCGGATGAGCGCGGCCGTCTTGTGCAGGTGGATGTAGTCGAGCATCTCCGGCGAAATGGTCTTGCCCTCCGACTCGATGTCCACCACCTGTCCGCCCACCATGCCATTGGTGCCGGCCGCGTCGGCGACCTCGGCGACCACGATACCGACGACCCCCGGCGTCGCCACGCGCGCGGCGTTGCCGGCGATCAGCCGGAAGGCCAGCGTGAGCAGCGCGTCGCCGGCCAGGATGGCCAGGGCCTCGCCGAAGACCTTGTGATTGGTGGGGCGGCCCCGGCGATAGTCGTCGTCGTCCATGGCCGGCAGGTCGTCGTGGATGAGCGAGTACGCGTGGATCAGCTCGAGCGCGCAGGCGGTGTCGAGCACGGTCTCGGCCCGCCCGCCCACGGCCTCGGCGCCGGCGATGACGAGGACCGGCCGCAGCCGCTTGCCCGGCGCCAGCACGCTGTAGCGCATGGCGCGATGGATGGTGACCGGCGGCGCCGACTCCGGCGGCAGCACGCGATCGAGGGCGGTGTCGACGGTGGCCCGGTGCCCGTCGAGATATGCCTTGAGATCGACGACGACACTCACGCCTCGTCCTCGGCCTCGAAGAGGAAGGGCTTGGTGGTGGCGCCGCCGCTCTCGTCCTTGACCAGCATCTCGATGCGCCGCTCGGCGTCGTCGAGGTAGCGCGAGCAGTGACGGGCCAGCGCGATGCCCTCCTCGAAGACCTTCAGCGACTCCTCCAGCGGCAGGTTCCCCGTCTCCAGCGCGCCCACGATCTGCTCCAGGCGCGCCAGGCAATCCTCAAACTTGAGGTCGGTCATCGTGCTCCCTGGTCGCGTCGACGCGACAGTCGAGGCTCCCCTCGTGCAGCAACACGCGCACCGCGTCGCCGGCGCTCACCTCGCGCCAACTCCGCACGATGCGCCGGGCCGGCGTGAGCGTCAAGCTGTATCCCCGGCCGAGCACCGCCAGCGGCGACAGCGAGTCGAGCCGGCCGGCGGCGGCGCCCAGGTGGTAGTGCGAGCGATCGAGCGTCTGGCGCAGGCCGCGCGCCAGGCGACCGTGCAGGTCGGTGAGCGCGCGCCGGCCATTCAGCGTGCGCGCCACCGGGCTCAGCGCCTGCAAGCCGCGACCGGCCAGATCCACGCGGTGGCCGCCGCGAGCGATCGCGGCCAGCGCGGCCTGGCGCAAGCGGGCGCGGGCGTCGTCGAGCCGGCGGTCGAGATCGCGCAGCGGGCGGGCGGGATCGGTCAGCACGCGCCGCCCGCGCGCGCGCTCCAGCCGGTCGCGGTGCCCGCTCAGCGCGCGCCCGATACCGCGCCGCAGCCGGACGGTCAGATCGGCCAGGCTCTCGACCACGGCCCGCTTCTCCTTCACCACCAGCTCGGCGGCGTTGGACGGGGTGGCCGCGCGCACGTCGGCGACGAAGTCGGCGATCGTGAAGTCGACCTCGTGGCCGACGGCCGAGATCACCGGAATCTTCGACGCGGCGATGGTGCGGGCCAGCATCTCGTCGTTGAAGGCCCACAGGTCCTCCAGCGAGCCGCCGCCCCGGCCGACGATGATGACGTCGACGCCGCCCAGCGCGTTGAGCTCGCGGATGCCCTGCGCCACCTCGGCCGCCGCCCCCTCGCCCTGCACGCGGGCCGGCGCCACCACGATGTGGATCGCGCCGAAGCGGCGGCCGATCACCCGCAGCATGTCGCGCAGGGCGGCGCCGCTCGGCGAGGTCACGATGCCGATCTTGCGGGGGAAGCGCGGCAACGGCCGCTTGCGACGGGCGTCGAAGAGTCCGTCGCGGGCCAGGCGCTCCTTGAGCTGCTCGAAGGCGAGCTGCAGGGCGCCAAGGCCCTTGGGCTCCAGCAGCTCGACGACGAGCTGGTACTCGCCGCGCTGGGCGTAGATCTCGACGGCGCCGAAGGCCATGACGTGCAGTCCGTCCTTCGGCTCGAAGCGAATCCTCCGGGCGCGGTTGCGAAAGAGCACGGCGCGGAGCTGGGCCGTCTCGTCCTTGAGGGTGAAGTAGGCGTGGCCGGAGCCATACACCTTGAAGTTCGAGATCTCCCCCTCGACCCACACCGCCGGAAACCGCTCCTCCATGACGGCGGCGAGCTGCTGGGAGAGCTGCGAGACGGAGAGGACCGCGCGGTCGGTCACCGGGCGGCGTCGAGCTGGCGCTCGGCCGCCAGCAACGTGTTGCGCAGGAGCATCGCCCGCGTCATGGGGCCCACGCCGCCGGGTACCGGCGTCACGTGAGCGTGCTCGCTGACCGCCGGAAAGTCGACGTCGCCGACCCATTGGCCGGACGGCAGCTTCGTGTTACCGACGTCGATCACCCACGCCCCCGGTTTCACCATGTCGGCCCTGATCAGACCGGCGCGGCCAACGGCGACGCACAGCACGTCGGCGCGGCGCGTGTGCTCGGCGAGGTCGCGCGTGCGCGTGTGGCACATCGTCACCGTGGCGTGCCGCGCCAGCAGCATCTGCGCGAGGGGCTTGCCGACGATCCGCGAGCGCCCCAGCATCACCGCCTCGGCGCCCTCGAGCTTGACGCCGTAGTGATCGAGAATTGCCAGGCATCCCGACGGCGTGCACGGCAGCACCGTGGGCACGCCGGCCAGCAACCGGCCCATGTTCACGGGATGGATGCCGTCCACGTCCTTCTCCGGCAAGATCCGCGCGATCACCTCGTCCTCGTCGATGCCCTTGGGCAGCGGCAACTGGGGCAGGATGGCGTGGACGGCAGGATCGGCGTTCAGCCGGTCGACCAGATCCAGCAGGGCCTTGCGGCCGAGGCCGTCCGGGTACACGTGATCGGGCGAAGTGATGCCGACTGAGGCGGCCATCTTCTTCTTGTTCCGGACGTAGAGGGCGGACGCGGGATCGTTGCCGAGGAGGAGGACCGCCAGCGTGGGGGCGACGCCGTACTTCTCGCGCAGGCGCGCGACCCCGGCCCGCACCTCGGCGAGTGTCTTCTCGGCAACGACGTTGCCGTCCAGGATCATGGCGCGGTCCGGGTCAATGCGACGGACGGATCACGCCGGCACCCGCAGCCGGCGGATGTCGGAGGCGCGCCCCGTCTCCGGATCGATCACGATCACCACCGCGTGCAGCGCGGACGGGCCCTTGGCCGGCTCGAAGCGCACCGGCATCTGGGTGAGGAAGCGCTGCAGGATGAGGTCGCGGTCCACACCGATCACGCCGTCGGTGGGGCCGGTCATGCCCAGGTCGGTGATGTAGGCGGTGCCGCCGGGCAGTACGCGCTCGTCGGCGGTCTGCACGTGCCGGTGGGTCCCGACGACGGCGCTCACGCGCCCGTCGAGGTACCAGCCGAGCGCGACCGACTCGCTGGTCGCCTCGCAGTGGGCGTCGACCAGCACGATCGGCGTCTCCTTGCGCAGCTCGGGCACGATCTCGTCGGCCTTGCGGAACGGACAGTCGATCGGGGTCATGAACACCCGGCCCATCAGGTTCAGCACGGCGACCCGATGGGGCCCCGCCTTGATCGTCACGTGGCCCACGCCCGGCGTGCCGAGGGGGAAGTTGGCCGGGCGCAGGAGCAGGTTCTCCCTGGTGATGTACTCGACGATCTCCTTCTTGTCCCAGATGTGGTTGCCGGAGGTCATCACGTCGGCCCCCTGCTCCAGGAACTGGCGGCACATCGCGGGCGTGACGCCGAAGCCGCCGGCGGCGTTCTCGACGTTGACCACGCAGACGTCGATGGCGTGCTCCTGCCGCAGCCGCGGCAGCAGCTTGCCCACGGCGGTGCGCCCGGAATCGCCGAAGACGTCGCCGACCATCAGGACGTTCATGGCCGTTGCGCGTCCTTCCTACTTGGCCACTTCGACGGCGCGCGTCTCGCGGATGACGACGACCTTGATGTGACCCGGGTACTGCATCTCGGCCTCGATCCGCTTGGAGATGTCCTTGGCGAGCTGGTAGGCGTCGAGGTCGCTGATGACGTCGGATTTGGTGATGACGCGCAGCTCGCGCCCGGCCTGGATCGCGTAGCACATCTCGACACCCTTGTAGCTGAGCGCGATCTCCTCGAGCTTGGCCAGGCGCTTGATGTACGACTCCAGCACGTCCCGGCGGGCGCCGGGCCGCGCCGCCGAGATGCCGTCGGCGGCCTCGACCAGGGTCGCCTCGATCGTCTCGGCCTTCACGTCCTCGTGGCCGCACAGCGCGGCGTTGATGACCTGCTTGCTCTCGTTGTACTTCGTGAGCACCTGGAGAGAAAGCTCGGGGTGGCTGCCCTCCTGCTCGTGGGTGAGCGCCTTGCCGATGTCGTGCAGCAGCCCCATGCGCTTGGCCAGCTTCACGTCGCCGCGCACCTCGGCCGCCATCATCCCGGCCAGCCAGGCGACCTCCTTGGAGTGTTGAAGACAGTTCTGGCCGTACGACGTCCGGTACTTCATCCGGCCGACCAGCTTGACGAGTTCGGGATGAAGCCCATGGACTCCCACCTCAAAGCACGCTTTCTCCCCCTCCTCCTTGAGGTGGACCTCCATCTCCCCCTTCACCTTGTTGACCACTTCCTCGATCCGCGCCGGATGGATGCGCCCGTCGGCGATCAGCCGCTGCAGCGCTAGTCGAGCGATCTCGCGGCGATAGGGATCGTAGGCGGAGATCAGCACGGCCTCGGGCGTGTCGTCCACGATGAGGTCCACGCCGGTGTGCAGCTCCAGCGCGCGGATGTTGCGGCCCTCGCGGCCGATGATGCGGCCCTTCATGTCGTCGCTGGGCAGGTCCACGACCGATACGGCGGTCTCGACGGTGTAGTCGGGGGCCAGTCGCTGGATGGTGGTCGCCAGGACTTCCTTGGCCTTCTCGCGCGCCGTCTCCCGCGCCTCCTCCTCCAGCCGCATGCCGATCAGTTGCGCCTCGCGCCGGGCCTCGTCCTCCATCTGCGAGAGAAGCTGGCGCTTGGCCTCCTCGGCCGTCAGACCGGCGATCGCCTCCAGCTTGCGGCGCTGCTCTTCTAGGGCGGAGGCGAGCCGCCGCTCGCTCTCGGTCACCGTGCGCTCGCGGGTGGTCAGGCCCTTTTCCTTGCCCGTGTACTCGTCCAGGCGGCGCTCGATCTGCTCGAGCTTGCGCACGAGCTCTTCTTCCTTGCTGACGATGCGCTGCTCGATCGTGTGAATCTCGCGGTCGCGGCGGCGCGCCTCCTCCTCGAAGGCCGCGCGCGCCCTCAGCGTGCTCTCCCGCGTCTCCAGCGCGCTCGACTTGCTGCGCGTCTCCGCCTCGCGCTCGGCGGTATCTACGATGCGGCGGGCCTCACGCTCGGCGCCCCCGATGCGCCGGTCGCTGGAGGCCTTGTGGAGCAGGAATCCGACGGCAAGCGCGAGGGCGGCGACAACCGGCAACACCATCCACGTCGCGTCCATCATCGCCTCTATCTCGAAGAGTTGTTGTGAGCGTCAAATAGCTGTCAAGATTGACAAGTTTCCGGGGTCAGTATAGAGGGAGACAGGCCGGTGAGTCAAATATGTGACGAAGAAAGATCCCCACCTCTGCCGTGTGCCGACGGTGTTTCGAACCTGGCAAGCCAGGTGGGCGCCGTCATGGAGAGCTTCAGGCTTCCCCTTCAAGAGGGGCTTGCTCACCGCTCTCGCGTACAGCTCCCGTTGGGTTAATGAGGTTGAAACTTCCCTCCGGCATCACCAACAGCGCAGGGACGAGCATGGTTTACCCGGGGCCCGGGGGCCCGTCAAGGAGTTTGTCAGTGGACTATGATGGCGTGATGCCGCGCGTCCTCCTGATCAGCATCGACGGCCTCGCCCACTTCTACTGGAACGATCCGGCGGCGCGCATGCCGGTGCTGCGGGGGCTGGCCGAGCGCGGCGCGGTCGCCGACGGCATGGCGACGGTGTTCGTGAGCACCACGTGGCCCTCGCACGTGAGCCTGGTGACCGGCGTGAGTCCGCGCACTCACGGCGTGGTCTCCAACCACATCCTCAATCGGGCGACCGCGGGGGACGAGGACTTGACCGGCGACCCGGTGTACGACGCGGCCGACCTCGTGCAGGCGCCGACGATCTACGACCGCGCCCACGCCGCCGGCCTGCGCACGGCCGCCATCGACTGGCCGGCGACGCGCCGGGCGGCGTCGCTCGACTTCAACCTGCCGTTCTTCAAGAACCAGGGGATCTTCGAGGCGCACACCGCGCCCGCCGTGTGGAAGGAGCTGGCCACCCTCGGCTATCCCATCGAGCGGCAGGGTGAGTGGGCCGAGCTGCCGCGGCGCTTCCTCAAGGACGCCATGGTCGCCGACCTGGCGATCGACGTGCTGCGCCGCCACGCGCCCGACGTCCTGCTCGTCCACTTCCTCTGCGCCGACAGCCACCAGCACCTCTACGGCCCCCGCTCGCCGGAGGCGTACTGGGCGATCGCCTACATCGACGGCCTCGTGGGCCGGGTGCTGGCGGCGCTGGGCGCCGACGGCCTCGACCGCACCAGCGTGGTCGTCGTCTCCGATCACGGCTTTCTGCCGGTGACGCGCGAGATCCGGCCCAACGTGCGGCTGCGTCGGCGCGGCGTGCTCCGCCTGGACGCCGCCGGCACCCTCGCTCACGCCCAGGCGCGCTTCGTGATGAACCATGGCGCCGGCTGGGTCTACGCGCTCGACGGTGACCGAGCGCGCCTGGCGCGTGACCTGCGGCCCGAGCTGGCGGCGCTGGAGGGCGTCTCCGCGGTGTGGACGCCCGACGAATACGCCGCCCTCGGCCTGCCGACGCCGGACGAGAACCCGCGCGCCGGCGACCTCCTGCTGGAAGCCGCGCCCGGGTTCATGCTCTCCGACGAGATGCGCGGGGACGACGAGCACGGTCCCCCGCGGTATCGCGGCACCCACGGCCAGCGGCCGGTGCACCCCGACAACCGCGCCCTGTTCGTGGCTGCGGGTCGCGGCGTGAAACGCGGCGAGCGGCTCGGTCCGATCACCAGCCGTGACGTGGCTCCGACCCTGGCGACACTGCTCGACCTGGCTCCAGCACCGGCCGAGGGGCGGACGCTGACGGAGGTGCTCAGCTAGACCTCAGGCGGGGCGCCACGCCGCCCGGGCGATGCCGTAGACCAGGACGTCGTGGCCGAAGAGCTCGGTGCGGCCCTCGAGCGTCTCGCCCAGCTTTTCGGCCACGCGGATCGAGGGCTGATTCGCCGGCCGGATGAGGCTGATCAGGTGGTCGCGGCCCATCTCGGTGAACGCGTGGGCGAGCGCGCGCCGGGCGCCCTCGATCGCGTAGCCCTTGCCCCACGACGCGCGCCGGAGCATCCAGCCGAGCTCGAAGCCCGGCCAGCCCTCCGGCTCGAAGAGGCCGATGCGCCCCACGAGCGCCCCGGTGGCCCGCTCCTCGACGGCCCACAGGCCGTAGCCGCGCAGCGCCCAGTGGCCGAGGATCATCGCGATCTGCCGCCACGCGTCCGCCCGGCTGAGCGCCTTGCCGTCGCCGAGGTAGCGCATGACCTCGGCGTCGGCGCAGATGGCGGCGTAGGCCTCGAGGTCGTCCGGCCGGAACATGCGCAGCCGGAGCCGGTCGGTCTCGAGCGTGATCATCCCTAGCGCGGCGACGGGCAGACCGCCGCGATGCTCGCGCGGTCGAGGCGCGTCACCTTCATGCGCGGGGCGGCGGCGTTCCCGGCGCCAGACGGTCGAGGATTTCGACCAGCGCGCTCAGCCGGGTATTCACGTCGCCGTCCTGCTTGGCCCGGTCCTCGCGCACGCGGAACAGCTCGTCGGTGATGTCGAGCGCGGCCAGGGTCAGCGCCGCCATCGGATCCTTGATGCCGCTGCTGGTCAGCTCGCCCACGCGGTCCTCGAGGTAGGCGGCCAGCTGGCGGACGTACTCCGGCGGCGCCTCGGTGCGCACGGTCAGCGTCTGGCCCAGCAGGGAGAGCTCGACCCGCCCGGCCGCCACCCCTAGCTACCCGCCAGATCGAGCTTGCCGATGTCCTTCAGGATCGCGTCGACCTGGGAGAGCACCTGGCGGCGCTCGTCCTCCAGGCGCTTGACGTCGCGCCGCAGCCGGTCGTTGTCCTCGCGCAGCCGGGCCAGCGCCTCGCCGGCACGGCGC
>Ga0184626_10000338_pt1 | contig 14121 bp, 7 predicted proteins | sample PLM3_60_b1_FD_133142 | JGI IMG/M metagenome (GOLD analysis project Ga0184626, IMG submission 133142) | Groundwater sediment microbial communities from an aquifer in East River, Colorado, USA - PLM3_60_b1 | ecosystem: Environmental > Terrestrial > Soil > Riparian zone | place: USA: East River... | reverse complement strand
GAAAATATCGAAGAAGAGGGAAAGAATCTGAAGAATTTCAAGAAGATCGACGTAACAAGTTTTGTAAAGGAAGAGCCTCCGGCCCCGCTGAAATTCGAACATCCTGTAGGAGCTGAAGCGGCACGGGATATATCTGTCGGAATGGATCGCCAATCGCGTCCTGCGTTTTCGCCTCCGGAAATGTTTGGGGTTGCCGAACCAAAAGAAAAATCAAAAACACCGCTCTTTCTGGGAATTCTGATCGGTGTTGCGGTTCTGGCCGGAATCGGGTACTTTGCGCTCCGGCCCTCCGAAAAATCTCCCGTACAGACGGCAACCGCTCCTTCTTCACTAACCCTGCAGCAGCGAAAAGCAGAGGAAGTAGAACGCACGCGGTTACAAGAAGAAGCATCGAAGGCTCAAGAAGAGGCCAAGGCAAAGGATGAACAGTTAAAAGAATTGCAGGCAAAAATGGACGCGCTTCTCAAACAACAACAAAAGCAGCAAAAGGAGAATGCCACAGCTGCAACAGTGGATACCGCTGCGATTCAACAATTGCAGGAACAGGCGAGAAAACTGGAAGAAGAAAAGAAGGCGCAGGAAGCACTGGCTCAAGAAAAGCTGAAAGCGGCGCAGACACCACCACCTCAGCCGGTCCAGGGATCGAGCGAAGCGGGCGCTACCGATGTAAAAACCACCGATACGAAAACTCAAGTGGCACAGGTCACCCCTCCGGCTACACAGCCGGTAAACACACAGGCGGATCCGCCACCGGTTGAACCAAAACCCGCCGGGACAACTCCTCAACCAGAAGCGTCCGCGCCTGCCGCCGCATCAGTAAAAGAGGGGGACACGGTAGACATGACACCGGACGTCGTAAAGCCGGAGCTGGTCACCCACGCAAACCCCGATTATCCTCCCGCCGCGCGCGCGAAAAGAATCGAAGGCACAGTCATTCTGAGTGTTCTGGTTTCCGAACGGGGAGATGTAGCGGATGTAAAAGTGCTTCGCGCCGCCGGCGGTTCCAGCGGTTTAAATGAAGCGGCCTCCAAGGCGGTACGGAAGTGGAAATTCCGCCCGGCGGTAAAGGATGGCAAACGCGTCCGGACCTGGGTCTCTTACCCGATCGTCTTCAAACTGCAATAGCTCGGGATAACCACAAAGACACAAAGGCACGAAGAATCAGAAAATAAATTCTCTAAACCTTTGTGCTGTTTTGTGTCTTCGTGCCTTCGTGGTTAATCCGATTTACACGTCGAGGAGGGCTTCAGCTTCTTCGAACTTTGCTGAAAGAATACTGGAAACACCAGGTTCAGCCATGGTCACTCCGTAAAGCTGGTCCGCAGCTTCCATCGTACGCTTATTGTGCGTCACCACGATAAACTGGATCTGTTTTCTCATATCTGAAATCAGTGCCGTGAAACGTTGCACATTCAATTCGTCAAGTGCAGCATCGACTTCATCCATCACACAGAAAGGACTTGCATGATACTGGAATAGCGACATCAGGAATGCGATTCCGGTAAGTGTCTTTTCCCCACCGCTCATCAAATTCATGTTTTGCAACCGTTTTCCCGGAGGCTGGACATGGACATCGATCCCGCTTTCGTTCGGGTTTTCGGGATCGCTGAGTACCATTTCTCCCCTGCCTCCGTCGAAAAGCCTCTGAAACAGATCCTGGAAATGTCCCTGGACACCGGCAAATGCTTCCTGGAACCGTTTGAGCGAAGTGGCATCTATGCGCTGGATGGTATCAAGCAACGTTTCGATAGAGACACGCAAATCTTCATATTGCGTTTTCAAGAAACGGTGACGTTCTTCCATCTGCGTGTATTCTTCCAGAGCGAGCATGTTGATCGAACCAAGCCGGTCGATCTTGCCTTCTGTCTCCTGTAACTTATTCTTCAGCTCTTCATCCTGTAACTGCGTCCATTCGGATTCCACCGGTTGGATGGATTCAAGATCGAGACCCATTTCCTCGTTCGCCCGCGCCATCAAGTCTTCGCGCTGAGTCCTGGTTCGCGTAGATTCAATTTCTATATTCATACGCTCTTCGCGAACACGGTCCAGCTCACTACGCGCGCCTTGCACTTCCGCTTCCTGGACGCCGATTCGTTGCGCAAGATCTTCCTTCTGTCTTTCATTTTCTGTAATGACAACCTTTCGCTGATCGCGCGCACGGAGCATTTCCACCTGTTCGGCTTCCATCCTGTTGCACACCGTTTCTGTTTCTGAAATCTCCTGGTGTCTTTGCGCAATCAAATTGCCATTTTCCGCGATCGCATTCCGGACGGACTCCAGATGAGAGTAGAGCCTTTCAATTTCTGCCAGCAATGAACGATGACGTTCTTTTCTTTCTGCGATCTGGACGCGCGACTCCTGTACCTGTCCCTGCAGCTCAAAATGTTGCGTCTTTGCAGCATTGAGTTGTTGCTCGCATTCACGGAACAAGTACTCACTCTCTTCCCGCTTTGCAATTTGTTCCTGAAGCTGGATCGCAAACTGCTCGGAACGGGCCTGGACCGACTCCCGTTCGTTTGCGAGATGCACCATTTCTTGCGAAAGAATCTCGATCAATTTCTCTTCGCGGCTAAACTCTTTTTGAATCTGATCAAGCTCCAGCTGAACCAGCATGCGGTCCTTGTTTTTCGATTCGCGCACTTCGTTCAATCGCACAAGTTCATGATTTGAAATATCCAGCTGGTTCTGGATGGCCCGCACCTGCTCTTCCAGAATGCGAAGTTGTTCCTGTACCGTTTCGAGGTGGACAGCCAGATCCTTGCGTTCGCGCTGGATGGCGATCAGACCCGGCACGTCATCCGCTTTGGCGCCCCCCGCATACAATGCCGGGGACAGGATGACATCACCCTGCACGGTAACAAACTGATATTCGGGATATTTCTTGATGAGCGTTTGTGCGCATTGGAGATTGATGACCATCACTGCCGAATCCATGAATGGAGCGACGGCCGGCAGCGCTTCTTCCTGAATTGTCACTACTTCGCGAAGACTCCCGATCACTCCTTCTTCGCTGCGAAGCTCTTGCGGCAGCACAGGCGGATTAGGATCGTGTCCGTTCTTGATCACAAAACTGCAATAGCCCAGTCCTTCCTGTTTCAGATAATCGATCGAGGCCAGCGCAGAGTCTTCCGACTGCACGATCAAGTAATTCAATTTATCCGCAAGAAAATTTTCAACCGCAGTTTCATAATGCGGATCGGTTTCGATGAAATCCATCATCATTCCCATCGCCTGTTGCGAAGGAGTGTGCAGCAGCGATCGTGCCGATTCATTGTAAAACTTCGATGAATGCTGTTGCGCATCCAGTTTCTGCAGCGCATGCTGCAGCTCGGATTGCTTCTTAAATGCGGTTTGCACTTCAAGCTGATACCGGTCCCATTCGAGTTTGAGCTCACCGCAGCTTTGCAAAATTCCACTCTTGGTTTCTTCGAGATATCCCATTTCTTCAGCGATGCGGCTCAAAACGGATTCCTTGCCCGCCATCTGTTCGAAAAGTTGCCGGCTGTGCTCTCTGCCTGTTCCCAGTTCGGTTTCTTTTCTCTGAATCGTTTCAAACAGATGATCCTGCTGTGTATGAAGACGGGTTTGTTCATTTTTCAACTGGGAGGCGCCGGATAACTGTTCGATAATTTGTTTGCGCAGTTCCTCTGCGCGTTGTTCCAGCGAACCCATCTCACCCGCTTTTTGTTCCAGTGCCGTAAAAAGCTCGGTATGTTGGCGGACCAACTCTTCGAGACGTCCACGCAATTCAGCTTCTTCAGCGGAGCGGTCTGCGTGGGATGCCTGAACGCTCGCCTCGCTTTCGGCCAAACGCTGATTCTCAGCGGTTTTTTCTTCGATGCTGCGGCGCCACTCTTCGATGCGCTGTCGTTTGAATTGAAGCAAGTTCTGACTTTCCTGAATCTGCATTTCCATCTGATGCAATTCGCCCTGCTGCTGATACAAACTGCTTTCCAGCTCAGTCAACCGAAGTTTGAGCTCACTGACGACGAGTTCCTGTTGTTGAAGCAACTGAGCACATTGTTGCTCCGCATGATTACGGTCCCCAAGCAATGCAATCAGCCGGTGTTGTTCTGCTTGAATCTGCTGAAATCTCCGCTCAAACAAGATTCGTTGCAGCACCTGTTTTTCCTCCGAGAGGATCTGATACCGTCTTGTTCTTGCGGCCTGGCGTTTCAGGCTGGATAATTGCTTTTCCACTTCGTTGAGAATGTCCTGAATCCGTTCGAGCTGAAGCTGATTTTCCGCGAGCTTCATTTGAGCGGAACGCTTTTTGTGTTTGAACTCAGCAACGCCGGCTACTTCTTCAATCAGAGCGCGGCGTTCCATCGGTTTGGAAAGAAAGAGCGCCTCGATCTTTCCCTGTTCCAGAATGGAATAAGCAAGAGGATCAAAACTCTCGTTCAGAAAAAAGGTATGGATGTCTTTAAGCCGGCAGACTTCGCCGTTCATCTCGTACTGGCTTTCTCCCGAACGAAAGAGCCGACGCGCAATCGTAATTTCAGGCGCTGCAGGATTGAACCTCTCGGTCTTCCATATCAGCATTACCTGAGCCATGTTTAACGGCTTCCGGTTCTTGGAACCATTAAAAATGACTTCTTCCATTTTGTCGCTGCGCAGAGATTTGGCGCTTTGTTCACCGAGTACCCAGTTGAGCGCGTCGACAACGTTGCTTTTACCGCACCCGTTGGGACCGACAATTCCAGTAATTCCGGTGGGGATTTTCAGTACGGTTTTGTCACAGAAAGACTTGAATCCGAGGACTTCGATACGATCGAGAAATAACATGCTCAAATACCATATATGTGGTCAGTCGTTAAACCGCCACAAAGTATAGCAGAAGTACTCTGGAAATGAAAAGCTGAGAAAAGTAGGGGCTGAGCATTTTCCAAGTGGATTGATGTTCTGGTTGCCTTTGGCGCTAAACCAAAATTCGGCATCAAATTTCTTTCGCGGTTAAAAATGCTCAGCCCATCCTAGGAAGTGTTATGTGCCTCGCAACTGCGAAGGGCTGTGCATTTGCCCGCACTTTAATGTTCCAAAATTGCTTTTCGGGCAATACCACTTCGTGATCGTACTGCTTTATCCGGCAAATGCAGCAGCCCCTACGCGGGGAATTCGTGATACAATCTGAGGTTAGCTTGCTAGATCCGTAAACACCAATCAAAGGAGTCTAAATGTCTTTTGAAGGAAAGTCGGAAAAAATTTGGTACAACGGAGAGTTCGTAGACTGGGACGAATGCAAGATTCACATCGCATCTCATGTAATCCACTACGGCTCGGCGTTATTTGGCGGAATGCGTTGCTACGAAACAAAAAAGGGGTCCGCCATATTTCGCATGGAAGATCACACAGAACGACTGATCTACTCCTGCAAGATCTACAGAATGGAACCTCCCTACTCTCAAGAGGAATTGAACACTGCTATCCTGAAATCGGTTCGGATCAACAAGATGAAATCATGTTACGTCCGGCCGATTGTGTTTCGCGGTTACCATTCGCTTGGAGTGAACCCGTTTCCTTGTCCCATTGACACTGCAATTCTGGTATGGGAATGGGGAAAATATCTTGGCGAAGAAGCGCTCGAAAAAGGTGTTGACGTTTGTGTTTCGTCGTGGAACCGGATGCAGCCAAACACGCTGCCTGCGATGGCAAAGGCGAGCGCAAATTACATGAATTCGCAATTGATCCGCATGGAAGCGATTGTGGGCGGCTATGTCGAAGGAATTGCTCTTGATCCAGGCGGTCATGTGAGTGAAGGGAGCGGCGAAAACGTATTTGTCATCAGACATGGAAAGATTTTCACACCAAATTTGGCTTCCAGTGTGCTCGCTGGAATTACGCGCGCAACGGTAATTCAGCTGGCCCATGATCTGGGAATCGAAGTGATGCAGGAAGCCATTCCGCGTGAGCTGCTCTACATCGCTGATGAGGTTTTCCTGACAGGGAGCGCCGCGGAAATTACTCCCGTCCGATCCATTGACAAAATCAGAGTTGGAAACGGACGACGCGGACCGGTTACCGAAAGAATTCAGAAAGAGTTCTTTGGGATTATTTCCGGTGAGAAACCGGACCGTCACGGCTGGTTAACTCCTGTTTACGAATCAATACGGGAAGAAAAAAGCGAGGCGGTGCCTGCAGCAAGCGGGCGATAGGAAAATAGGCGGATCCGGGGGATCCTGGAGGTAGCTGTATGCACATCAACGATCTGCTGAAGGTCGCCACCGACAAGGGTGCTTCCGATCTTCATCTCAAAGTCGGTTCGCATCCCGTGCTTCGCATTACAGGCGAACTTTTACCACTGGCCGAATTAAAACGGCTGATGCAGGAAGACACCATTGCCATGGCCTTCAGCATCATGAACAACCGGCAAAAGCAAAAATTCAAAGATCACCTGGAAATTGATATTGCTTACAGCGTTCCCGGATTGGGCCGCTTCCGCTGCAACATCTTCCAGCAGCGCGGAACAGTCGGACTGGTTTTGCGTGTGATTCCTGTCAAGATTCTAACTATTCGCGAATTGAATCTCCCGGGTGTTCTGGAAAAAATCTGCCTTGAGCCGCGCGGTCTGGTTCTTTGCACAGGAACGACCGGTTCGGGAAAATCTACTACCCTGGCTGCCATGATCGACTATCACAATGCGCATAGAAAATCGCATATCATCACGATTGAAGACCCGATTGAGTTCCTGCACCGCGACAAAAAGAGTCTGATCAATCAGCGCGAAGTCGAAGTGGATACCAGAAGCTTTTCTGCGGCTCTGCGTTCTGCCTTGCGTGAAGATCCGGATGTGATTCTGGTCGGTGAAATGCGTGACTATGAAACCATTGAAACCGCGATCACCGCAGCAGAAACCGGCCATCTGGTTATGAGCACTTTGCACACATTGGATGCCACAGAAACCATCAACCGTATCATTTCGGTTTTTCCTCCACACCAGCAAAAACAGATCCGGTTGCAACTTGCTCAGGTGTTAAAAGGTGTCGTTTCCTTGCGTTTGCTGCCAAAAGCGGATGGACTCGGCCGCGTTCCCGCAACGGAAGTGCTTGTCTCTACCGCTTTGATCCGCGATTACATCATCAACAAAGAAAAGACACGGTTGATTTCCGATGCGATTGCGCAGGGAATCTCGCAGTACGGAATGCAGACCTTTGATCAATCTTTGTACGCCCTTTTAAAGGGCGGAATGATCACATACGACGAGGCCATTTTGCGCGCCACCAATCCGGATGAATTCAAATTGCGTTTGCAGGGCATTTCTTCAGTTACTGCCGATGCGCGCGATCAAGTGGAAGAATTTGTCTTCAAAGGACCCGGGGCGGAAGGCGGAACAAAAGGCGAGGGCGACGACTTCCCATTCGATATGGAACCCGGCTAGGATTCATCCTTTTGCCGCCTTGGCGCCTTTGCGAGAAATATTTCCATGACCTCTGCCAAGAACAAGGCACTGCATTACCTCAGCCGTTTTTCCCGAACCGAAAAACAGGTTGCTGATTACCTGTCGCGCAAGGGATTCTCCACGGAAGACATCACCGCAACCATCTCCTATCTTTGCGAGCACAACTTTCTGAACGATCAAACCTTTGCTGAAAACTTTATCGAATCCAAGATTCGACGCGCCGATGGGCCGCGAAAAATCAAGCATTTGTTGTTCCAAAAGGGAATTTATGGCTCTCTGGCAGACCGTCTTCTTGCCGAGCGTTACCCCCCGGAATTACAAAAAGAACGAGTGAAGATTTTGATTCAGAAACGGAAGACGGGCGACAGAAATGCACTGCTGCGCTTTCTGGCTTCTCGTGGTTTTCCTCAGTATGTTATGATTCAGGCTTTTGAGGAACTTAAGCTGTAGGGGCGACCCTTGCTGTCGGGCGTTATGTGAGGGCGGGGACAAGCCCCGCACCTACCAGGAACCGTTGCATGAAAAGCGCTGAAATCAGAAATACGTTTATTGAATTTTTTGAGACACGCGGACACCGCATTGTTCCTTCTTCATCCTTGATTCCTTACGGAGATCCTACGCTGCTGTTCACCAATGCCGGGATGAATCAGTTCAAGAATGTATTCCTTGGATTGGAAAAACGAGACTACTTGCGTGCCGTATCCAGTCAGAAATGCCTGCGCGCCGGCGGAAAACACAATGATCTGGAAAATGTGGGAAAGACTGCAAGACACCACACCTTTTTTGAGATGCTCGGCAATTTCTCTTTCGGCGATTACTTCAAGAAAGAGGCAACGGCATGGGCCTGGGAACTCGTCACACAGGGATTTCACATGGATCCGCAGCGTCTGTGGATCTCAATCCATCATTCCGATGAAGACGCTTTTGGTCTGTGGCATAAAAATGTCGGTGTTCCGGCGGAACGGATTGTGAGATTGGGAGACAAAGATAATTTCTGGGCCATGGGAGATACGGGGCCGTGTGGTCCATGCTCGGAAATCTATTTTGATCAGGGCGCTAAAACAGGATGCGGCCGGCCTGAATGCAGTATCGAATGCGATTGCGGACGGTTTACTGAATTTTGGAATCTCGTGTTTATGCAGTTTAACCGGAACGAAAGCGGCGAGCTGACACCATTGCCGCGTCCTTCCATCGATACCGGCGCCGGACTCGAGCGAACTGCCGCATTGGTCCAGGGTGTCCAGAGCAATTTTGAAACCGATCTGCTGTTTCCGCTCATTGAATATGCATCCGAAATCTCGGGTATTCCCTGGAAACAATCGGAGCAGACAGACACTGCATTTCGCGTTCTGGCTGATCATGCGCGTGCCATCACATTTTTGATCTCAGAAGGAATTACCCCATCCAATGAAGGACGCGGGTACGTGTTGCGCCGCATTATTCGGCGGGCGTTGCGATACGGCCGCGCGCTTCAATTCCGGGAGGCATTTCTTTACCGGATCACCGGAAAAGTTGTGGACCTGATGGGCGATGTCTACCCTGAGCTGATCCCATCGGCGGATTATGTCGCCCGGGTTTGCCGTTCCGAAGAAGATAGATTCAAATCGGTTGTAGAACATGCTACTACCCAATTAGAGGAGCTGTTTTTGCAAGCGCAGGAGCAGAAACGGAACCGCCTGCTGGGAACCGAAGTGTTCAAGCTGTATGACACCTTCGGACTACCTATCGATTTTGTCCAAGAGATGGCAAACGAAAGAAATTTTGAAGTCGATCATGCCGGGTTTGAAGCGGAAATGGAAAAGCAGCGAAAAGCAGCGCGCGCTGCCTGGAAAGGGGACCTGACATTTGAAGCACAGGAGATCTATCGGACCCTCAGCCGGACGTTTCAAACCGTGTTTACAGGCTATTCCACGCTCCTCGAAAAAGAGTGCGAGATTGCTCAAATACTTGTCCAGTTTCAGCCGGCCGGTAAAATCTCTGCCGGTGAAACCGCGGAGGTGGTGTTGAACAAGACGCCCTTTTACGCTGAATCGGGGGGGCAGATTGGCGACCGTGGAATCCTGGAAAGCGCTACGGGAAGGGCGCGCGTTCTGGATACGAAGGTGCCGGTTGCGGGGCTTTTCGTACACAAAGTTGTGATGGAATCCGGAACCTTGGAAACCGGCGATTTTGTAACGGCCATCGTGGATCCTGAATTCCGCCAATCGGTTCGTAAGAACCATACGGCAACACATCTCTTGCATGCTGCTCTCCGGCGCCAGTTTGGAGACCATGTCAAACAAGCCGGCTCGCTTGTCGCGCCTGATCACCTGCGTTTTGACTTCACCCACTATACGGGATTGAACACCGAAGAAGTGCGGCGCCTCGAACGGGAAATCAACGCAAAGATTCTTTCTAACTTATTAGTAGATACACAGGTCACTTCCATGGAAGATGCTCTGGCACAGGGGGCCATGGCTTTATTTGGCGAAAAGTATGGCGAGCGTGTGCGCATGGTAACCATCGCAGATTACAGCAGGGAGCTTTGCGGCGGTACGCATTGTTCTTCTACCGGCGAGGTAGGCGCATTCCTGGTTGCCAGAGAAGGCAGCACCGCGGCCGGGATACGCCGTGTGGAAGCGCTGACAGGGCTGGGGGCCCTGGATTACATCCAGCAGGAGCGCGGTTTGGTGGAACAACTGACGTCCACTCTAAAAATCTCCAGCGATGAAGTTCTGCAACGTATCCAGGATCTTCTGGAGCGCAACAAGAAGCTGGAAAAAGAGTTAGAGCGCCTCAAATCTAAAAGCATGCTGCAGCCCGAAACTCAGGATTTGGTGATCGACCGGCAACTGGAAAATGGAAAGAGAATTTATGTACGCCTGTTTCCCGATGCTGAACCGGATCACCTCGGAAACTTTGTCGATGAGCTATTCCGAACCGGCAACTATTCGGTTGTTACGGCGGGCGCTGTCTCCAGTGGAGCCCTCGCAGTTCGAGTTGAGGGCCAGGACGATGCTTCGGAGCTCTTCCGTAAGTACTTTGTTCCCGAATTCGGTGGAGGCGGCGGCGGTCGAAAAGATTTCGCTAAAGGTGGGTTGAAGAAGCTCAAAGAGATCCCACCGCAAGAATCGCTGGAGCTGCTCGTGAAGGCAATTACTGCATATAAGAGCCGTAGGGGCTGAGCATTTTCCATCAAAGTTTTGTCCCTCCAACTTTTGTTTCCATCCTCCTTGCGCTTTGATTCTGTTCGCGCGAGAAAATGCTCAGCCCGCCGACGAAGTGGATCGTAACACTTCCATTCCGGGCTGTGCATTTGCGTGCACTTCAAGGTTCCAAAAATTGCTTTTCGGCAAATAGAACTTCAGTGATCCGACTGCTTGCGACTGGCAAATTCATAGCCCCTACAGGCGGATGGAATGGCCGTACATTGACAGAATCTTTCCGCTGGTGGTACGATAAAGACGCAAAAAACGCGGTTTAAAAGGCAAGAGTATTGTCTTTTGTTGGAGGCCGTTTCCAACATGGCAAAAAGAGTTCTAATTTTGTGCTTTCTGCTCCTTTTAACGGGAGTGGTCATTCAGGCTGATCCGGTCCAATATCGTCTGGATTCGAACGGCAAAAAGATCTTCTACAATATCCCAGTAAAATCTGAAACCGCTGCAGTCTATTATTCCCGTAAAGCTGAAGACTACTGGAGCCTGATCGGAGATGTTTGTAGGGGACACGGGGTCGATCCCGAGCTTGTAAAAGCCGTCATTCAGGTAGAATCCAACTACAATCCGTTCGCCATTTCCCCGAAAGGAGCGCGAGGTCTGATGCAGCTCATGCCCGGAACAGCAACACGATACGGTGTCCAGCAGATCTTTGATCCACGGGAAAATATTGAGGGCGGAGTCAAGTATCTGAGAGATCTCATCGAGCTGTTTGACAGCAATTTGCGTTTTGCAGTTGCAGCGTACAATGCCGGTGAGAATACCGTCCAGCGCGTCAACGGTATCCCGAATTATGTCGAAACTCAGAACTATGTCAGAAAAGTGATGGCACTGTATAACGGGGAAAGTTCCTACCGGCAATATGCCAAAAGCGCGCCGCGAAATGTGGTCTATTACAAATATGTCGATGACAAAGGGGTGACACATTATTCCGCGACACCTGTTCCCGGTGTGCAGGTGACAAAAGTGAGCTTTTACTACTGATGCAAAAAGGTCCCACCTCCCCGGATCAGGGCCTCTTTTATGCCCACCTTCACAGAGGCAAAGAACATTTCGATCATAACGAGCTGGACAAAGCCCGGAAAGAACTGGAAGCAGCGAGCCGGATCAAACCGGGCGACGAAAAGGCGCTCAATCTTCTCGGGATGACCTATTTCAAAATGGATCTTCTGCCCGAGGCGGAAGAAATGTATACGGCACTCGCCGCGCGAAATCCAAACATATACACCCTTCAAAGCAATCTTGGTCTCATCCAGCTGAAGCTCGGTAAATTAGATCTGGCGCAAGACGCGCTGGATCGAGCTCTCGATTTGCAGCCGTTTAATCCAAAGGCTCATTTCTATCTTGGTCTGCTTTGCGAAAAGCAGCGCCGGTGGCAAGAGGCACTCGAACATTTTGAAAAAGCCCGAGCAGACAGAATGATTTCGAAGATGCGAGCCCGGATGGAAGAAGATTCTCGAAAAGAAGAATTGATTCTCCCGTTCGAAGTTCTGGAAGTATTTGTGGACGACGAAGCGGATAGAGTTTCTGAGCATCAGGGGGATAACGACCTCCTGATCCTGACGCCCCAGGAGGTTGCGATCGCGGAAACCGAAGGCGTGAAAGATGACTCAGCCACGGTAAACATGTACAGAGAAGAGATTGTGGAAGAGATGGAAGAAATTCCGATCGAGGAACCTCCGGAAGAACCGGAACAATCACCTTCCGAGCCGAGCCAGGTGGAAGACCTTTTTCTAAAGGATGTAGCAGAAGAGCCGGGGATCGATCCATGGCTGGAACGAATTCGCGCAGACCGTCTTCGTCTGGAGCAGATCATGGAACAGATGAAACAGGGCGTGGAGCCGGAAGAACTGAAGGAGGATCTCACTCCATCCGTTCTGGAAGCCGGGCATCAACCGGAAGAAATTCCGCCGTGGGAAAAGACCCATCCTTCGATTGTGATTCCCGATGATTCTCCTTTCTCAGAGTCGGCGGAACAGGAGCAGGAGCAGGGGCAACAACTGGAGCAACAACAGGAAGAAGCCATTCAGGCGGAGATTGTGCCCGAGGTGGATGGTTCTCTCTTTCTTGTTGAAGAGATGGCCGCGGATATCTCCACATTTCTTGCACAAAGCAGAGATGACGAGCGAATAGAAGAAGCGCCTGTCTTTGAAGAACCACCACCGATTCGGATTGTACCTCCTGCCGATGTTTCCGTTCCGGAGCCGCAGCAGCCTGCCGTAGAAGATGAATTGTTCGAAAATCGAATTCCTACACCAGAGGAAGTTGAAAATCAAACACAGGATATCGGGTCTGAAGCTCTATTTGAGAAAGCGGAAGAAACGGTTCTGCCAATGGAGAACCTGACAGAAGAAGAAGAAGAAGAAGAAGAAGAAGAAGAAGAAACATATGAGAGTGAGCTGGAAGCTTTGGGTACCGGCGAAATAGATCAGAGCACTGAGGAAGAGGAAGAAGACAAGCTGGAGGGCGAAGGGGTTCTGAGCCCGTCGGAATTTGTTCCTGAGCCGCAATCGGTTGTCGAACACACACAGGAAATTCTTCCAGAAGGAATCGAAGAATCGATCCGTCAGATCGCGGAGCCAGAACTTGTCGATGACTTTTCGACCGTCGAAATCAGCTTTGAATCCGGAACTTCGCAGGATCTTGTGGCAGGTTCCGTGATAGATTCTGTGGTTGAAGAACAAGCAAGGTTCGAAATCGGAGAAGTTTCCGAACCCGTGGAGATGCACGCACAGGCGGAGACGTCCGCCCCGGAGGAGATTCCCGCACCTCAGGCTCCATCAGGAGCATCTGGATATCAGCCGGCAAATCTAGATCAGTTTTCCCGTGAGAGATTTTATTTTCAGCCGGTAATTGGCGCGGACCGGTTTCTGCTGATTGATCCACACCTTTTAGAAATCATCCTATCCGAAAAGCTTTTTTGCCGGACCGGGACAATTGCCAGTTACACGGGACATCTACAGTTTTCCCAGTGGCAATCGGACTACGGCGAGCGCGTTCCGCTTGTTCAGGTGGATGGAGCAGGAATTATCTTCCTTGCCGATCGACGAAAAGAAATCTTCATTCTTTCATTGAATAACGAATCGCTTTTTGTTGATCCCAATCACTTACTGGTAGTGCAATCCGCGCTGACTATCGAACCTTTCTTGATTCAGCAACACGGTACTCCCCGGGACTTTGTCATGGTTCGCGTTACCGGCCGTGGTACCGTGGCGCTTACCTACCAAACAAAACCGCTGACTCTTCATGTCCAGGAAGGATTGCCGGTAAATATTCCTGCCGATGCCCTCATCGCGTGGTCGGGCAAACTGATCCCGGAAGTCATCCAGGATCGTGCGCTGCGCCGTGTCTTGATGATAACCGAAGCGGAGACTCTGTTCTGCCGCTTTACCGGCACCGGTGATGTCGTGGTGGAACAGGGCGGTCTTTGGGGCGATCGTAGAGCCCGCAAATAGCTCCCACGCTGTGGGGTTGGCGGGCGTCCCTGCCCGCCGTCCGGGTCATCATCCTGTTCAAGCGCGCACGGAG
>Ga0184626_10000336_pt1 | contig 14175 bp, 16 predicted proteins | sample PLM3_60_b1_FD_133142 | JGI IMG/M metagenome (GOLD analysis project Ga0184626, IMG submission 133142) | Groundwater sediment microbial communities from an aquifer in East River, Colorado, USA - PLM3_60_b1 | ecosystem: Environmental > Terrestrial > Soil > Riparian zone | place: USA: East River... | reverse complement strand
TTTGTACTTTTGGTTCGTCCCTTTGTACTTTTGGTTCGTCCCTTTGTACTTTTGGTTCGTCCCTTTGTACTTTTGGTTCGTCCCTTTGTACTTTTGGTTCTGATTTAGATTTATTATAAATCTCTAAAAATTTTATACTTTCTATAGAGGTAATGAATTTAAATAAATCGCCAGATATTGCCTTTTTTATAACTTGGAGTCCATCAATCAAAAAGGATTCTTCAGGCAAAGTAATGGTTAATTCAGATTTACTGAAATCTATTGAAATCTTATCTTTATCTACAGGAAGCCTCCTTCTGATCAGAGAAGATGTTTTCTCTTCGTCTGTTTTTAATATCTTTAATATATTGACATTGTAACTCAACGTCTTTCCTGCTAATCTATGGTTAAAATCAACCTGAACGCGTCCGGAACCGATAAACCTCACAAAACCACGTCTATCGTCAATGTCAACTACATCTCCTGCCTTTATTTCATCAGCTTTATCACCAAATTTTCTTTGTGGAATCATTCTAACCTTGTTTGTGTCTCTCATTCCAAATGCCTTGTCAGGGGGGATTTCAACATTCAAATTATCGCCAAGGTTTGCAGCCGATAAAATTTCGTCAAGTCCCTTTAATACCCATCCTTCCCCTATCGAGACTAGTCTAGGTTCATATTTTATGCCTGGGTCATATAGATTAGATTTTTTTGCATTTTCTTCAACAGTAGTTTCAAAAATTTCATCCGAGTCCTTTACTTTGGCAGTATAGTCAATAAGTATGAGTGATCCTTTCTCTATTGTCACGAAATTTGCTGTCGATTTACCATAATATTAAGCTTAACAACTTGGAGTTATTGATTCAGAATATCGTTGGCAATCGACAATCCGTCCTTTATTGGGGGCACACCCAGAATAGACATTGACGATGAGATAGCAGAAAGAGTTCTCATAACATGGTAACTACTTACTTCACCCATAGATCCTACTCTAAAAACTTTTCCCTTAAGTTCCCCAAATCCTCCAGCTAATAGAACCTTGAATTTCGTTGAAATCAATTCTCGAAATTTTTTGTCATCGATGCCAGGAAGATATTTTACTGCTATCACTACATTGCTTCTGGAACTTGCCTCTGCAAATGGTGTAAAACCTAAGGCTTCCAACCCTGAATAAAATGCATTAGCACATTTTCTATGCCGTATAATTCTATTTTCCATTCCTTCTTCAATAATAATATTCAAGGCTTCTTGATATGCATAAAAAAGACTTAGTGCAGGTGTGAAAGGGGTTTCAAAATTGTCGCTGTAATATTTGAAATATCTCTTTAAATTCAAATATTGGCTTGGTGGAGGATTCTCAATCATGTATTTTTTTACTTCTTTACTTATTGAGATTGGAGCTATACCAGGTGGTGCTGCTAGTGCTTTCTGAGTTGCAGTGAAGCATATATCTACATTCCACTTGTCTACAGGTAATTCATCACCACCGAGTATTGAGACTGCATCTACAACAAAGTACGCTCCGTGAGCTTTACAAATATCACCTAATTTGGACAAATATCTCAAAGTTGTACCTGTGGAAGTTTCGTTATAAACAACATATAGTGCCTTAATTTTGGAGTTGGAGTTATTTTCAAAAGCCTCTTCTATTTTTTCGATTGGAGGGTTTTGACCATATGGTGAATTTATCCTAATAGTTTTCCCGCCATAATTGTCTATTAGATCTGCAAGTCTAGTACTAAACTCTCCATTAACAGGTATAATTACGACATCATCTTTTTTTATCAGATTTACAACCGAAGCTTCGACAGCGCCAGTACCTGACGTTGTAAGTACTACAATATCATTTGCGGTTTCAAATACTGCTTGTGTCTTGCTTACAATATCTTTGTATAAATTCCTAAAATCATCACTCCTATGGTTTATCATTGGTGTTAACATTGCATTAATAACTCTATTAGGAACATTAGTTGGTCCAGGAAGCATTACTAGATATTCCAATTACATCCATGAAAAGATTATAGCCAATATTTATAATTACGTAAAAATTTGGAAAGAGACATAAATGATTTTATTTCCTTTCTATTTATGTTTAAAGAACGTGCGAGAAAAATTCTTGATTCCATACTTCCTGGTGGATTTAATGCATTGATGGTTTTCAGGCCAGAAAATATTTTCTATTTGACAGGTTTTTGGGGTGAATGCATAGCTGTATGCACGCATGACGAAACCACATTGTTTGTTCCTAAATTGGAAAGTACCAGGGCACTGAATGAATCTAAATATTCTGAAATTATTACTACTGAACGTGGAGCAGGATTAATAAAGTCAATAATACCCTACTTGTCAAAATTCAAATTTTACTCTGATTGCAGTGATTATGAAACAATTCGATCAATTTTACCATATACGGATAACAGTACATTTGTCTTAGATGCGGAGCCATATTACGATTCAAGAAGTATCAAAGATGAGTATGAAATTGGAAAAATCAAAGAGGCATCACATATAATAGACAAACTTTTCGAAATATGCAAGGAAGAGATAAAATCGGGAGTTACTGAAAAACAGCTGCAGTCAAAGTTACTCTATGAAGCAATGAACCTTGAAGCAACTTCCACATGTTACCCCTATACTTTAAACCCATTTATTGTTGCAAGTGGATCAAATAGCGCGCTACCTCATGCCGAAACATCAAATAGAGAATTTGTTGATGGCGATATCATAGTGGTGGATTTAACTTTGAGACATAAAGGGTATATTTCTGATGCTACTCGAACGTTTGCCTTAAATAAAGTAAATCCCGGGATGCGTGAGGTGTATGACATTGTCAAGAGATCTCAATATGAAGGACTTGAACATGTAAAAGAAGGGATTGAATGTGGAAAAGTAGATGAAGCTTGCCGTAATGTGATATCAAATAGAGGATATGGAGATAATTTTATTCATTCTACAGGACATGGGGTTGGCTTGGAGGTTCATGAACAACCATGGATACGTCAAAATGAATCAAATAAATTATCAAGAGGTATGGTTATTACTGTTGAACCTGGTATTTACATAAATTCGAAATTTGGTGTTAGAATAGAGGACACTATTGTGGTTAATGATAAAGGTGCAAACATCAACGATTCAAATCTAACCAAATTTACAAAAGAGTTTCTAATCTTGTGAATCAAAAAATATTATATTAATCAATTTTTAACTTTTTGCGGACAATTTTTATTAAATTTCTTGCTATTTCCCTTTTTGATTTAAGTGGAACATGGATTACGTTATTTTCTTTATCTATTATGTAGACTTCGTTTGTATCAGAGCCAAAGTCGCATCCTTTTCTTGAAACATCATTGGCTACAATCATATCACCATTGCACTCATTCAGTTTATCAAAGGCTTTCTTCATTAGCAATTTCTCTGAAATATCATATTCCGCTTTAAATGCCACCAAAAAAATTTTCTTATCAAATTCTTTTATTTTATCGACAATTTTGATTGTTGGAACAAGTTTAATAGTTTTAGTTCCATTTCGAGTATCTATTTTGTTGGGTCTGTTCTGGTTTGAAGGCGATATGGAAAAATCTGCAACTGCAGCGGCATGAAAAACAACATGTTGTTTTACTCTCAAAATTATTTCCCTTACAGCCTTAAACATTTCTTCAGTAGTTTTGACTCTTATGATATTCATTCTAGGATCATTTGGAATATTCAAGGATCCAAAACCATAAACTAAAGTTACTTTGAATCCTTCATCTAGGCATTGTTGTGCTATATTCAATCCCATTTTTCCAGAACTTAAATTGGTCAATATTCTAATTGAATCAATATGTTCAACAGTTGAACCTGCTGTTACCAATACGTTCATCCTTGAAATCATTCTGTCCTTCTTATTTCCAATTTTATTAATTACAAATTGTATCACATTTTCTGCAGAAATTACTTTTGCTTTATCCTCCGAAATTGATGGTTCTAATATGGATACTCCTAATGATTTTAATTTTTTGATGTTTTCCGCTATAATGATATTTTCATACATAGCTTCATGCATTGCTGGAGCAATTACGATGGGTATTCTTGATCCAAAAGCTACGCTCAATACAGTGGTTACTGGATTATCTTCTATTCCGTTGACGAATTTTCCCAAAGTATTAGCTGTGCATGGATATACAAGAACAAGATCTGATTTACCATAATTAGCGAGGGAAATGTGTTCTAATTCTGATGTTAATTCGGTTACCGTTTTGTTTCCAGTAGCCCAATTCATGATTTCTTCAGTTAATAACTTAGAGTTGGTTGATTTTGACATCACTGTATGCACTTCTGCTCCATGACGCATCAGCATTCTGCTAAGATCTATTGCTTTGTAAGCAGCTACACTAGCAGTTATGCACAACACAATTTTCTTCCCCTTCAGAACATTGCTTTCTAAACCAATAATTTCTTTTGAGACATGTTTTTCATTTTTAGAATTGTCATTTGATGTATTCATGTCTAAACTCTTTTTAACATCTTTTGCAGTTTTGCAAATTCTTCTTCTCTCATATGATATGTATGTTCTTCTTGTGGGAACTTTCCGGTTTTAACTTCATTCTCATATTCTTTTATTGCGTCAAATATTTGTCCCGATAAATTTAGATACCGCTTGATAAATTTCGGTTCAATATCTTTGTATAAACCCAGCATATCGTGAATAACCAATACTTGTCCATCTACATGAGGACCACACCCTATGCCAATTATTGGTACTTTAACAATTTGAGTTAAGACTGATGATACTTCGCTGGTAACTTTTTCAAGAACAATGCTAAAAACTCCTGCTTCTTCTAGAGCTTTGGCTTCGCTGAGCAATTTAACTGCTTCTTCAGCTGTTTTCCCTTGTGAGCTGTATCCATGATACAGAGGAGTAGTTTGAGGTTTTAATCCTATGTGTCCCATAACAGGAATACCAAAGCTTGTCAAATTTTTGATTATATCAACAATTTCCCATCCACCCTCTAATTTAACTGCGTCACAGCCACACCTTAAGAATTTAAGAGCGTTACTAATTGAATTGGACTTGCCTGTTTGATACGAGCCAAATGGCATATCAGCAACTATCAATGGTCTTGTAATTCCATTTGCTACCCCTTTGCAAAATGTCAACATTTCATCCATTCCTATTTCTCTTGTGGAATCATAACCCAACATGACAGTAGCTGCACTATCACCTATCAAAACAATATCCAAATCAGCTTCATTACAAATACGAGATATAGAATAATCATATGATGTTAGCATTGTTATTTTTTCCTTATTTTTTTTCTTATCCATGATTTCAGAAATTGTTACTTTCGGTTTTCTCTGATTTTGCATTCTAAATACCTTTTTTTATCATTAGTAATGATTTGTGTATATTTTCTTTATTATCAAATTTGTTGATTAGCTGCAATAAATAGTATTTATCTTTCTTAACCAATTGCTCTGAAATTTTTATCATATTAGGAATGACACGTACAATGTTATCAACAATAGTAACATTAGATGCTATTGCCGTTCTAGATAAGGGATTTAAATCAACAGAAATTACTTTTTTGCCCATTTTTACTAGACTTTCTGTCCTATCTCCATCTTCAAGTGCAACAAAAATAGTGTCAGAATTCATTATTCCATTTTTGTCAACATATTTTCGATAACTTGAAATATCTTTAATTATCGTCTTTGATTTGTTATCCAATCCCAATACATCAAATGCATCTTCTTTTTTTAATATCCTTGCTATTGCATTGGATCTGACTACACTCTTATGAAAAAGATTCACCTCAATTCTTGATTTGGTAACATTACTCAATGTAACTAGATCTCTTGCACATAACGCGGCGGTGTTACCATTAACAGAAATAATTGATTTTTTTGATAGCAACAGTAAACATACGGCCGCTTTTTCTGCCTCATATGCATATTTTGTGGTCCTTTCACCCAAAAGATAATCAAATGCCTCTCCTCTACCATGTGCAATTAGTCCATGTGGAACAACAATTCCATTGTTGAAGCCATAAACCAATTTTTCACGTATGATGAGCGAACTTGCCCTTGGATGACTTGGAGCAATTTTATGTATCATGCTTTTTAATTAATCTAGCCCCTTCATTTTCAATTTCAGAAATAAATAATCTTGCAGAAAAATTTTTTGAAATCTCTTTTATTGTTTCTAATTCATTTTCTTTCACAATTGTAAAAACAGTTTGTCCAAATAGAGCCACGCTACTTTGAAAACCATTTTGTATCAAAAGATCCATCAGATTATTGCTAGTTTTATCTATGAATCCTAAAGATTGTGAAAACTTGTAAGATAATTCGAGGAAATCTACGATACTTTTTGTTCTTAGAATTTTCATCATCATTTTGTTACATTCATCATTTGAGATCGTTCTAATACTTTCGATAATATATTGAGTAAAAATAGGGGAAAAACAAAAAATCGCAACTTTACGATTATTTAATTTTATTACACTTGTTTTTCCAACACCTGGACCCCCACCCTTTATTCTAACGCATAATCCTCCATAAAATTCTGAAAGTACTGTTCCAAGACCTGTATTACATTTAATCTCAGCTTTATGAGCTATCTGTGCTGATTCCGCATCGGAAAGACCTAAAGAGAGGGCATTATTTAGTGCATAAGACAGACTCAAAGCTGCAGAACCACTAGTACCAATTCCATATCCAATTGGCACATCAACCTCATGATTTACTTTAACAAAGTAATTTTTATCTGCTCTTTTTAGGAATTCATTAATAACGAATTTTGAAACTATGGCATCTTTTGAAATAATGCCGTTGATATGAATTATGAAATTATTCTTTTCACTATTATAAAGTTCGACTGTACTTCTAACCCCTTTACTAATGGAAATTCCTACTCCCAGTGAACCATGATTAAGAACTAATTCGTCTTTAACCTCACTATAGAATCCGGTAATGTGACTCGGACTGTATGCTTTTGCAATAGAAATAGCAGGAGTTATTTCTAGGGTCATTGTATGCTATAATATAATATTTCGAAAAATATAAGAATAATGTTTAATTAATTTATATGCATTTAAATATGATATGTTTCAAAATGAACGACGCTTACAAAAAATTGGAAGCAGCATCTTAATGTCATTGCCAGCAGAATGGATAAAGACAGTTGGTCTAAAAAAGGGAGATATTCTGTCTATTGAAATTAATGATGATAATTCAATAACGATATTCCCTGTCAGTGAAAGAAATAGTCAGAATAAAGAAATAGCAATTCACCTATTTGATCTTTCACATGACAAATTAATTAATCAGATTTATGGTGCATATTTGTTAGGATATGACATCATCCAAATTGGGGGTAAAAATCAAATTGAATTTGAAAATAGGGAAATCATAAAAAAAGCAATGAGAAATTTGATTGGTCTAGAAATTGTTGATGAAGATGGACTTAATATGACTATTCAATTTCTTCTAGATGCGCACTCTATGAATATTTCAAAAATATTGAAACAAATGAGCTCTATTGTCAGCGGCATGCACAAAGATATAATTAATGCCATGAAAAACAAAGAAACAGATATCGATCTTCTTGTGAGGGGAAGAGATGATGAAGTAAACAGGCAATATTTCTTAATTGTACGACTAATAAGAACAGCAATGATGGATCGTAGATTAGCTTCTAGTCTCGATCTTAGTAATATCGATATACTGGACTATAGAATTGCAGCAAATCATTTAGAAAATGCAGGAGATCTTATTTCTAAATTATCCTCACAGCTATCAGGGTTTTTTGATGAAATAAAATATGAAAAAATTATTGAGGCAAACTTCATAATTTTAGAGATGCAAGAAAAATCCATATCAGGATTCATTTCTAAGGATACTGAAAAGTCCTCTCATGTAGTAACTCTCTTTAATAAATTCAATACAATATCTAACTTGATAAAGAATGATGATATCAAACTGGAAGGAAATTACCAATTGGTATTAAAGATAATAAATACGATATACATAATGGATGAAATAGCTAAATGTTGGGTTGATATTGCAGATTTGATCAAGCCGGTATATTCCATTAGATAGAAAAGACTTCAGGGCTTTATAATTATTGATATAAATGAAATAACTAACTTTCTAGCTTTTTAATTACATCATCAAAATATCTTAATGGTACTATTTTTACTGTGTTAAATGAAGAAATTCCCACTGCAATACTTAGTTCCTCTATATCATGTGCATTTTCAGCTTCCAAAATAATAATCCATTCATGTTCAAGAACCGACATGTAAAAAGCGACGACCCTTTTTACATTGAATCTTGAAATATTAGTTTTAATTTTGTTCTTAATTTGTTTAAAGATTTTTTTACTTTCTTCATTATTTAAGGGACAAGTTTCTGGATTGTGTACTGCAAATACTCCAAACAATGAATTTTTATTTGATTTCATTTGGTCTACTATTTAATTTGAGACTTAAATGAGTTATTAAAGGTCTACAGATTAAGGTTAATTGTTGACAATGCATTATTAAAAAATATGTTTATCATGATGCGTAATTGTTACAAGCGCTGCGCTTTTTGCAGCGAATTCTGCTCTTCTTTCAGATTTATTGTCACTTCCAATTATTAATACATCGTCTTCTTCTGGGCTTAGGCCTTCTACTAATAAAGTATGTAGCTTTTGCTCTTTATGAAGTGCATCAAAGTTGGTATTTGGAATCATAAATCTTTTATCTTTAAACACTAAGGTAGTAGCGCCAAGTGCGTTCATTTTTATTGCTGCATCGCGTTGTTCTATCCCTGTTTTAATAACGTAGCTCATTTGTTTTAGCAGAATCACATAGTTAAATTTTCCTAATGCAACCGAACATGTAGAAATACTCATTTCAGCTGGCATTGATAATACTAGTTCTGAAAGTAATTTGTTTCCCTTTTCGCTTATTTTTGTTCCAGTCTTATCAGTTTCAATAAGATCATAAATCTTTAAGTGTTTGACAAGTGTTTTTACTGTTCCTTCACCCAAATCTAGTTTTTTACACAAGGTATGTCTACTAACATGTCCTCTTTCTTGAATGAGTTGTAATGTCTTTAATACATGCACTGTCTCAAATGAAAGAATACGACTTGGTGCAATTCTATTTGCTACCTTTTGAAGAGTCCTAACATAGGTATGCATTACATTTATGGTAGTACGGTTAATAGTGTAATTTATAGAATGTCAAAGTCAAACTTGGCTTTGTTGGATAAACCAACCAATTATTTATATATATTAGAAATATTAATGAATGAGATGTCATACACGAGACAATTATTAATAGAACGATCAGATATTTCCAAGGTAGCAATAGGCATATTGGTTGCAATTATGCTGTTTGGATTGTTTGTATCAGGATTTGACCAAGGACATCTTTTTAGTTTGGTTCAAGGGCAAGAAGCTTTTGATAATAAATGGTTACATGAATTCGTGCATGATATGAGACATGCCTCTGGATTTCCATGTCACTGACAATTAACCGGATAATGAACTAACTATGAGAACATTGCCTTTTCTTGTTGTTACTATTATTTCTGGTGCCATAGCAGGCACAATTCTTGGGATAATTAATCTTGCGGTAGTCGAACCATATATTGATGAAGCAATCGAATTAGAAACACAAAATGATATTAAAGCAGGAGAAAATGTAAATACGGATGAAATTGCTGGCTACAGAATTTGGCAAAGGAGTGGAGAAATTGTTGGAGGAACTATTTATGGTATTTCACTATCTTCATTATTCGGCATTGTGTTTGCTTATTCAAGAAATTCGTTACCAAGTAATAAGGACAAAGTGAAGGCAATATTCCTAGCATCAATAATGTGTTTTGTTCTCTTCATAGTTCCTGCATTAAAATATCCCGCAAATCCTCCTGCTGTCGGAGACCCGGAGACAATTTATTATCGTCAAGGCTTGTTTGTAGCATTTCTTGCCATTTCAGGACTTAGTGCACTGGGTGTGATGGCTATATTGATTAAAAATATAAATCAAACAACATCCAAGAAAGTTGCTATTGCCTGTACCATTTATGGAACTATCATGATTGTATCTTATTTAGTCATGCCTTCAAATCCAGACAAAATATCAATATCAATGAATTTGATTGAGACATTTCGATTTGTTAGTGCAATAACGATCGTAATGTTTTGGGGAATCCTCGGTGCAATATTTGGTACTCTATGGAATAAGCTTGAACCTCACAAGCTTGAGAAAATTACAGCTTTCTAAAATTTACTTTTTGATTGATCTATTGCGTTAACAATATAATCAAATATTCTTTTGGCAATTTCAAAAATGCGTTTAACATTTAATGGTGTAATTATTCGCAATAGGATTGGAATAAGTAATTCTTTACTTGAGCTTAAGCTTGGTTTTTTGATACAGCATTATATATTCTGAAATAGTAAAGATATAATACAATACACTATAGCTTCAAGTAATGACATCCAGTTTATGATTTTGCATGACAGAATATTTATATGGATTGTAATACTATCATTCTCATATCTAGAAAAACTGTCTATGGCAAATGTCCAAAATGTAGGACTAAGAGTCAACTTGAGGTACTATCAAGTAATCCTGGAAATGAGAAATTTAGATGCAATATGTGTTATAACAAATTTACGATGGATGAACTTTAAGAATTAGTGTCCATGCAATTGGAATTTTATGTTTTCTTCGATTATTTATGAATTCTAAAGAATAATTTTTCTTCTAGATTCCGATTTATTATAAAAACACAAGATATTAAGATTGAAATAGGCGAACATCCAAATTATGATAAGTATGGATACTGTAGATGGCTCTTTACCTGATACAAAAAAAAATCCCCTTCCTAAAAATTCGCACGAACATGATAATGGTTTCTCAAACAAAAGATCAGTATATGATTCATCCTTTCAATATCCTGTAAGAATGGGAGATGAATATGATGTAAATATTCAAGATATGAGTAGAAACGGTGATTCAGGTGTTACGCGGATTAGGGGATTGATTACTTTTGTAAGAGGGACTAAACCTGACGATAGAGTAAGGATTAAGATTACAAAGATAGGAAAAGGATACGCTAGAGGACAGTTGATTGCTTATTTAGATACACAAAAATAAGAAATCTTGAAAAATATTTTTATGGTAGAATTATAGGCTAAGATTTATAAGGATAATTCTGCAAATGATTTAGTACGATTACTATTTTTAGTAAGATCATGAGTAATTAATTGTGGATCCTGATCATGGCCTCAATTGCAGTAACAACATTAGTTTAATCGAATATTGATAATAATTGGGGAGTTCAGTACTTAATTGAACCCTTTCCTTATTTATCTCATAATGGACCAGCCGCAGTGGGTACACCAATAGCAACTGTTACGAAATAAGAGACTATCCATATAATGACAGCGATAATTGCAGCTCTCGTCCAACTAAGGCCATATAATCCCTTTAATGCAAGTAGCCAAGCTATTCCTCCTAATACGATTGCCAATAATCCATGACCAAAGAGATAGTATACAACTACCCAAACTAGCGCTCCTATTACAGCCGTTATGAAAGCTTTTCCTATGTTTGTTCTTTCTCTAAATAACTTGGTTACAATGAAGATTATGATTGTTGAAATTACTAGACCTATTACGAAAATAACAGCCGGATTATCTAATTCTAATGATGCCATTATGATCTAGTCTACATTGGAGCTAAGATAAATTGTTATATAGTTTTTCTTGAATGGTGCTTTACTGAAAAAAGAATAACTAGTCATTATCTATGAAATAAGTGAATGAGGAACAAAATGAAATCCAAATTAAAATAATAATCAAGTCGTTTGTTGAATCCTTCAGGGTTACCTGCTGTATGCTCTTCTTATATGCATACATTTCTTGATATCGTAATTTGAGAGCCCCTCCCCATCTCATAGGAGCCTCTTTTATTAAATATTCCAAGATTGTAGGAAGAACTTATGTCTCATCTTACTATATTTAATCAACCAAGTCATTATGGACCAAGATTCCAAAATGCTTATGAATATCTCAATAATGTTAGACTTGAAATTAGAGGGTTAAGATCAGCAATTGAACTTGAAGTTAACGATATTGTATGTGTTGTGGGAATTTCAGAACTCACAAATATACTTCTAACAAGAATTGGTGTGTGTTGCTTACTTCCTAGAAGGTCTTGTGGTTTTATCCCCAATCGTACATCATCTCCTAATTCAAATGTACTAGTTATAGATGCGGGTAACAGCATAGATGTATATCAGTATGTAGAATTTGGACGACAGTATGGATTGGACACCAGACAAGTCTTGCAAAGAGTAGTGGTAACAAGAGTTTTTATAATCTATCAGCTTGTGCATTTAATAGTGTATAATTTACCAAAGATGATTCATAAATTCAATGTTAAATTAATATTGATTCCAGATTTGTTTGATATGTTTATTCAAGATCAAATCGATATCAAGGAAGCTAAGTCACTAATAAAAGAAATTGTAGATGCAATATTGATATTATCACGTAAAAACAATGTCTTATTTTTAACTTCAATACTATTAAATAAACTTCTTTCTATTTCAGATTTATATTACAAAACACTACTTCCTTTGTTTAATAAAAGTATAGAAATTATTCAAAGCAAATCCAGTGAGCGATTTACCATGAAAATAAATGAAAAATTCTGCAAGTATGTTACTAATTATGTTACTAATAATAGAAAATATTTTATATCCAAGAATGACTTACTAATAGTTTCAAAATAAGTAGATGATATCATGGGCAGAACAATTCCATCATTCAGAATCTCAAGTATAATTGAAGAGCGAAAATGGAAACCATTTCGCAATTCCCTTGATAAAAGAGACAAGAAGATGTTTGATGATATGTTTTCACTTGCACGTCTATATAATAGTGCATCTTATCAATGTGTTAGACCTATCAGAATACAAGCTATTTTGATGTCCATAATATTTCATCATTACAAAAAATTGTTTCAATTGTCTAAAACTAATATAAAATTTGCAGAAATAGATCTAATTTAAATTAGTGATATAGCCATGATCTTATTTCCAGAAGACGACATTCTAATACGAGAGATCGAATCATGGAAAGGTTTTGCTGACATGTTATGTTCAGAGGATAGAAGATTATTTTTACAAATGTTAAATGATTGTCACAGATACAGTAATGCAATAAATGCCAAGGGAGAACCATTCCCATCTGAAGCTTTATTGATGACTCTAGTGTTTATCCAACACAAAATGATCAGTTGGTTAATAAGATATCAATATAAGAAATTAAAATAATCTAATCTGGATAACTATTATTGATATCAAGCTCTGTAAGAAGAAATAATTTCGCTTGAAATTTTGTTAACATCAATATACAAACATGATAAATATGATGCCATATAATGTTCTTGATTAGAGAATCTAGACAATAATAGATTCAAGCTTGAATAATATCATGATTTTTTTAATTCAATACAATCATCTCAAAGAATTTTCATATCATTTAGATAATATTTCAACAAAAATAGTTAAAGAACAAAAAAACACAAAGAACCTGAATAGAATATACTAGTTATTGATCTAAAGGTCATCATATCGTAGAAATTTTACAATGGATCGATTTATTTACATTGGTTTTGAGCTCTCTTTAATGAACAAGAAACGATCAATGCAAACATTACTTGTGCTAGGAACAATCCTTACGCTTGGATTGCTCGGTCTTACTAGCAGTAACGTACCATTATATGCAGGCGACGATGGATATGATGCAGATGACGATGATATAAACTGGAAAAAATTCAAAAATTCAGGTACTTATGAAGACGCAGATAAAGATACAAAAAATTGTTTTAAAGCCGCACATGATAGAGGAGATAATTTAGCTGGCTATGAAGTAGAGGGCTGTGAAGAAGATGCAGACTACGGCAAAGATGGCAACAACGGCAAAGACCATGATGACGATAATAATGACTATGGAAAAGATGGCGACGATGATGATGGCAAAGATGACGATAATAATGACTATGGAAAAGATGGCGACGATGATGATGGCGGAGATGGCGACGATAGTAAAGACAGTGATGGCGGAGATGGCGACGATAGTAAAGACAGTGATGGCGGAGATGGCGACGATAGTAAAGACAGTGATGGCGGAGATGGCGACGATAG
>Ga0184626_10000334_pt1 | contig 14181 bp, 11 predicted proteins | sample PLM3_60_b1_FD_133142 | JGI IMG/M metagenome (GOLD analysis project Ga0184626, IMG submission 133142) | Groundwater sediment microbial communities from an aquifer in East River, Colorado, USA - PLM3_60_b1 | ecosystem: Environmental > Terrestrial > Soil > Riparian zone | place: USA: East River... | reverse complement strand
CGAGCTGCCACCGAGGACCTCAAGGCAGCGAAGTGGCGCAAGTTCACCGACAACTTCCTGCCCGTTTATCTCTCGGCTGCTCAGTCGACAATTGGCTTGAACTGGTTCGACGATTCGCGCTGGCGCACTGTGGCGAATAACTTCGAGGTACTGGCGCGGATTGCAGCGGAGGCAGGTGTCAAAGGACTACTCCTTGATCCGGAGCACTATAGGTATGCTCTCTTCAATTATCCGGATCAGCAGCGGCAGGTGGACCGACCTTTTGAGGCGTACGCTGAAATGGCCCGTCGGAGAGGCCGAGAAGTCATGGCAGCGATCGCCGCGGTAATGCCGCGTCCGGTGATTTTGTCTCTTTATTCATACAGCACTCCTCTGGGACATGTCCAAAGGGGGACTCCTTTACACAAGTCCACCTACGGTTTGCTGCCGGCATTCTACGACGGTCTCCTGGAGGCGATGCCAACGGGAGGGAGACTCGTTGACGGCTTTGAGCATGCGTACGCCTACAAAGAGCGCAGGCAGTTTCTTGAGGGCCACAAGCGCATCGAGGCTGCTCATACACTCAGCGCTGTGCCGGATCGGTACCGTGAAAAGGTGGAGGCAGGATTCGGTCTGTGGATAGATTACCGGAAGAATCCCCACTACTTCACAGCCGAGGAGTTCCAGCGAGCGGTGACCAGCGCCTTAGAAATAAGTGATGGCTATGTCTGGATCTATAGCGAACATGTTGGTTTTTTTCCGCCTTCCCGGGTTGAACCATCCCATATCAAGGCACTCGCCGCCGCGCGTGACGCGAACCGGTGATAAGGAGTTCGCCTCGACGGATGAATGAGATGAAAATTCTTGTGACCACGGCGATTTTCCCTCCCGATATCGGCGGCCCGGCCACCTATGTCCCGACCATGGCGGGCGAGCTGGTCAAGCGCGGCCACAAGATCACGGTCGTGACTCTCAGCGACAGGCTCGATCACGGCGACCGTTCATACAATTTCCCGGTCCTTCGCATCCGGCGCGGCCTGTTCAAACCTTTGCGATTTTTTCTCACGGTCCTGCGAATTTTACGAGAAGGGCGAAGCGCGCGAGTTCTCTACGTCAACGGGCTTTTTCTTGAGTCCGTGGCCGCGAATTTCATTTTGCGCAAACCCATGGTGCAAAAAATCGTCGGCGACTGGGCCTGGGAGCGTTCCACCAACAAAGGCTGGGTCAAAGACAGCTTCGACGACTTTCAGACGCGCAGGCACGGACTCAAAGTGGAATTGCTCAAAACTCTGCGGACCTTTTACGCCCGCCGCGCGCATAAGATGATCGTCGCTAGCCACTACTTCGCCCGTCACGTTGCTGGATGGGGTGTCCCTGAAGAAAAAATTACCGTCATTAGCAACGCTGTCGAAGCACCTGCTCCTTCCTCGCTCACAGGGAACGAATCAATCCGTGTACCCCTCTCCACTTCTTTCAATGTCGTGACCGTGAGCCGGCTCGTACCGTGGAAGCACGTGGATGAGCTCATCGAGGCCGTCGCTCATTGTGAGGGCGCAGGTTTAGTAATTATCGGCGATGGACCCGAGCGTGGCCGTCTAGGAGAACTCGTGCATAGTCACAAGCTGGCTAACCGAGTCTATTTTGCAGGGTCCAGAAATAGGGAGGAGACATTTTCGTTGATGGCTGCTTGCGATCTCTTCGTGTTGAACTCCTCTCACGAAACCTTTTCGCATGTAGTGCTTGAAGCGATGAGCGTCGGCTTGCCGGTTGTGGCCAGAGCCATCGGTCCCATACCAGATTTGGTCCGTGACGGCGAGAACGGCGTGCTCATTGCACGTGAGGGTAACGGCCAGTTGTCTGAGAGTCTCAGGCGTCTTATCGGCTCTCCCAAGGAACGTGAGCGACTTAGCTATGAAGGACAGGAAACAGCGAAAGCTTATGGTTGCGAAGTCATGGTAGGCAAGACCGAGCATATCCTCAGCGTGTGCGCGTACTAAGACGCTGAACGAAGTTGGCGAATCGTAAAACTATTTTGCGATTATGGATGGTTAAGGGAAACGTTAAAAGATGATTGAGACTCTCGTGGTCAGAACATTTGGCATCGATGTTTCAGACAGCAAGACGTCTAATGGACTTCATTGGAAGGTCGGACGCCTGTTTCCTTGGCTTTTTACTGAAAACGTACCGGTTTGTTTTCTCGGTGTGGGCAGGGGATGGAGAGGATGGAAGCAAAATGGTTCGTTCAGTTCGCATGCGTCATTAAGAGCGATCCCGTCTAACTCTCGTTATCTCTATCACGTTAACAGAATCCTGGCTTGGGTAACAAATTTCATCGACATTGTTCGCTTCGCGCGGAAAACCACGAAAAAGCGTCTCATTGTCATGGCCCATACACCGCTGTTTGGATTGGGCGCCACCTTAGCAAAAGTAATCCTTCGGGACAGAATACTTTTTATTGTCAGAATCGTGGGCAATGAACCGAGCGTTAGTTTACTGGTACGGCGGTCAAGGTGGCGATTTCGGCTGGAACAGATGATTGAGGGATTTGTTTTGAGGACGGGCGACCTGGTGATACCGATGGGCAATTTTACTTATGATTTGAGTATTGCCTACGGCGTCGATCCTCGAAAAATTGTCGTACTTCCCTTCCCTGTAACATGGCCAATCCGGCCGAAGAACGTTGAGTTTCCACCAAGACCGACCGTGCTCTTTTGTGGTCGACTCACGAAGGAAAAGGGTGTCCATATACTTCTCCGGGCGGTGCAGTTGGTCCAACGACGAATCCGTGATGCCCGGCTCGTAGTCGTCGGGGATACGGACAACAAGACGTACCGGCGCGAGCTCGAAAAAACCGCGGAAGCGTTGGGTATCCGTGATTCGATTTCATTCCTCGGTTGGATATCAAACGATCAGATCGCGGAAAGATATCAGGAGTCCTGGGTGCTCGTTGTCCCATCTATTTGGGAAGAAGGCTTGGGCATGGTGATGGTTGAGGCGGGGCTAATGGAAAGGCCTGTGATCGCCTCTGACCTTGGCGGCATCAAGGATTTTATCCAAGACGGTGTGAACGGTCTGCTTGTTGCGCCAGGAGATATCCAAGCGCTAGCCAACGCTATAGCGAGCGTATTGGAGAATCAAAAGTACGCCCATGAGATGGGTAAGCGGAATAATGTGGTGGCGCGCAGATATTTGGAAGACTTTGATCGGTCAGTGCCGCGAGTCCAACAAGCGATTTCTGAATTAGCGGAGATAAAATAATCCGGGGTGAACAGCGAACAATTGCGCTAAATGCCAACGGCGCGCAGGCGAAGACCCTCTTGAAGCTTATGTCATCGTCAGAGGAAATGCAGTGGTTAGTACGTGGGGCTCGTTAAACGACAGCAAAATTTCGACGGTCGGCAATGATTGAGGCGACCGTAGCGGCACTACGGGCCTGCGCTCTTTAGATATTTAACGGCGGCGATGGGACAGATGGATGTTGCGGGTCATTTATTTGCGCAACGCTTTATGCGTTAAGGACGGAAGTGTGTCCGCATTGTTATCATTTGGTCAATGTCCAGGTCGTGTGATTACGAGTCAGCAATCGATAAATTCTTGTAAGTTTAATTTTCCTGATTAGCGCGAAATCACTAAAGCCAAATAGTGAAGTTTGCCGTGACCAACATGCATCAACCTACAACCGCTAAGCTTATGGCAGCAGCTCCGCTTGCCGTCAACGTCTACACCCCGGAATCGCCCCTGCGCCATCCTCGTCGCTTCTTACGCGAGATGTTCCGGGATCTGTGTGCGTCGCGTGAACTTGCCTGGCGGTTGTTCGTGCGCGACACCAGTGCTCAATACCGCCAGAGCGTGCTGGGCTACGTCTGGGCTTTTCTTCCGCCTCTGGTGGCGAGCGTGCCGTTTATATTTTTGAATTCCCAGGGCGTTGTGAACATCGAAGGCACTCCTATCCCGTATCCGGCCTATGCCATGATCGGCACGATTATCTGGCAGGTCTTTGCAGATGCCTTGAACAGCCCGCTGAAGACCGTGGTCGCCGCGAAGTCTATGCTTGTCAGGATCAACCTCCCCAGGGAGGCAATCCTTTTGTCTGGTTTGGGACAGGTGATCTTTAGCTTTTTGATACGATTGGTTTTGCTCGTCCTAGTTTTTACTTGGTTTCAGATCATGCCGCCCGTAACGGTGCTCCTGTTTCCCATCGGCGTTTTCGCCTTGATTCTTGTCGGATTTACCCTTGGGCTAGCCGTAACTCCTCTCGGGCTGCTTTACAACGACGTGCAGCAGATCATACCGATCGCTACTTTGTTTCTGATGCTTCTTACGCCGGTCGTCTATCCCCCGCCCCAGACGGGTTTGGCCGCAATGATTGCCAGATGGAATCCTCTGAGCCCCTTGATCGTGGTGACGCGCGACTGGATGACGACGGGTGACGCAACCCAGGTTGCAGCGTTTGCCTTTATAACCACAGTGGCCATTGTCCTACTCTTCGGCGGCTGGATCATGTACCGCGTCGCCCTACCGCATATAATTGCGAGACTGGGAGGCTGACGCTGTGTGGAAATCCGAAACCGAAAGGCTAAAACACTGGAAAGTTCCATAACAGTGGCCTCTCGTAAAGAGATGGCATCGAAGATTGAGTGGCGACGGGATAACTAGACCGTTCTGAGAGTTTCAATGTTTCTCGATTTCAGCTTTTCAGCGTTGCGCTTTTTATGTCCAACATTTTAGTCAAAGTCGAAGGCGTCTCGAAAAAGTTCTGCCGCGATCTCAAGAAGTCCCTGTGGTATGGGATAAAGGACGTGGCGACGGATCTTCTGCCGTTCGGAAGCACGCAGGTATCGGAGAAAAGTTATCTCTCATCTAGATCTAACAACGGCGATTCCCCGACCAATAACGGAACGACGAAGAGATCTCAGCCCTCTGGCCTACGACCCGACGAATTTTGGGCGGTGAAGGACGTTTCATTTGAACTGAAGCGCGGGGAATGCCTGGGATTGATTGGCCACAATGGGGCTGGGAAGACTACGCTGCTAAAGATGCTAAATGGCCTCATCAAACCGGATCACGGACGCATTGAAATGCGCGGGCGGGTAGCGGCGCTGATTGCGCTCGGTGCGGGTTTCAACCCGATTCTAAGCGGCCGTGAGAATATCTACATCAACGCTTCTGTTCTGGGACTCACCAAAAAGGAAACCGACGGAAAGATCGATGAGATTATCGAGTTCTCCGGGATCGAAGAATTTATCGACACACCGGTCCAGAACTACAGTTCCGGGATGCAGGTGAGGCTCGGCTTCGCAGTCGCCACTACGATCGAGCCTGAGATCCTCTTGCTGGACGAGGTACTCGCTGTCGGCGACATGGCATTTCGCATCAAATGTTATAATCGCATCGGTCGGCTTCAGAAAAACGCGGCAACTATCTTCGTGACGCACGACTTGTCCTATCTTTCAACTGTCTGCAATCGCGTACTCTTCATGTCACATGGGACGAGCAGCTATTACGCGGATCGTAACGCCGGCATCCAAAGATATATTGACGCCCAAACACCGGTTTCAGCCGGGCAGGATTCCGAACCATTGTTGACGTTCATTCCGCCTGTTAGGTCCGCCTCCATCGCTATCGAGTCGGAACAGATTCAGCACGGCGGCGACTTGGCTATTATTGTTACAGTGGATAGCAGTGCCGATCTGGACAGTCTGCAACTCCGATGCACTGCCTCTACCGAGGCAGGCCATCCTGTGCTGTTTTGGGACAGCAACTGGACAAATCAAGCTATCAGTTTGAAAAGGGGCCGCCAAATTATCCGCCTCGTGCTTGGCCCGATTCACCTGACGGGAGGGCGGTATTCATTTTACCTAAGCCTGATGCAACCGGGAAACGGCCAACTCCTTTTCTATAGTCATAGGACGGTGTCCTTTGAGATTACCAGCAAAGAAATCTACAGCGAAATTCACACGACCTTTGGGCTTAAAAATATCGGCATCCACTACGACGGTGCTGTCCGTCATCTTGATCACGCGTCCACCGATCCCTTAATATGAACCGATTCCGAAGCCTGTTAATGATTCCATCCATCCGGGAATCTGTAGGACGCGTCAGGCTTTGGTATTATTTAACACTTAAAAAGCGGTGGAGAACGGTTGAGTCTAAACACGCATTCGATTTGACCCTGAAGCATAATCTGAAACTGCTCAAAGATTTCTCGAACCCACGAATGGACCTCTTGATTAGACCCCTTAGCGTGCTCGAGTTTCTTAATAACAATTCCAGCGTTCTCGTGATCGGTCCTAGAAATGAGAATGATCTTCTCAAGCTTCTGGCTAGCGGGTTCACTCGCTCCCGCATCCGTGGATTGGATCTCATGTCTTATTCTCCATTGATCGAGGTGGGCGACATGCACCAAACTCCGTACGAGGACAACCGCTGGGATGCAATCGTCTGCGGGTGGACTCTAAGTTATAGCCGAAATCCCGACCTCTTTTCAAAGGAACTGATACGCATCGCCAAGCGCGGCTGCGCCATCGCGATCGCAGTGGAGTACGCGTCTCTGAGCTACGAGGAGGCAGTCGAGCTCACAGGGTATAATATCGAAGACAAAGGATTTCAGAGAATTAATTCCGTTGACCAAATCCTCCAGCTCTTTGAAGGACATGTTGAACACGTGTATTTTTCCCATGACGCACCACTTAAAAGACACCACACTCGCGCCGGTCTGGTGCGGAATCCTTCGAGCGCTGCGGTCATCTTCACCGTTCGAAAATAAGACACCCGCAGAAGGCATGGCGGAATTTTTTTTGCACCGTTGAAAATTCAGACAAACCACTGGATTCCTTCACAAGACTTTAGCCATATGAGTATCCGCGCACGAGCCCACCGCATTAGAACCGTTGCACGGGAGACAGTTTCTTTCGCCAAGGGCTGTCGCGAGCTTCGGCGAACCAATACGACACCCATAGAATCCTATCGCAGTCTGCGTAGACTTTATTGCCTGACAAATGGCCGCTTCAACGATGCCGCATCTTGGGTCTTGTCACGCGTTCATCCTGCCTTTAAATTACCTCCGGCGGAGAGCATCCTGGGAGATTTGTCCGAGGACTCTGTCAAACGTATCGTCCAGGATATCGAGACGAATGGGTTTCATGTGTTTGATCGCAAACTACCATCGGAAACCATCTGTAGTCTCCGCGCATTCGCAGAGACAATCCCTTGCCAGGCAATCCTGACGTCTAATGAACAAAAGTTGGGGGAGTATGCGGACAAACTGGCGCCATATAGACAGCACCCGGTCGAATCGCCCAAATACGACATTACTCAACGCGATATACTCGGAAATCCCACTGTCCAGCAACTTCTTATGGATACCGGGTTGTACCGTGTAGCTCAGTCCTTCCTCCGATGCGCTCCCATTCTCGATCTGGTGGCCATGTGGTGGAGTCGCCCGTTCCGTGGCAAAGCGAGCACCGAAGCCGCTCAGCTATATCATTTCGACATGGATCGCCTTAAGTTTATCAAGTTCTTCTTTTATCTCACGGACGTTACCCCGGAGTCCGGCCCCCATTGCTACGTCCGCGGTTCCAGTAAGCGCAAGCCCGCGGCGATTCTGCGCGACGGCAGAATTCCTGATGAAGAGATCCGCAGGCACTATCTCTTAGAAGACCTTGTCGAAATCTGTGGCGAAAGGGGTTCGATTATCGCGGTCGATACCCGTGGTTGGCACAAAGGTAAAGCGCTGACTGAAGGCGAGCGTCTTCTCCTGCAGTTTGAGTTTACAAACAGCATGTTCGGCCAAAACTACCCGAAAACTGATCTTTCGAAGGAAGCGAGTTCCTCATTCTGTGAGTTCGTTCGCAACCATCCACGAATGTTTCAGGGGATCATTGCGCAACTTCCTCACGATCAGTCTTCAGTCAGAGGAAACAAAGGGGTGGATTTCTTAGCACGCTCTTAAAATGGAGTATTAAATTCAGAAAGGAAGTGAAACGATATGTTTCGCGATAAGACAGTCTTGGTTACAGGCGGCACTGGCTCCTTCGGTAAAAAATTTACCGAGATTGCGCTGCGGGATTATCATCCCAAGAAGCTGATCATTTTGAGCCGGGATGAGCTGAAGCAGCACGAGATGCGCCAGCTTTACCCTGATACAGGGGATTCGCCAATGCGCTATTTCATCGGCGACGTGCGCGACCGAGACCGGCTTTACCGCGCTTTCAATGGCGTGGACATCGTGGTGCACGCGGCCGCGATGAAGCAGGTGCCAGCCTGCGAATATAATCCCTTCGAGGCTATTCAGACTAATGTCATAGGCGCCAAGAACGTCATTGATGCGGCGATCGACCAAGGCGTAAAGAAGGTGATGGGGATCATCACTGATAAAGCCGTCAATCCTATCAACCTTTATGGAGCCACCAAACTATGCGCTGAGAAGCTATTCGTGCACGGAAATTCCTATTCCGGCGAGGGTGGTTGCCGTTTCAGTTGTGCCCGCTACGGCAACGTGGTTGGGAGCCGCGGGAGTGTGATTCCTCTCTTCTTGGAGCAGCGGAGAAACGGCACAATTCCGGTTACCGACCCTCGCATGACTCGCTTTTGGATCACGCTGGACCAAGGGGTGAAATTCGTGATCCGTTGCCTTGAGCAGATGCACGGCGGTGAGGTCTTCTCGCCCAAGATTCCTAGCATGAACATTATGGACTTGGTCAAGGCCGTGGCTCCAAACTGCAAGGTTGAGCATGTCGGGATCCGGCCGGGCGAGAAGCTTCACGAGGTGCTCGTTTCTGAGGACGAAGCTCGCCATACAGTCGAAACAGATGAGATGTATATTATTCAACCCAATCATCCATGGTGGGGTAACGGGAATTGGAGAGGCGCCAAGCCGCTGCCCGATGGATTTCACTATGGGAGCGACACAAATGCACAGTGGCTTTCAGTCGAAGAATTACAGAGGTTAATCGAGTGGAAGTAATACGGAAAAAAGAAGAAAGCCCGACCATCTGCGTCGGCCGAGCCACTCTTTCTAGTTCGTACACCAAAATATGGAGGTATTTCCCAATGTATAAGTACTGCTTTGACAGTGCTGTGTTACTAGTTATGGTCTTGACATTCCCTAACTACGCCTTCGCGTACCTGGATCCGGGCACTGGTAGTATGATCATTCAGGGGACTATTGCTGCCATTGGGGCAGTGTTGTTCGCTGGGCGGATCTATTGGGGAAAAATCAAAAAGCTCTTCTCTATGAGAAGCGAGGACACCAAAAAGATCGACCACTAAAGATGGGGCTCTGCAAAATTATGTCGATACCATCGACGCCTTAATAGGTAATAAGTCTGCTCCGCATGACCGACAAGAACTGCATCGGATCTACCTTGAGATCACGGATCCACTTCTCGTGGTGTAAACGGCACAATAATCATCATGAACGTTGATCTTTACGCGATGGATCGATTGCCAGGCAAAGTGGAGAACGTGACTCCGCGTAGCAGCTGTGGCCTAAAGAAGCCGATAGTTTGCCTACATAGTTGTCAGAGAAGAGTTGAAGCATGGTAGCCCGATGCCTGTTGACAATCCTCCTTGTCGCCCTATGGCCTCTAGTACACTTTGCCAATTACAATCGGGAACAGCTTGATGGGGCTGATTATCTTTTCTTGGGGGAAGTCCTGGCGGTTACTATCGCTTGCTGCTTTGCGCTTTTTATCATAGGCGATTTACTCACGCGGCGGGGCAGACGAGTCGCTCTGGTTGCTGCATTAGGGGTTGCCCTTATTATTTTCTTCAACTATCACGGCATTTACAAAGGAATCGAGTTACTCTTTTCCTTCCTTAGGATTCCGAGGGGACACAATTACTTGTACGTTCTCTTGGGTGTAGGGATCCCAGCGTTATGTTTGTTCGTCGTAAAAAACGATGTTGTCATCACGATTCTCTTGGTCTTCGGGCTCATCGCTAACGTCATGCCCGCTGCGGGCTTACTCACCCACGCGGCGCGATCGTTTGGTCTGAACGGTGCAGCTTCCACGAAGAAGAACGAAACGATATTTCGCGCAAAGTTTCGCCCGAACGTCTATTATATCATCGCAGACGCCTACGCACGTAACGACGTGCTACAAAAAATTCACGGCTACGACAATTCACGATTTATCGAAGCACTGAAAAAGCGTGGCTTTTACACAGCGGAGAAAGCCTACTCCAATTACCCGATAACGTTCATGTCCATCGCGTCGACGTTGGAAATGAACTATTTGGCGACCGAGGAGAGCGAGGGATTTGCGAGTCGGGGGATATTCTATGACGCTATTCGAGGGGATAATCTTGTCGTACAGCGCTTCAGGGCACACGGTTATAGGTACGCCCACCTGGGAGCATGGTCCGGTTCTCGCTGTGGAGGCCAAGAAGACAAATGCCTGAGCGGCGACAGGTATTTACGAACAAAGGTATTGCAACCCACGCCGCTTGGGTACTTTATTAACTTAGGTCCATTCGGAACGTACTTCAGGGATAAGTCTACCTTCGCGGACGTGATGCATGTCAAGGATCGGCTGGATGATTTGTACGAAATGGAGCCGTTTTTTCTTTTTGCTCATACCATGCCCCCACATCCGCCTGGTAGTTTTGGCAACGATTGTCGGCAGAATGTCGATCCGGGTATAGCGGACTGGAATGACAAGGCAGGTTATATCCGTGATGTAGAGTGCGTAAACTCCCAGTTCATCGCCTTGGTTGATAGTATTATAGAGCGCGACGCGGATGCGATTGTCATACTTCAAGGGGATCATGGGACGTCGTTTGGGGTAGATCACTCCATGCGAATAGAGCGGTGGCCGTTCGACGCATTCCATCAGCGATTCGGAATTCTTCTTGCCGTGCGCGTTCGGCATGCATGCCGTGAGAAGCTTTACCCAAGTCTATCTCCGGTAAATATTTTCAGGGTGATTCTCCCGTGTCTCACTGATGAAACCTCTGAATTGTTGCCCGATATTTCATACGTGTCTGCTTACGAAAAACACGAACAGTATGGGCAGGTCTACAGATACAGGAGCGCAGAAAAACAGGCCCAATGACAATTGTTTCGGGATCGAGTTTTCAGTATAGCGAGACGACCGTGGTTGGCTGTGATGAAAGTAGTGGATAGCTTTTATGGAAGCGGTCAGGAAAATCAACTCTGGTGTATCGGTACTCTCGTCATTCCGTGACCCATCCGGTTTTCTCTTCCGGAAAAATGGCAAATTGTTGCGGCAGGTCAATCAAAACTATCAAGAAAATTACGACCTGCTCATTAACTCCGGTCTATATCAGGCGCTCGTTGAGGCCCATTGTCTCATCTCCCACCATGAAGTTGACGCGGATGTTGCGTACTCCGAAAACGCCTACCGCGTCATCGAACCTGACGTCGTTGACATCATATCGTACCCGGTTGAGTGGTCCTTCAGCCAATTGAAGGATGCGGCGCTCCTTACCTTGCAAATTCAAAAGATGGCACTCCAATTCAATATGTCGCTGAAGGATGCAAGCGCATACAATATACAGTTTTATCGGGGCAGACCTATCTTGATTGACACCTTATCCTTTGAAGCGTGTGAAGAGGGACGGCCATGGGTCGCCTACCGTCAGTATTGCCAGCATTTTCTGGGACCTCTGGTCCTTGCGGGCTATAAGGACATCAGGTTGCAACAACTCCTTAGGATCTATATTGACGGTATTCCGCTGGACTTGGTCAGTTCCATGCTGCCGTATCGTTCATGGTTGAACCTTGGCGTTCTCGCGCACGTCCATTTGCACGCGCGCATGCAGCTGCGATACGCCAACCGTGGGTCTGCAGATCGAGCACCTAGTCCACGCAAAATTAGTCGATTGGGCCTGCTTAGTGTGATTAATAGTCTGGAGAAAGCCACAAAGAAGGTACGTTGGCAAGTTAAAAATAGCGAGTGGGGTGATTATTATGAAGAGACGAATTATGATCTTGAATCAATGGCCGATAAAAAATCGCTGGTGAGAGACTTTTTGCGCTCAATTTCCCCTCGTCCCGTCTGGGTACAAGATTTTGGCGCAAATAGTGGCGTATTTAGCCGTGAAGCGACGGAGCTCGGCATGAAGGTCATCGCACTTGACGTTGATCCCGTAGTCGTGGAGAAAAATTATCAGCGGACTAAATCAGAAGGCGAGCAAGACATTTTGCCTCTGGTTGTCGATTTGATGAACCCACCTGCCAGCATGGGTTGGGAAAACAACGAAAGGGAATCGTTATTAAACCGTATGCCTAAGGATACGGCGATGGCATTAGCACTGATTCATCACCTTGCAATTTCGAACAATGTCCCTTTACTTCGGATTGCGAGCTTTTTCGACAGAATTTGTCAAAACCTGGTTATCGAGTTCATACCCAAGGAGGATTCTCAGGTTCAAAGATTGCTTGCCACTCGACAAGACATCTTCCCGACATATACCCAGCAAGATTTTGAACACGCCTTTCGGCACTTTTTTACGATTGAGAAATCCTCTCAAATCAAGAACAGTGTACGCATGTTATACGTCATGAAACGGTTGAACAGAAAAACGGATTGAGAATGCTCCGTCAATTTTTAGGGCGACCAAAATGTGTCTTGGGTTGAGATTGATGGGTTGCAACGAATCGTGAAGAGGTTATAGGTGACCGATACGGATCACGCGCTTTACACCGGCTCGCCGGCGCGGCAAACCTTGCTGCCCTATGGGCGACAGTGTCTTGACGATGACGATATTGCCGCTGTGATAGAGGTGCTGCGTTCCGACTGGATCACCACAGGGCCGAAGGTAGCTGAGTTTGAGGAGGCTTTCGCTGCTGAAGTCGGTTCGAAATACGCGGTAAGCTTCAGTTCCGGGACGGGGGCGTTGCATGGAGCAGCGTTCGCCGCAGGGCTAGGACCCGGCGATGAAGCCATCACGACACCCATGACCTTCTGTGCCACGGCCAATTGCGTGCTTTACCAAGGCGCCAAGCCGGTGTTTGCCGATATTTGCCCAGACACGCTGAATATTGATCCAGACGAGGTCACACGCCACATAAATCCACACACAAAAGCTATCCTGCCTGTGGATTACGCAGGGCATCCAGCGGATCTACATCCGATATTGGAATTGGCTGAGCGGCATGGACTTATTGTCATTGAAGATGCCTGCCATGCATTGGGAGCACAATACAGAGGCAAGCGGTTGGGTAGTATCAGCCACATGACGGTGTTCAGCTTTCACCCTGTGAAGCACATTACTACTGGAGAAGGCGGGATGGTAACCACCGACGACGCGAAGCTCGCCCGCCAGCTTCGGATGTTTCGCAATCATGGAATCGACAGTGATGCCCGACAGCGCCAAGCCGAAGGCCAGTGGCTATATGAAATGGTAGCGCTTGGATTCAATTATCGCTTGACCGATATTGGTTGCGCACTGGGGTTGTCCCAGCTAAAGAAGTTGCCAAACAATATAGCGCGCCGGCGGGAAATCGCGGCGCGTTACACTGAAGCCTTCAATGCGATACCGAGCATTAGAACGCCGGTGGTCAGACCTGATGTGAACCCGGCGTGGCACCTGTATCCGATCCGGCTCGACTTAAAGAATTTTCGAGTGGGTAGATCCGAAATTTTCCGCGATCTCCGTGCCGCAGGCTTGGGCGTTAACGTCCACTACATCCCCGTTCATCTTCATCCGTACTATCGGGATCGATTTGCTTACAGGGTTGGCGAATATGCGATTGCGGAGACTGCCTATGACTCACTTATTAGTCTACCCATGTTTCACGGAATGACGGACCATGACGCTCAGGAGGTAATAGCCTCCGTGCAAACCGTTGCGGAACGTTATAGGGCGTGAACTCGCAATTATCGAGGCAGAGTCGCTGAGAATTGTCGCTATTATCCAGGCCCGCACCGCTAGCACTCGACTGCCAGGGAAGGTGCTTATGGATCTAGCCGGCGAGCCGATGCTTGCACGGGTGCTGCGCCGCACGCTACGCGCGACGACGCTCGATGAAGTAGTCGTCGCGACGACAATCCAGCCCGCTGACGATGCCATTGCAGCTATCTGTCTCGCCCGAGGATGGAAATACTTTCGCGGAAGCGAGGATGATGTGCTGGATCGTTACTATCAAGCGGCCGTCGAGTTCAACTCGGAGGCGATCGTCCGTATCACCTCGGACTGTCCTCTTATCGATTCGGACATTGTGGATCGTGTCGT
>Ga0184626_10000332_pt1 | contig 14203 bp, 14 predicted proteins | sample PLM3_60_b1_FD_133142 | JGI IMG/M metagenome (GOLD analysis project Ga0184626, IMG submission 133142) | Groundwater sediment microbial communities from an aquifer in East River, Colorado, USA - PLM3_60_b1 | ecosystem: Environmental > Terrestrial > Soil > Riparian zone | place: USA: East River... | reverse complement strand
GTGCAATCGTCCACCGTATGCTCTTATAAGATTCTCAGGGTGCAGAGCCTACTCAGGCTCTTCAAAAGCCACGATACGTTGAATAAGTAGCATGATGCGTTCAAAGTGACTGGCGGCTTGATCGAGATCATGCGTCGCGACCATCACTGTGACATTTTCCTTTTTGAGTCGATCTAATAATGAAAGTATGCCTTCCTGAGAGGGGGTATCGAGTCCACTCAGCGGTTCATCCATCAACATCAATTCGGCTTCCTGTGCGAGAGCGCGGGCGATGAACATGCGTTGCTGTTGTCCGCCTGATAGCTGACCGATTTGACGCCCCGTCAGGTTACTTAATTCAACTGTATCGAGTGCGTGACGGACGAACTCCCAATCTCTTTTGCGCGGCCAGTTGAACGGACCGAGTTTTGCAGAGCGCCCCATCATCACAACATCAGCAACACTCAAAGGGAAATTCCAATCCACCTGACTGCGTTGAGGAATATATGCAATGCACACATGTCCGCTGGGCTTTGAGCCAAAGATATTCACTTCGCCTGATGTCGGAGCCATTACTCCAGAAACGACTTTGAATAGAGTGCTTTTGCCAGCGCCGTTTGGACCCACTACCGCAACGCGTTCACCTTCGTGGAGATGAAAGGATATATCTTCGAGCGCAACATGACCGTTGTAACGCACGCTAAGGCGTTGAACATCAAGGATGGGTTGATTGGTTTGGTGGTCGGTGTGTGGATACATGCACTTCGTCTCCGCTTAGTGCGAAATTTATTTGAGGGCTTCAACAATCCGCGTTACGTTATGTTTCATCATTTCAATATATGTCGCGGCGGGAGGGCCATTAGTGAGCGACTCAAGATGCAAATCTTCGACGACCTTCACGCCCGTCTCATCCGCAATTTGCTGAGCGAGCGCGGGGTTTTCCACCTCATCTAAAAATAGCGCGGGTGTGCCACTCGATTTGATCTGGTCAATCAGTTCAGCCATTTGTTGTGCAGATGGAGATGCGTCTGAACTCACGCTCGGCACCACAGCACCAATCACGGTGAAGCCATAACGATCTGCAAAATAACCAAGCGCCTCGTGATTTGTGACCAGCAATCTTTTTTCTGGAGGGATCTGCGAAACCTGCTCATTGATCCAAACATCTAAATCCTTGAGTTGTGCAACATAAGCGTCCGCATTGGATTTGTAAATCGCGGCGCCATCGGGATCAAAATGCGTCAGCGCTTCACGGATATTTTCAACGTAGGTGATGACGTTATTTGGATCGAGCCACAAATGTGGATCAATGCCATGTTCACTCTCCGCATCTGTTCTTAGACCTAGGCCGGCTGAGGCTTCGATGACTTCTCTCTCACCTTCTGCATTTTCCAGCAACGGCTCAAGGAAATGTTCATACTCCGCGCCGTTGATAATGAGTAATTTGCTTTGCACGATCTTCGTCACATCCTGCGGAGTCGGCTGATACGAATGTGGGTCCGCGCCAACTGGTAGCAGCGATTCAACCTCGACGCGCTCACTTGCAACATTGCGCGTGATATCTGCCAGGAAGGTGGCGGATGTCAATACAACGGGAGCAGTTACCGCTGTGGGCAAGCCGGGTTTTCCTCCACATGCAGCTATTAATATTGCAGTGAGCAAGGCAACGAATAAGATACGAGATCTCAATATCATTTTGCTCAATCATTTACAATTTGGGCACAAGCCAAACAGTTGAAGCCAATGTTCAGTGATCTGGTAGCCCGTCCTGCGCGCAATGGATTGGATCAGACTTTCCAGATCATCTCCTTCAAATGTCATGGTTTGGCCGCATTGTTGACACAATAAAAGATGCTGGTGACCGGCGGGCGCGGTAATGAAAGCTTGGCATCCATGCGGCTGGTGAACGCGCTGGATCAGACCCTGTTCCTCCAGCGCTTCAAGCGTGCGATACACAGTCACCAACCCCAGCACAGGATAGGATTTGCGCGCCGTGTCATAGACTTTAATGGGGGTGAGAGCATGCATGCTTGCGGCCATGGTCTCGACCACGGCACGACGCGCACCAGTGAGGCGATAACCTTGTTCGTTCAATTGGGATAGCCATGGATGTTCGCTCATAAGAACTTCCTGATATTGATAATCATTTTCATTTTCAATTATATTGAAATCCCCCTCCATGTCAAGTATGGCTTGCAAAAGACAAACGATTAGCTTTGCCAGCGAAGCGTATGATAGATGAACGAAGTGATAACAAGCAGGGCAATGACAACGCTTGTAATCTTTGAAACCGGTTTTCGCTCTTCAACAGGCTTATTAAGTTGATCGGCATTCAGTTTCGCACCGACCGCAGCTGTTGCAGGAATCGCAGCACAAATCACGCACATGAGAATTCTCCTTTATTTCTTGTCCAGTTCAGCGCTTTCGCCTGGGAGGATCTCTTTCTTGAGTAGAAAATACGCGCCAGTGAAATGATCGTCCACGCTTCCAACAAGCTGGGAGCGGCGGCGCGGCATCATGTTAACGACTTCCCATCCTTCCAGGCCGTGATTTTCCAGTGCCAGTATTTGGAAACCTTCGTCATGTGGGTCATCGCTCATCAGAGCGGCCAATGCGAGGTAGACCATTTTGTAACGGAAAACCTTACCGCCTTTTTGCAGGCGCGCCTTTGCAGACTCGATGTGGCTGCGATGTTCGCGCTCGCGCTCGGCTTCAATTTCACGACGCATATTTGCCAGTTCGGGAGAGGCGAAAATTTCCTGCGCTACTTCGAGTATGGCTTCATCGTCGCTCATGGTTGCGGTCAGGAGAAATTCATAAGCGCGGCGATCGCCCAGTTTCACGAGCCCTTCGGCGGCGTCGAGCTGGGTCATCCATTCATCGTCCTCGGTCATTAGTTCATAGAGGGTGTCAACGTCCCGCATAGCAACAAGATCATTTATCTGGGAACTCATATTTTCCTCCAACGGGAATTCTTTGCCGTATTGTATCACTTTGATTTAACGCCGCCTCGTCACAGATCGCCTACGCGACGTAACCTATACTAATTCTTTGGGGGATATGATTTATGGAATAGTGGATTATGATTTAGGGGAATAGGATGACGCAAAAAATGTTCAGAGGATTTTTCAGCCAAATTCTGATCGACCTAGGTGAACTGGAGGGCGATTATCGCGTTTTTCATCTGAAAAATGATATCGCGCAAAGTATCCTTTCCATGTCCATCGCCAGCATCAGCATGCTGGGCATGTTGAGGATGGATGCCCTATATTTTGGGGACAGGCCCGATCTGTTCATATTACTGGTGATCTATCGGAGTGGATTTGTCTTTTTGACAATCCTTGCCATGCTCGCAGTCCGCAAAGCACGTAAAGTAAGGGTGTATGACCGTCTGGTACTTGGATGGATATCATTTACCATTCTATTTCTCGTTCTCTCCAATTTCACACGCCCGGCAAACTACCTGACCACGGCATTTGACATTATTGTTCCTTTTGCCATTTATGTGCTTTCACCCCTCAAAGTGTTTTATAGCATTGCACTGGCATTCGGTTTTTCAATGGGCACGCTATATGTCGATCATTTTTTCAAGCTCGGAGTTGACCCGCTCACCTTGAGCGCCGCTACCGCCGCACAATTCGTTGTCCATGGGCTGGGGCTGGGTTCGGCCTTACAGATTCAATCGTATCGCCGAAGGTCTTTCAAGGCTTACATGGATGAAAAAGACGCCAAAGAGATGGTGGCATATATGGCAAACATTGATCCGCTTACAAAGAGTCTCACACGGCGTCATTTTTTCAATATCGCCCAAAGCGAATTCCTGCGTTTCTCGCGTTACCACAGGCCGTTGTCGGCATTGATACTCGATACTGATGATTTTAAAAATGTCAACGACACGTATGGACATCATGCAGGCGATCTTGTTCTCAGAAGTTTCGCCCTGGTGGCCATGGAGCAGAAGCGCGTCCCGGATACATTTGGCAGGCTGGGGGGAGAGGAGTTCGGGTTGCTGCTGCCAGAGACAAACCTGGAGCAGGCAAAGGTAGTGGCAGAGCGCATTCAGAAAACGTGGGAGAGATCACCGGTCAACATGGACGGTGTGCCGATCCGTTCCACTGTGAGCATTGGCGTAGCGGAGGCGGGTGCTGAAGACAAATCCTTTGAAGACCTTCTGCGCCGTGCGGACCAAATGATGTATAAAGCCAAGGAACGCGGAAAAAATCAGGTTTCTGCAGAATGAACAACTCCCACTTTATTGAGTGGGAGTTGTTGTTTAAGGATTTGTTATCTGGCGCTGCTCTGAAGAATGATGTAGATCACCAGGGCTGTAATGAGCAGGATGGTGATCTGCACAGATGGACGCATAAACACCGAGCGACGACGATATTCCGTCGGGTTACGTCTGCGGCGACGTTCTCTATTTCTATACATGCCGACCTCTTTGTAAAGTTAGAATGATTGGATGGCGCTTTCAAGATCATGAAATACTTTGAAGAAGAGTTTCAAGCCTGCCATCTCCAGTATTTGATCCACGCCCGGCTGCGGACTGAGCAGCTTGACCCGTTTGCGCGCATTGGCGTTGTGAGTGAAATCGGGACGCGTCTCTTTGCCCTCCTGCTCCACTTCCTGCTGGCCGCCGCTATAGATCAACGAAATTTTATGGATGGCCACCAGCCCGGCACTGCTGATAAACGGTACCTCGCTCAGGTCCAGGATAAGATTGTGCACCGGTCTTTTGTAGATCTCCTGCGCCTGGTTGATAATTTCCACAAAGTTCGATGCGTCGACATTACCCTTGATACTCATGACTGCCACAGGCTCCTGCGCCTCGTGGATGGATACTGCTATTTCCATGGGTCCTCCGCTTATTACTAACGGAAATTAAACTCTTCATAGTGAAGATTGTCCTTCGGCACGCCCAGCTCCAGAAACTTTTTCTCGAAAGCCATGGTCATTGGCAAAGGCCCGCACATATAAACATGGTAGGAGCGTAGATCTCCCTCCACATTTTTAATAATGTCTTCGATCCTCAACGAACCATCCTTTGCCGAATAGCGGGTGTGAACTTTCAGGCGCGCATTCTTGGCATCTGCAGCTTCAAGTTCATCCACAAAGATGGCCTCTTCCGGATGCCGAACTGTATAGTAAAGGTCCACGTCGTGCGCCAGGCTACCGTCCATGTCGCGCACAAAAGACAAAAAGGGTGTCAGACCAATACCGCCCGCGATCCAAATCTGTTTGGGGCCGCCCGTCTTGTAATTGAACATACCATACGGACCCTCAATGGTCGCGTCTGTGCCTTCTTTCAATTCGCTGAAAAGGTCACGGGTGAAATTCCCGCTGGCTTTGATCGTCAGTCGCAGCACATCTTCAGAGGGTGCGCTGGAAATGGTAAATGGATGAGACTCGTTCAATATCTTATCACGCGGAAAGCGCACGAATAGGAATTGCCCGGCGCGATGTTTGCGGATAGCGTCTTTGCGAGGCCGCATTATGACTTCGGTGCTTGAGTTGTTCGGGTGCTTCACAGCCTCCACTTTATAGGGGAGGAACTGCTTGAAAAAGCGCCCAAAGATTTCCGTATAAAGATACGAAACAGTGCCGATGATAAAGAAAATTTCCACCCATGTGATGGCGATCAGCGCGTCCAGGGCGCTCGGGACTGTCAACGAGTGGATGAAGGCCAAGATAAAGAAGATGCCAATGTAACGCTTAAGCCTTTTCCAGTCCTCGTAGTCACCACCGGTGAGTCGATTTAGAAAGGGAATGCGCGGAGCAAGCGTGATCAGCACGATGGTGACGATACCAATGAAGGCGATGACGGCCAAGTAATTGCCGAGGGCCCAACCAGTGGTCGTAATGGGCACCGTGAGCACGTGGGCGAAGATCAGTAGAAAGGCAGCAGTGCTCGTGTGTCGATGGGTCATATACATCTTGTCCAAGCCGCCAAAATATTGCTCAGCCCACTTCGGACGCGTGGAGAGAAAAAGCGAACATGCCATCAAAATAATGTTGTTTGCGCCGATGACTTCACCCACGTACTGGCGGGCGAAGTTCGGGCGACCATCATTCTCAGGTGGGAAAACCAACCAGACAACGATGTTTAGTATAACAAGCGCGATAATGGCGTAGTTGCCGAGATTGCGTTTCATAGAGTGGTATCTCCAGAGTTGGGTCCTAGCAATAATTTGACTTCTTGTAATACGAAGCCGTTGCTTAGCAACACATCTCCTGGCCGGTGCCAAGAAAACTCGCAGAGTTTTAGAACGACTTCACCGCTTCATCCAGATCAGCATAGATCTCAAACACGCGGTCAAAACCAACCATCTCCAAAACACCTTTTACTTCTTCGCGCGGGTTTACCAGCTTCACATGCTTTTGAACACCTGCTTCACTTGAGCGCCCCATTGAGCGATAAGCGGACCAGCCCTGTTCTGTATCCGGCATTTCCTCCCCTTTCGTCAGCAGAGCGACGCTGTGCAAAGCCACCAGTCCGGCACTGCTAATGTAAGTGAGGTCTGTCAGATCCAATAGAAAATCGTGCCCACCTGCATCATATATTTCCTTTGCCTTTGCAATCAGATCCTGATAACTCTGACCATCCAGCTGGCCCTCAATACGTAACACAGCCACTTCCACGCGGCCCATTTCTTTTTTTACTGCAATATTCATTTCTCCTCCATCAATTTTTTGAAGTGAATTGCCCAATTATATACTGTCTTTTCTTTCCAAACGCTCCAGCCGACGGGCAATTTCATCCAGCCAATGCTTTCGCATGTAAGCGGGCATTTCCATTTCCTGCGCGCATACCATCGCGGACCTTGTCCACTTGAGCGCAGTTTTTATGTCGCGTAATTTATGTTCATAATGTTTTGCCAGTTCAACAAAAGCATAAAGATGACCTCTTTCCGCCGCCGCCTGCCACAAGCGGATGGCTTCATTTAGGTCGCCACGTTTCTTTTGCAGGATGGACAACCGCTTCACTGCCAAGCCGAAATCTGATTCCGTTAAACCCTGCTTTGCCTCAACTGTTGAGGGGTTCCACTCGAGCCCGCGCTCGAAGAGACGCGCGGCTTCATCCCAGCGACCGAGGTCCTCAAAAAGTTTCGCCAGCGCGATGAAATCGAGTCCATGTTGCACGTGTCCATCGTAGGGAGTCTCCAACATATTGTTAATGTGCGAGAGCAGCGCGGCCATCGCAACCACATCCATGGCGTTGTGGTAGAAGACGCCCCCCAGCGGACGCGCATCGCCGGTGCGAAGATAATCAAAATACAACCAGGGGATCTCGTAACCCGGCACTTCATCAGTGGAGCGCGCCAGGCCAAGAATATTTTCTTCAAGGTATTTCAAAGCGCGCGAGGGAAGTCTATCGCGCCATAACCTGCGTGCCAAAGGCAGCAGATCGAGATGCGAATAGTTTTTATATGGAACAGGGATGCGATGCAGTGAGTAACGCGTGGTGAGCAGAGGCGCGTCAAAAGATTTGCCATTGAATGTGATCAGCGCCTTACATGGTGCAAGGAAGTTCGCAAGCCCTTCCAGTAAGGCGGGTTCCTCGGCGGGGTCGCGCATGAAGAATTGCTGCAAACGGAACTCGCCATCTACAAAACGCGCCACACCCACCAGAAAGGCATACGTCCCCGTGCCACCGGAGAGTCCGCTTGTCTCTGTATCCAGGAAGGCAAACTCGGAAAGGTCCAGATCAGAAATTCGCATATCTCGTGCCCACTGTGAGACCACAGAGAAAGGGAAGGCAGAAAGCAGGGAGGATAAGCCATGACGATATTCGGGGGGGTAGGTCTGCTGCGCCACGAATACGTCACCGAGTTGTGTGGGCCGAAATGCGCCAGCCACCACCGAATCGATCCCATAATGGGATTCAGGCTTCGGCGGCGCGAGATGCGTCGTTCCCGTTTTGACGCCCAGCGACCTGAGTTTATCTGCTAAGGAAGAGTTGCGAGGAGAATCCATCAGATTTATCTTCTGGGTGATTATAACCAAAGCAGACCCACCGAACAACTTGGTACATAATGGGTTTATGAAACAAAAATGTCCGTCACAATGTGACGGACATCGTTACACGGCCCGATGTGTAATTAGCGGCTAAGGCCCAAACGCAACTCATCTGCGGAGAAATTGGTTTTTGGCACGGCAACCACAAACAGACGTCCCCAACTCGAAATTCCTTCTGCTTGAATGCATGTCTGGAAAGTCACGTGGCGATCACCGGCATAAACACGTTTGAACATTTGCTCTGCGTTCAGTATTGTGTTCTCATTGAGCCCACGGAATGAACTCCATGGGCTATTGGGTTGCAAGGCCTGGTACTGCAATATTTCTGTCACAATGAAATACTCGACCCTTCCATCACCATAGATCAAACGGACTTCCTGCCCAACCGCGATTTGTGAAAAAGACTTGCCAGATAAATAATTATGAGCCAGCAATCCAACATTTCCAAACTGGGAAGCCATGGCGAATTGCGTTGCCTGACCATCATTACTTGAGACGTAACCAGTATTTCCTGAAGGCTGCTGTACAATAGGCAAAGCCAGCACATTTGAAACATACACACCACGTAAAGCATCTGCCTTACCATTTTGAACTGCATGCGAAAAAACTGTGAAATCTGGTAAAAGGGCTGTGCCGTTCCCCATCGCCATAGTAGAATTCGCATTGAAAAGTAATGAACCAAGAACCGCAAGAAAAAAACTCAGATTCAAAAACCTTCGAGCCATATGATGTTTGAGCGCCATTTCAATTCTCCTATGCGATAAAGGCGCTCAAATCAATCCAGCGAATATTTGGTTTCGCTTTCGGCGGCCAGGCTGTCGTAGCTATACGAGTACATAGCTTTAGATCCTTGGCTTTGCGTCCCCGTTTTTCAACGGGTTTGCCTTTATCGAACGAATAATAAGATTCCAAAAAATTGAGCCTGGTTATAGATAACCAGGCTCAATAAAATCATTCAAATGATTTCATCTTCGGCAACCGGGCGATCATAACTGTGTTTCACACAGCTTTAGACCCTTGGCTTTGCGTCCCCGTTTTTCAACGGGTTTGCTATTTTCGGATTTGATTGACTACATTATAGCAAAATGCTATGGTTTTACACTTTTCATTTCAGCAATATCGACTTACAGGATTGCAACGAGGCGGTGGTCATTTCCTGCGTCATTTTATATACTTCTTGTATCTATAGGAAAATCTTCTGGATTAAGTAATCGAAACTAAATTGCTTTGGCTTTGCTACCACAAACAATCGCCCCCAACTGACGGTCCCATTCGCTGCGATACAAGTCTGAAAAGTGACATGACGCTCGCCAGCATAGACGCGCTTGAACATTTGCTCAGCTGAGAGGACCTCATAATTATCGAGATTTCGAAATGAACTCAACTGGCTATTGGGTTCCAATGCCTGGTAACGCAGTATTTCTGTCACGACGAAATATTCCACCTTCCCATCGCCATAGACAAGGCGCACTTCCTGTCCCACCGTCAGCTCGGAAAAGAACCGGCCAGATAAATAATTATGAGCCAGCAAACCCACACTTCCGAACTGTGAAGCCATGGCAAACTGTGTGGCCTGATCATCCTTGTTTGAGACGTAACCAGCGTTTCCTGAAGGCTGCTGGATAACAGGCAAAGCCAGCACGTTAGGAACATACACACCAGACAAAATATTTACATCGCCATTTTCAACAGGTTGGGCAAAGTCTGTGAAATCAGGCAAATTTTTTTTCGCCTTAACTATCGGTGTGGCCAGCATCGGATTGAAGAAAAGAGAGGAAATAACAAATACGAGCAAGGGCAGGTTCAGAGCAGTTCGAGCCATTTGAATCCTCCTATTCGATAAAGGCTCAAAACCACCCCGCAAATATCATGATTTGCTATCATGGTAGTACTAATGCACAACTTTAGATCCGTGGCTTTGCGTCCGCGTCTTTCGGCGGGTTTGCCTTTGTCAAATTAAATGTGCGCATTATACAAGAGATGAGGGCGTTGCTGGTCGGTGAATACCCTTCACATTCCCTACGACACCAATACGTTTAAGTAAGGAAAGGCATCAGCTTTGTGGCTTAACACGCTCTATATATGTGCTACACTTCCGCATCCAGCCACATAATGAACACATCCTCTGAAGCACGCCTTCTTCCCACCTGGGTAAAATTACTCTACGGCTCCGGAGACTGGGGTATCTCCAGCGTAGGCATAATGCGCTCCATCTTCTATGCCATTTATTTAACCGATGTGGTTGGGCTTGAGCCGCGCCTTGCATCCTTTGGAGCCATCGTAGGCATTATTTGGGATGCCATCAACGATCCGCTCATCGGTACATTCAGTGACCGCATCAACACGCGCTGGGGACGTCGGCGCCCTTTCCTCCTATGGTGTGCCGTTCCATTTGCAATTAGTTTTGTCCTGCTTTGGTCCGCGCCAAAATGGGATAACCAGACTGCCCTCCTGATTTATGTGACTCTCTCTTTTATGCTCGCGGATACGCTCCAGACTCTTATCTCCGTCCCTTTTCTTTCTTTGACGCCTGAACTAACTCCCGATTACGATGAGCGCACCTCACTGACGAGTTACCGTTCCTTCTTCCAGTTGGTGGGCGCGTTGACTGTTGTGGTCGCTGCGCCAGCCATCGTGGACCTGGTCATTGAATCAGGCGGCACACAGCAACAGGGATTTATGATCGTCGGCGCGATCTTTGGCTCCATCAGCGCGGTTCCGCTCCTGCTGATCGGGCTTCTGATCCGCGAAACATCCAGACCGGGCGAAGTGGAAACCATTTCCTTTCGCGAGACCCTGCGGCTCGCCTGGCAAAATATCCCTTTTCGTTATTCGGTGGGAATACACATGCTGAACTGGTCCGCAGTGGATATGATCGCGGTGGCATTCCCGTATTATCTGCTCTATTGGGTCGCGCAGGGAGATTTGCTTGCCAAAATAAAGATCTTCGGCATAGATTTCGCATATGAGTCAGCCTTCTTCGGCACACTCATGTCTGTCTGCATTTTGTTCATACCGTTTTGGTTGTGGCTGGCGAAAAAACGTAATAAGCGTGAGGCTTATATGCTTGGCATGGTTTTCTGGATCATTGTGCAATTGATGATATTCACGATCCAGCCGGGGCAAACCGGATATTTGCTCACCATCGCCGCCCTGGCAGGGATCGGCGTCTCTGCTGCCTACACGTTACCAGATTCCATGTTCGCGGATGTCATCGAGTGGGATGAGCTTCGCACGGGCCGCCGCCAGGAAGGGATCTATTACGGTGTGCGCGCCTTCATCCGCAAAATGACAGGCGCGCTGGTTGTCTTCATCACTCTGCAAGCATTGGGTTGGTCTGGTTACCTTGCCCCAGCTGAAGGGACAGTTCAATCCACACAAAGCGACTCAGCGTTGCAAATGATAAGGCTGCTGGTCTCACCATTCGGCGCGCTGATGTTGTGTGGCACGATCATTTTTGCCTGGCTGTTCCCCTTATCTCGTGAAAAACACGGGCGTATACAAAAATTGCTTGAGAGGCGGCTCGAGAGAAGAAAAGATCGACTGGCGGAAACAAAAGCACCAGGTTCATAAAGAGCCGGAGTCTTTGCATCCTTATCCCCGTCCAATTGCATATCATTCCCAGTAAAACCAATTCGCGAAAATTCGTGTAATTCGCGGCCAAAGAATTTTGAACCCAATTCCTTATGCCATAAATATCACTTCACCGTAACCTGAATGATCGCCGTATCCACCCTCTGATCACTTCTCACAACTTGCAGTTGTATCGCGTACAACCCGCTGAGATCATTCGTATTCCACTCACCCAGCAGACCGTTCGTCACCGGCTCGTTCCCATCCGCGATCTGGATCCATTCCTGCGGATTCAATCCCTGCCCCGCCAGCACACGATAAGAAACAAAATCCTCGCCCGCGGCTGTGCCCATGATTCGGACTTCTCCATTCACTTCCGCGAACAACTCGGGAGCTGTGATATTTACATCCGCATTCAACTGCGGCGATTGGATCACATCATATATAGTGGGCGGAATTTCCAGCCCTGCGCTTTCAGCCCATGCACGCGCATCAGACGGCACGACAAAATATACACGCTCCTCAATTAATTGCGGCAATGTGAATACAGTTGCAAGATAACCCGTCTCGCGGTTGATGGCATATCTACGATACATACTGTCAGGTTGAATAGGTTCGTTCCCATTTAGAAAAACTTCGCTCACCAAATTCGGGCAATCTGCTGTGGGCAGCATTCCCGATGGGTCACATACATTGATCACCGCCACATCCGCGGGAACATTCCAACCATCACGCGGCAAATCTTGTGATGCGATCTGCATCAACGCATTCCACAGTAAAGCCGGCAAACGCGAAGTCAACTTACTTTCATCACGCGCGCCCGTCCACACGGCCACAACGCGCGACGGCGAATATCCAATTGTCCACGCGTCTAGCGCGTCCTCAGTTTGTCCTAATTTCACAGCCGCAGATCTACCGATCTCCAGAACGTTCGAACTTGCAAGCGCACCCATACGCGCAGTTTCATCACTCAGCACGTGGTTGATCAAATACGCCAGCCCGGGCGTCACAACTGGTTTTGCTTGCGGCGTTGTCCAATCAAGCCACACACTTCCATCATTTCCCTCCACCCTCAACACGCTCACAGGGCCGAACGTATCATTTATATCCTGCCCAAAATAGACACCCTGTTGAGCAAAGACACCATACGCGCCTGCCGCATCCACCAATGATAAAGACTCATCCTCATCGCGCGACAAGCCAAATGATTCGGTGATCTTGTCCACGTTCTCAACACCCATTTGAGCAAGCACTTGCGCGGCAGGCGTGGGGTAATCATTTGCCAGCGCAACCCGCAAACGCAGCGGGCCATGATATTCACCATCAAAGTTTTGGACATTCGTCCTGCCAGGGATATCCCATATGAGCGACGCAGGACTCAGCCCGCGCGTGAATCCCGTTAAGTAGACAAACGCATCCAACGCGGACCCGGGCCTGTGTGCCGCTATCAACGGCGCTTCCTGCGCCTGAAAAGTTTCACCGACAACTGCGAGTATTTGTCCCATTTTCGGGTCAGTGATGATCGCGCTCGCAGATGAATCTGTGACTGTGATTCCAGGCGGTAACACAGGCAGGTATCTCAATGACTCACATTCAATGGCCGGGTCTGGCAAGCCTGCAAGACGCGCGGCATAAAAAGCAGTAACGCATGACGATTGCTTTTGCAGGTCATAATTCAGTGTGGAGATGATCGTCAGCCCACCGCGCTCGATTCGGGCGCGTGGGAAATGGGAGTCCAGTTGGGAGAGGAGAAGGTTTGTGAAGGCCGCGGCAGGCTGAGGCGCGGAAGGAGGCGGAGTCTGAAATAACGGAGATTCGCCCAAAGCGTTCGCAGTCGCTTCATCCGAAAGGAGTCCCTGAGTCTGCATTAATTGAATTGTCTCACGCCCGCGTTCGAGCGCGGTCTGCGGCGCGTCGTATGGATTCAAACTGGGTGAATCGCTTACAGCCGCGAGGATGGCAGATTCAGATGCCGTGAGCTGCGTTGCAGATTTTCCGAAATAAAGTTGGGATGCATCATCCGCGCCGAACGCGTAACGACCGAAGTGTGCCAGATTGAGATACCACTCAAGGATTTGTGTGCGCCCATATGTAGCGGTGATCTGCGCCGCAAGAATGCGTTCCCGCAGAGCGCGCTTTAGGGAAGGAGGTTCGTTGAAGAGCAGGAGGTCAAAGACGAGTCTTTGCGCGAGGGTGGAATGTAATTGGTAATTGGTAATTTCTGTGAGAGTATAACCAGGATGATTCCAAAAATCAGGATCAGTGATGGCGATAACCGAATCACTTAATGACTTTGGGAGATATTGCGGATTTGTGTCACTGAGAGGAATATAACGCCGCGGCGAATCGTTGGGAGCGAATGTGAACAATACATGTGCGCGCGTGCGGTCATAAATGCGTGTGGGCTGGAAGAGAAGTCCGTCTGGAGGATTTAAGAGACTGGGAAGAATCTCCACCGAAGGAAGATCGCGCGTGAGGTTGACGTATGTAAATGCTGTAGTGATGATGAACGCCGCGATCAGCAGGGAAAGGATCATCCCCAGGCTGAGGAACGTGTTACGTAAGCGAGACTCACTTGCGTGTTGTCTGGCAAGTCGTTGTTCGCGGCGGGCGCGCAGGATGGGAAGGGTGGAGG
>Ga0184626_10000331_pt1 | contig 14208 bp, 16 predicted proteins | sample PLM3_60_b1_FD_133142 | JGI IMG/M metagenome (GOLD analysis project Ga0184626, IMG submission 133142) | Groundwater sediment microbial communities from an aquifer in East River, Colorado, USA - PLM3_60_b1 | ecosystem: Environmental > Terrestrial > Soil > Riparian zone | place: USA: East River... | reverse complement strand
CGTCTCGCCTACGTCCCCGACTTCGGACCCGGTCCAGACGAGGCCACCGAGGGCATCCGGGCCCAGGGCGCTCCGCCCGACTATCCGGCCGCCCAGGCCTACGCCGCCTGTCTGATCGCCCAGCGTTGCCTGGAGGAGGCCGGCGCCGACGACGAGTCGCTGTGGCGAGCCGCTTGCGCCATGGACTGTGGGACGTTCTTCGGGCGGTTCCATATCGATCCTGCAACGGGCCTGCAGGTCGGTCACGAGATGGTCCTCGTGCAGTGGCGGCGCGGGAGGAAGCTCGTGGTCTGGCCGCCCCCCGTGTCCAAGGCCAGGCCCCTGTACCCGATGCCGTAAGGGACTGGTGCCATTGGGAGCGCGAACTGACGGAGGACTAGCATGGAAGCCATGCAGGTCTACCACCTGACGATTCAGGAGAACGGGCACTCACGACGGTTCGTCTACGAGGACCATGATGAGGCGCTGAAGCGCTTCGCCGATGCGACTGCCGCCGGGCTCGACGCAAAGCTCGACGAGGTTGTGCGCGGGCCGGCGCTGCCGAAGCCGACCGAGAGCGACCGGCGGCCGGTCGGGACCCCGGGTGTGGAAGAGCGCGAGTCGCGCGGGCCCGGTCGGCGACGCATCACTGGCGGGTGAGCACGGCTTTGGGCCGCGAACCAACGGCAAGGGTCAAGATCCTCCTGAACGGCTGGGCCTACGCGCGGCCATTCAGGAGCGGTGAAAACGCTCGGCCGCCCTGCCGAGGATCCCGGCGATCTCCTTCGTCTGGTAGCCGGCGTAGTAGTGCAGGACGAGCGCGGCCCGCTGGTTCGGCGAGAGCTGGGAAAGTGATGCCGGGTCGGCAAGCTTGCGAACCAGGTCATAGTGGCCGATCTAGTTTCTTTACCCCACAGCCAGTGGGTCGTGATGTGGGACGCGACGCCGGGCGAGCACCGGCTTCAGGTCCGCGCGACCGACGGCGCCGGGCAGACCCAGACGCCCGAACGCGCGCACCCGTTCCCGGACGGGGCGACGGGCCATCACACCGTGGTCGTCCGCGTCGTCTGACCGGCGACCGGACCGCGACGTCGTCCGTTTGCCCCCTTCGAGTGCCGAGCGTAGCCTAGGCACACTCGGCAGCGTGGTCCGGAAGGGGGCGCATCGTGAACATCGACGAGGCCATCTCCAGGCGTGAGATCCTGCGGCGCGGAGGCCTCGCGGTAGGTGTCTTGTCGATCGCCGGGCTCCTCGCGGCCTGCGGCTCGGAGCCGCCGGCCGAGCCCGAGGGCGGTGGCGCGACCGCCGCGACGGGAGCGGAGTCGCCCACGCCGCAGCCCATCGAGGGCGCGAAGATCAAGGTCTCCACGTACGGCGGCTTCTTCGAGGAGAACTTCGCGACCTTCTACCCCGCCTTCACCAAAGAGACCGGCGTCGAGGTGGAGTCGATCTCGGAGCCGACCTCCGAGGTGTGGGTCGTCCAGCTCCAGCAGGCCATCGACGCGGGCGCTCCGCCGCCGGCGGACGTGTCCATGCTCTCGGGCGTCGGGATCCAGCGCGCGATCAACGGCGAGATCCTGGCGACGTACGATCAGGCCGCGATCCCGCAGGCCGCCAACCTCGCCGAGGGCTACGTGCGGCTGGACCCCGCGGGCATGGTCGCCGGCGTTGGGGGCGTGTCCTGGTACATCACGCTCGTGTCGAACACCGAGCGCGTTGCCGAGAGTCCGGACACCTGGACCGCGTTCTGGGACCCGCAGTGGCAGAACGAGCTGGCGCTCCTGAGGAACGCCGCGAACTCGTACTTGATCGAGATCTGCGCGGTCTGCTTCTTCGGCGGGTACGACATCCTCGAGACCCAGGAGGGCGTGACCCAGGTGCTCACGAAGCTCCAGGAGGTCAAGCCGAACGTCAAGCTCTGGTACCGGGACGAGGCGCAGGCCCAGCAGGCGTTCAACACCGGCGAGGTCTCGCTCGGGCAGTTCTACCACGACATCACGACGTACGCGGCCTCGCAGGGCGAGCCGCTGCGGAGCGTGTTCCCGACGGAGGGCGCGATCTTGGACTCGGGGTTCTGGGCGATTTCGAAGACCACGGAGAACGTCACGGCCTGTCAGGCGTTTATCGACTACATGTGTCGGCCCGAGATCCAGGCCGAGCTCGCGCGCACGCTCGGGACCACGCCGACGGCCAAGCGGGAGCTGATGGACCTCACCGACGAGGAGTACGAGGCGGTCGGCGGCCCCGGTCCCGAGGTGGCCCTGCGCCCCAAGTACGAAATGTACGACGAGTGGGAGGACTGGATCGACCAGCAGTGGACGGAGATGATCCTGTCCTGATGTCCTTGCGGACGCCGTGCTCGCTCGTGGTGGCCTGAGGCTCGACGGACTCGTCAAGCGCTTCGGCGACGTCGAGGCGGTCGCCGGGGTGGACCTGGAACTCCCACCCGGCAAGCTGATCTCGTTCCTGGGGCCGTCCGGGTGCGGCAAGACGACGATGCTCCGCATGATCGCCGGGCTCGAGCGGCCGACCGAGGGCAGGGTCTACCTCGACGACGGGGACATCACCGACCAACCGCCGCATCTGCGCGACATCGGTATGGTCTTCCAGACGCTCGCTCTGTTCCCGCACCTGTCGGTGGCCGGCAACGTCGGGTACCCGATGCGTATCCGCGGCGCACAGAAGCCCGAGATCCAGGCGCGCGTGGACGAGCTGCTGGGACTCGTGTCGCTCCACGGCCTCGGCGATCGCCGGATCTCCCAGCTGTCCGGAGGGCAGCGCCAGCGTGTGGCGACCGCACGGGCGCTGGCGCTCGAGCCGCGGCTGTTTCTGCTCGACGAGCCGTTGTCTGCGCTCGACGCCAACCTGCGCGAGCAGCTACAGGTCGAGCTCCGTCTGTTGCAGCAGAAGCTCGGCATCACCACGATCATGGTCACGCACGACCAACGCGAGGCCATGACGATGTCCGACCTCGTCGTCGTGATGAACCAGGGAAGGGTGGAGCAGGTCGGCGAGCCGCTGGACGTGTACCGGCACCCCGGATCCCCGTTCGTCGCGAGCTTCATCGGACGGACGAACCTCATCAAGGGCGAGGCCTCCGACGGCCAGGTGCGTGTCGGCGACCGGCCGTTCCACGTCGACGGTGTGGTCGGGTCCGGGCCGGTCACGCTCTCGGTGCGCCCGGAGGACGCGCACCTGCAGACGACACCGGCCCCCGAGCGAAACGCGCTGACGGGCAGGGTGGTGTTCGTCCGCGACCTCGGCGAGCTGTTCGAGTGCTTCGTGGATTGTGGCCTGGACGACCCGGTGGTGGTGGCCGGCTCGCCGCGCGAGCGCGTCGACGTCCGGCAGGGTCAGTCGGTCAGCGTGGTCTTCCCGCGCGAGGCCTGCGTGGTGGTTGAGGGATGAGCGAGGTCCGACGGCCCACGCGGGGCTCGTGGGCCGTCCTGGCCTTCCCGCTCGCGATGCTCACGCTGTTCTTCCTGGCCCCGTTCGCGATCATGTTCGCGACGTCCTTCTACCACCGGATCGAGGGCGGGTTCTACGAGCCCGCATTCGAGTTCGCGAGCTGGCAGCGGCTCCTGCAGGGCGTCTTCCTCGAGCGCACGCTGTTCTCGATCGGCATCTGCCTGCTGGCCGGCGCGGTGTGCATCGTGATTGCGTTCCCCTTCACGTACTTCCTCACCCGGATGCGACGTCGCTCGCACGTCGCCCTGCTCGTGCTCGTCATGTCGGCGTTGGTGCTGTCCGAGGTCATCGTCGGGTTCGCGTGGAGCGTGCTGCTCGGGCGGGCCGCGGGCATCTCGAACATCCTCGTGTGGCTCGGCGTGATGAGCGAGCCGGCCGCATACCAGCCGAGCTTCCTGGCGGTGCTGCTCGGCCTGAGCTACATCGCGTTCCCGTACTGCATCCTCGCGCTGTACCCGCAGCTCTCGCGCTTGGACCCGGAGCTGACCGAGGCCGCCCAGACGATGGGCGCCTCGCCGTGGCGCGCGTTCTGGACCGTCGTCGTGCCGATCGGCAGACCGATCATCCTGGCCGGGTTCCTGCTCGCGTTCGTGTTCACGCTCGGCAGCTATCTGATCCCCGCGTTCCTCGGCCGGCCGGAGCACTGGACACTCTCGGTCTTCATCTCGGATCAGGCGACGTTCAACGCGAACGTGCCGTTCGCCGCCGCGATGGCGCTGTTCCTCACCGTGCTCTCGCTGGGTGTCGTGGGGATCGTGACGTGGTTCGAGGGGAGGACCAGGCGGTGACGCGATGCGCGCGCTGAAGTGGGTCCTCACGACGTTCGTGGTGCTGTTCATCCTCGCGCCGCTCATCGTCGTCGCGGTCGTGTCCTTCAACCAGAACCGGTACATGGATTTCCCGCCGGAGGGGTTCTCGCTCCATTGGTACGCGGAGCTGTGGAACGACGTCGGCTGGCGGGACGCGATCGTGACGAGCCTGCTCGTCGCGGCCACGAGCGCGGCCCTCGCCGTGGTGATCGCCACGCCGATGGCGTTCGTGCTGCGCGCCTACGACATCCGGCTGGCGCCGGCGATCTTCGCGCTGGGGATCTTGCCGTTCCTGCTGCCGCCGGTCATCAGCGCGCTCGGCGCGCTCGTGTTCTGGAGCTCGCTCGGGTTCTCAGGCCGGCTGGAGAACATCATCATCTCGCACGCGATCTTCTTCTCGACCTTGCCGCTGATCACGGTGAGCCTCGCGATGGAGACGATGGATCCCGCGCTCCCCGAGGCGGCACAGACGCTGGGTGCGAACCCACGGACGAGCTTCCGGACCGTCACGCTCCCGCTGCTCGTGCCCTCGATGATCACCGGCTACGCGGCCGCGTTCGTCCTGTCGCTGAACGAGTACATCATCGCGTTCATGGTCTCGCGCTTCTCGGTGGTCACGCTCCCGATCAAGATCGTGAACGACCTCAGGTACGGGTTCACGCCCACGATCGCGGCGGTCGCGGTGGTCTTCATCCTGATCGCGACCACGACCTTCACGTTGTTCGCGCTGTTCGGGAACCTTCTGAAGTTCCTCGGCGCCGATCCGGCGATCCTGGAGCGCGAGCGGTAGGCGCTGCCGAGTGGCGGTGGGGCGCCGTAGGCGGTAGACATCGATCGATGCTCATCTCGATCGCTCGCGCCGTGCACGCACGCGAGGTCTCGGCCCGGGAGCTGGTGGCGCTCGCGCTCGAGCGGATCGAGCGGCTGGATCCTGGGATCGGCGCCGTCGTGGCGCTCCGGGCCGAGGACGCCCTCGCCGAGGCTGCCGCCCTGGACGCACGGGTGGCGGCCGGCGACGACGTCGGGCCGCTCGCGGGCGTCCCGTTCCTGGTCAAGGACATCGAGGATCTGACCGGCCTGCCGACGACGCACGGCTCCCTCCTGTTCGCGGACGCGGGGCCGGCCGAGCGCGACGGGCTCGTCCCCGAGCGCCTGCGTGCGGCCGGCGGGATCCCCGTCGGCAAGTCCAACGCCCCTGAGTTCGCGACCGACGGGTTCACGGCGAACCTGCTGTTCGGCCTCACGCGCAACCCCTGGAACAGGGAGCTGTCCCCGGGCGGCTCGAGCGGCGGCTCCGGCGCGGCGGTCGCGGCGGGCATGGTGCCGGTGGCCACGGCGACCGACGGCGGAGGCTCGATCCGGATCCCGGCCGCCTTCTGCGGGCTCGTCGGCATCAAGCCGACGAACGGCGTCGTGGCCCGCCGGCCGATCCCGTCCTGGATCGACCTCAGCACTGACGGACCGCTCGCCACCTCGGTGGCCGGTCTGCGACTCCTCCTGGACGTCGAGGCGGGACCCGCGCCGGGCGACCCCACCGCCCTGCCTTCCCGTCGCCCCGAGGGGCTCGGGCCGCCACGGCGTGTGCTGGCCGCGCCGCGGTTCACCCCATGGGGACCGCTGCCCGCCGCCGTCGCGACGACCTTCGGGGAGGCCTTGGCCGAGCTCGAGCGCGACCTCGGGCTTCGGGTCGAACCCGTCGAGCCTCAGGCGCTGTTCCGCGCGGGGAACCCGGACCTCGACTGGTTCGCGCTCGCAGGACCCGAGCACGTGAGCCAGCTCGGCCGGGCGTTCCTGGAGGCCAACCTGGACCGGCTCCACCCGACCACCCGGGCGTTCATGGAGGCCGGGATGCGCGTCACGGTCGACGAGTATGTGGACGCGCGTCGCCGGCGGTTCGAGTACGTCCGCGAGCTCGATGAGCTGCTCGGCGACGACGGGGTGATCGCTACGCCCGCCGTCGCGGCCGAGGGATGGTCGGCCGAGGGCGTGATGCCCGGGGCTTCGGAGCCCGGGCTCCCGGCCGAGGTCTACAACAGCGCCGTGCAGAACGTGACGGGGCATCCGGCGATCTCCGTGCCGTCGGGGCTGCTCCCGAACGGGCTGCCGTTCGGCCTGCAATTCACCGGCCCTAGGTTCCGGGACGACATGCTGCTCGACCTCGCCGATGCCTGGGAGCGCGCCCGCCCGTGGCCGGTCTCGGCGCCCGGGTACGAGCCCTTCTGGACCTAATCGGTGCGCACCGCCCCCGACCCGGCGGCAAGCAGCCCGAGGATCTCGTAGGCCACGTGTGAGGCGGCCATCGAGGTCATCTCGGCGTGGTCGTACGCCGGCGCGACCTCGACGAGGTCCGCCGAGACAATGTTCAGGCCTATCAGCCCCCGCAGGATGGCCAGGAGCTCGCGGCTGGTGAGCCCGCCGGGCTCGGGTGTACCGGTCCCGGGCGCGTGCGCGGGGTCGAGCACGTCGATGTCGACCGAGACGTAGACCGGCGCGTCGGAAAGGCGCGCTCGGAGCTTCGCGACGGCGTCCGCGACGGTCCCGGTCTCCAGGTCCATCGCCGTCACGATCGCGAACCCGAAGCGCTCGTCGTCCACGAGGTCGTTCCGCGAGAACAGCGGGCCGCGGATTCCGACGTGCGCGGCGTGGTCCTCGAGCAGCAGGCCCTCCTCCCACGCTCGGCGGAACGGCGTCCCGTGCGTGTAGGGCGCGCCGAAGTACGTGTCCCACGTATCCAGGTGCGCGTCGAAGTGCAGGAGCGCGACCGGTCCGTGCCGGCGCTTCATCACCCGGAGCAGCGGAAGCGCGATCGTGTGGTCGCCGCCGATCGTGAGGAGGTGCTCGGACCCGGAGAGGACCTCCTCGGCCCCGGCTTCGATCTGCCCGATCGCCTGCATGATGTCGAACGGGTTGCAGGCGATGTCTCCGGCGTCGGCGACCTGCTGGTCGGCGAAGGGCTCGACCTCGAGGCCGGGGTGGTAGCTGCGGAGCAGCCGCGTGGCCTGCCGCACGGCGATCGGGCCGAACCGAGCGCCCGGCCGGAACGTGGTCCCGCCGTCGAACGGCACGCCGAGCACCGCGACGTCGCATCGCTCGACCTCGTCCCGCCGGGGGAGCCGAGCGAACGTGGATGGCCCCGCGAACCGGGGTACCTGCAGCGGATCGATCGGGCCGACGGTGGGCAGCTCGCCGGCGGGGTCGCTCGGTGCTGTCATGGTGGGTCTCCGTAGAGGATGACCGAACGGGCCTCCGGCGCTTGCTCGAAGAGGCCGAGCGCCTCGTTGATCCCCTCGAGGTCGAACGTGCGTCCGATCATTGCATCGAGCCGGAGCTCGCCGGCACGGACGAGCTCCGCCATGCGTGGGAAATCCCGCGGCGGCACGCAGGAGCCGTACCAGCACCCCGTGATCGTCCGTTCCTGCACCGTGAGGGTCAGGGCGTCGATCGCGGCGCGGGCATCCGGCGAGGCCATGCCGACCAGGACCGCCGTGCCTCCGGGCGCTGTCGCGCGCGTCGCGAGCTCGATGGTCGCGACCCGTCCCAGCGCCTCGAACGAGAAGTCCGCGCCCCCGGGTAGGACGTCTCGGATCGCCGCCTCCGGATCCTCACCCGTCCCGAGCACCGTCTCCGTGGCGCCGAGCCGACGGGCGAGGTCGAGCTTCGAGTCGACCACGTCGACCGCTACGATGGGCCAGGCGCCGGCGATCCTGGCCCCCTGGATCACCGAGAGGCCGACGCCCCCGCAGCCGATCACGACGACCGCCTCACCGGGCCGGACGCGTGCGGTGTTGAGCACCGCTCCCACGCCGGTCATCACGGCGCACCCGAGCAGGGCGACCTGCTCGAGCGGGAGCCCGGGGTCAACCCTGATCGCCGTGCGCGCCGGCACCACGGTTCGCTCAGCGAGCGACGACGGCACGTTGCTGTGGATCGGCAGGTCGCCTTTGTGGAACCGCACGGTCCCGTCGCCGAGGAAGCCCGCATCGAACACGCCGAGGTTCTCGCACAGGTTCGGCCGGCCGCTCGTGCACCGGCGGCACGAGCCGCAGTACGGCAGCCACGAGAGGACCACGTGATCGCCGGGCTCGAGCCCTTCGACACCCTCGCCGACCTGCTCGATCACCCCCGAGCCCTCGTGTCCGAGGACCCCCGGCACGGGGCGCCCGTGGATGCCGCGCATCTCGTGCCAGTCCGAACGGCAGACGCCGCTCGCAGCCATCCGCACGAGCACCTCGCCGGCCCGCGGCGGGTCCAGCTCGAGCTCCTCGACGACGAGAGGGGCCCCGTACTCGTACTGCACGGCGGCGCGCACGCTCGGAGTATCGCCCACGAGGGCCTCGCTTCGCTTATCTACATGCAGGCAGAGGGCGACGTCGTGCGGCTCCCGGTCGCGCAGGAAGGCCCGCTGGACTTCGCGACGTTCTTCGCCGACGAGCACCGAGAGCTCTTCAGGCTCCTGTGCTTCGTGACGGGGAACCGGACGGATGCCGCGGACCTGATGCAGGACGCGTTCCTGAAGCTGTGGGAGCGATGGGACCGAGTCGAGCGGATCGCCGATCCTCGGGCGTACCTGTTCATGGGTATTCGCTAGTCGGATCCTCATGCGACCCGCCAACGAGTACAACGATGGAACAGTCGCCGGAGGAGTTCATCGAACGCGTGGCTGGGTATGGAGCGCTTGACGGCCAGAGACCGCCCAATCTGGGGTAGTCGGAATGGGGAATGCCCCAGCATGCGAGGCCGAGCGCAACCAGGCCGAGGAGGCCGCGGAGCGAGGCCAAGCTCCCAAGCCGAAGGACCCGCTGGCGGAAGGGAGTTCTGGACCTAAGGTATGTCGGGTCGGTACCAGGAGGAGCGGAACCGAGATGCGTTTCGAGGAATACTCGTTCGGTTCCATACAGATCGACGTCGTGTCGTACGATCACGACCTCATCGTCGACCGGGGGAAGATCCGCAAACGCAAGAAGGCCGCGTCCAAGAGGTTCCGCGACGCTTATGGACATACCCCGCTGTCGCTCGTGGAAGAGATTCCTTGGCGGTGTCGCCGGTTGGTGATAGGCACCGGTGCTCACGGCTCTCTGCCGGTGATGCGGGAGGTGGAGGAAGAGGCTCGCCGACGGAATATCGACCTTCTGATTGCGCCCACGGCTGATGCGATCGAGACCCTGAACGAGAGCACGATGAACACCAACGCAGTCCTCCATGTGACGTGCTGAGTCCCCCAGAGCCTGAGGCCAGAGCCTGAGGATCGGACAACCAGGCCGACCGGTTCCATCCTCGAGATGTCAGGTGCTCCGTGAATGCACACTCGGATCCGTCTCATTGAGACTGTTGCTTCCGCGCCTTAGCAGCACCTTGCGGGCAACCGGATCAAACGTAGTGCGCGCTGCCCCGGCGCCGTACCGTTGGGAACCGACCGGTCTCGCCAGGACCCGCGTTGGGGAAAGGGGCGCTGGTAGCGGCGGTTCGCTCGCTCCTCAGGCCGTCAACTCGTGCGTCGCCTCGATGTTCCCGTTTACGTCGACAGCCCGGAACCGGATGTTGCTTCCGGCCACGAGGACAAACGGGTCCGCGTACCGCTGCCACGGACCGAGGTCGAGCCGGTATTCGATGCCGGCGACGGCGACGTCGTCGGCGGCGGCCAGGATCACCCACGTGCCGCCCTCAACTGGGGCCTGAAGGGCACAGAAACTCGGATTGGGCCCGTGACCAGGCACCTTAGTAGACCCCGTTGCATCCGCTGCCGGGCCGTCCTTGGGGGAATCTCCGCGAGAGATTCAGCCCGCGAGTCACCTGTTTTTCTCAACATTCTCCGGCGACACCGGCCCCCATGTCTCACCTCCCGATCGCAGCAGGGATCCATCAGCCATCATGGGATCAGTCTCCGGGTTCCGGTACAGCCGAACGGGGCCAGAGGGAAACCCCTGGTCAGGGCCACGATCGGAATAAGTGCACCCTTCAGGCACTACAACGAGCAGCGACCGCACCGAGGGCTCGATCTGGCGGTCCCCAACGGTCCGGTGCAGCTTCCGACCGGGCTGCCGGACCGGATCGAGCGGACAGATATCCTCGGCGGACTGATCCACGAGTACCACGCGGTGGCGGCGTGAATGGATCAGGGGTTTCTGCATCCTTCAGGGCTCATTCACGAGTACAAGCGCAGCGCAGCATGACTCGCATCAGAGTTTTGGACCCCGACAGGCTTCATCTGATGCAGCGGGGAGACACGAACGATCCTATGGGAAGACGTCCCAGCCCGCATTCTCCTCCTGCTGCTGCGTTCGAAACTCGACTCGAAGCTCTTCTGCTTCCCCAGCGAAGCCCGCGAAACGAGCGCCCGCCACGTGCTGGGCGGAACGGCAATGCCGGTGGCAACAGCCACGTTCGACCGGCACCTCGCCGACCCGTTCGGGGCCATCTGGCTCCGGCTCGGCTGGGATCGGCGGGCGCGTCTCATGGATCTCCGGAGCCGGAGGTTGGCATGAGCGATGTGATCGGCGCCGCGGTGGCCGCCGCCGTCGCATCGGTCATCGGCTCCGTGCTCACCTTCGTCGTCGGGATCCGCTCGATACGTCGATCGGTGAGCACTGCCAACGGTGAGCCACTCGGTCGCGTCCTCGAGGCGAGGCTCGACCGAGTGGAGCGCCGCCTCGACGGCATGGATCGCTCGATCGGTGAGGTGCGGGAGTGGCTCGCTTTCCGAGAGGGGAGAGACCGCCCGCCCTTCTGGACGCCCCGCGGAGCTTCGTGAGACGAGAGGTCAAGACGTCCCACACGGCGCAGGCTCCTCTGTCGCGCCTGATGACCGTGCAGGAGCTCGCCGATCTCCTCCAGATCCCCGCGAAAACGATCTACGCGTGGCGGTACAAAGGTGAGGGGCCTCCCGGAGTCTCGGTCGGCAGGCACCTCCGCTTCCGGGCCGAGGACGTTGCCGTGTGGCTCGATACCCAAGTCGGTTCGCCGTCCGCACGACTCCGGACTCGTCAGCGGCGTCGAGGCGGCGTCGAATGATCCTGTCCGGCCTCCCGCCAGAGACCGAAATCGGTCATGGGTGTGGGCTAGGGTCCGGCCCGACAAAGACTCGCAAAGTCGTCTCAACGGGAGAGGCGTAGTGGCACACGTCCAGCGGAGGTGCTCAAGGTGCCGCACTGCGATGCGGACCGGCGTGCGTGTCTGCCCCTCCTGCGGAAGTCGGCGGACGTCCTGGGTCGCGCGGTGGGTCGATGCTGACGGCGCGGAGCGTTCCAAGGCGTTCGTCCGGGGTCCCGACGCCGAGCGCCACCTTGCTACCATGGAGACCGCGAAGGCGACCGGATCGTACGTGGACCCGAAGCTGGGTCGACGGCGACTAGCCGACATCATCGAGGACTGGTACGCCATCGCAGTACCCTCGCTGAAGCCGAAGACCCGAGCCTCTTACCGAAGTCTCATCGACGTTCGCATCAAGCCCTACGTTGGACGTCTGGCCGTTGCGTCGTTGGCGCCGTCCGACGTCCAGCGATGGGTGAATGAACTGGTAGCGGAAGGCTTGTCGTCCTCACGGATTCGGCAGGCTCACATCGTCCTCGGGATGGCGCTCGATACGGCCGTCCATGACGGGATCATTCCGCGCAATCCAGCAAGGCGCTCCGGGGTGCGCTTGCCGAAGCTCCAGCGAAGGCAGGCCGTCTTCCTCGACCCCAAGGAGGTTGAGCGGATCGCGACGTTCTGCCCTCCGCCGTACGACCTCCTCGTTCGTCTGCTTGGCACGACTGGGCTTCGCTGGGGGGAGGGGGTGGCGCTCCGGCGAAAGAGCGTGGATCTGTTCGGACGGAGGTTGCACATCTCCGAGTCGCTCGCCGAGGTCGGGGGCGAGGTGATTTTCGGGTCGACCAAGAGTCACGCAGAACGCACGGTTCCTCTGACGGCAACGCTCACCGTGTCTCTTAAGGCCCACCTCGGTGGGCGTCGCGATTCCGATCTGAACGCGTTGGTGTTCGAAAGCGCCAAGGGCCATCCGATCAGGTACGCAAACTTCCGACGTGAGATCTGGATGCCCGCCCTGCGATCTGCGAGGGTTCCGAAGATCGGCCTGCACGTGCTCCGCCACTCCGCGGCCGCGGCCATGATCCGGGCCGGCGCCTCACCGAAGGCGCTGCAGATCATCCTCGGCCATCAGTCGGCGGGATTCACTCTGTCGGTGTACGGTCACGTGTTCGAGCAGGACATGACCGAGCTCGCAGAGCGGTTGGACGCACTGGTCCCCGCGCGGTCCCGTCCGACCGGTCAGGGAGGACGGAAGAGAGGAGACCGACCCGATCTCCGCATCGTTCGCTAGCGAGGAGCGCTAACGTCGCCGCTGGCGAAGAGGCAGTTCCACGCCGTCTCCGCGCGCTCCTCGACTTGTCGACGCGATGCCACAGTCACGACACGCGGCGCGGCTCGGACTCGGGCGGACCGGCTCCATCAGGCGTTCGCGCGGGCGGACGCGTAGGTAGTCGGTCGGGGCGCCCTTGTCCAGGAGCTCTCCCATCATGAGGAGGAAATCGTCTGCGGTCTGTGCCGCGGACAGCGTATTGAACGTGATCACACCTGGCGCCGGTACCTCTTCGACGTAGCGATTGCGTTCACGCTCCTCGACGCCGCGCGATTCGTCCTGGAGCCTCGTCGCCGAGGTGAGATCGTTGCACCGGAGACAGCCCGTGTAGGGAAGGACGAGCCGGACGTTCGTCCGGATGTCGCCCACGGAGCCGGTCTCCCTCTCCGTCTCGTGCGTCGGGAACGCGCCGACGAGCATCTTTCGCTCCGACAGGCCGCAGCTCAAGCGAGGGTGAGCTTCTCGACCCTCAGCCGGGTCGAGGACGGTGCCCATCCGGACCTCGCCACGTTCACGAGCCTCTGTGCGTGGCTCGGGGTCGATCCGGGCCGATTCTTCGCTCCGACATCGCGTCGGAACCAGACCCCACTGGATGAAGCCATCGAACATCTCGTGACCGACCCGGCGCTCACGCCAGAGGCTGCAGATCGCATCGCTTCGGTCGTCCGGGACCTGTATCAGGCGCTGGCTCGGCAGGCGCCCGCCCAGTCATCTGCCCCGCTGGCTCTCCACCTGCGCGCCGCATCCGTGATGAGACCAGGGGCTCCAGAACGTCTGGCGGCACTGCTCAAGGACATGAGGGCGGCTCTTGAGCAGGAAGCGCGGGCATGACGCTTCGTCGCGGGTTCCGCGCCGAGGCCGAGCGCATCGCCTCGGCGCTTCGAGACGACCTCGGGATCGGTCACTCCGATCCCCTGCCTCTCGAGGACGCTGCCCGGGCGCGCGGTGTCAGCGTCGTGTCGGCCGGGCATCTCGTCGATGGAGACCGGCTTGCCCAGCTTGAGCGCATCCAGGCGTTCTCCTTCTCGGCGTGCACGTTCGAGATCGACGGTCGATCCGTCATCGTCTACAACCCGATCCGGTCGGAGCCGCGTCGCAGGAGCGACATCGCGCACGAACTGTCCCACCTCCTCCTGGAGCACGATCTCACCGAGATCCGTGACGTCGCCGGCGTGCTGTTTCGAACGTGCCGTGCCGATCAGGAGGAAGAAGCCACCAACCTGGGCGGCACCCTCCTGCTTCCGAGACCCCTGCTGCTGCGAGCCGTTGCTCGCGGCATGGGACCCGATGAGGTCGCCGCCGACTACGGGGTGACGATCGAGATGGCCAGGTTCCGGCTGAACACCACGGGCGTCGCTCGACAGGTGGAGCGAGCCCGTGCCCAGCGTGCCAGGTGAGAATCCAAATCGGACGCTAGGTCGGTAAACCTTCAGGCGGCCACGCGGTTTGTCGACAAAGCGCTGACGACTTTGCCATCGGCCGTGACAAGTCTCGACAGCGGAGCACGACGACCGTGTTCCCGAGACGGTCTGTAGACGGTCTGTGACGCGAGGGTCTCCGGCTCGTAGGAGGCGCAACGGTTCATCTACCTGCGGGTTT
>Ga0184626_10000330_pt1 | contig 14218 bp, 11 predicted proteins | sample PLM3_60_b1_FD_133142 | JGI IMG/M metagenome (GOLD analysis project Ga0184626, IMG submission 133142) | Groundwater sediment microbial communities from an aquifer in East River, Colorado, USA - PLM3_60_b1 | ecosystem: Environmental > Terrestrial > Soil > Riparian zone | place: USA: East River... | reverse complement strand
GCCTCTTTTCAAGCAAGTGGTCGATGAAACGATGAACTATTTGATGCGTGAGATGCTTCACACCGAGGGCGGATTCTACTCGACTCAGGATGCCGACAGCGAACGGGAAGAGGGGAAATTCTTTGTCTGGACTGAGGCAGAAATCACTCGGATTCTCGGCGAGGAATCGAGCGAAATCTTCTGCCGCATTTACGATATAAGTGAAGAGGGCAACTTCGAGGAAAAGAATATCCTCCATCCGATTCTGACCTTGGAACAGGCAAGTAAGTTTTTCCGCCGCGACCTTAAGGAAATCGAGTCCCTGGTGTCGGATGCTAAAGGGAAGCTCTTCCAAGAACGAGAAAAGAGGCCCAAGCCGTTCCGTGACGAAAAGATTTTGACGTCATGGAATGGGCTCATGCTTTCCGGACTTGCGGAAGCTATAAAAATTTCCCGGCACCCGGCCTATTTAGAAACGGCCCATCGCACCGTGGATTTCATTTTCACCAAGATGTTCCGTGACGGCCGCTTGTTACACACCTACAAGAGTGGAACCGGCAAAATACTAGGATATCTCGATGACTATGCTTTTCTAGCAGCGGGGCTTTTGGACCTTTTCGAGGCGACGGTGAATCGTGCGCACTTAGACCGCGCCTTGGAACTCGCTGAAATCATGTTGCATGAGTTTTGGGACGAAGCGGGAGGCGGATTTTTTTACACCGGGCGCTCTCACGAACGACTCATTGCACAATCAAAACCGATCTTCGACGGCTCGATTCCGTCAGGAAACGCTGTGGCGACCCAAGTATTACTCAGACTCTATCACTATACGGGAAAAGAGGATTACTTGAAGCGCGCTGAGAGGATTTTACGGGCATATTATAACGCCATGGAAAATCAGCCCTTCGGTTTTGCTCACATGCTCGCCGCCTTGGACTTCTACCTTCAGAAACCGAAGGAAGTCGTCTTGGTCGGAGATAAGAAAGACCCGGAGACTGCGGAGCTATTGACCAAAATTCATTCGCTGTATTTGCCCAATATGACGTTGCAGCTGGCTAGCCCGGACGACTCTCTCGAGAAAGTTTCCTCCCTGCTTGCCGGCAAAAAACAATTTGAGGGCAAACCCACAGTGTACGTTTGCCACAACTTTACTTGTTCTCGGCCCGTCGTCGAGTGGGAGGAGCTAAAACCGCTTCTCGACGCTTAGAAAATATTCCCAACGACACGATGCCATCAGTTTTGTCCTGCGATGGCGTCCTTGTCATGAGGGAAGCTGGGGATTCCTTTTGATGGTCTGAATGATCCGATCCAGATCTGGAAGAGAATAATACTCAATCTCAATCTTACCCCTTGCCGATCTTGCTTTTGGCAAGAGTCTTACTCTGGTTCCCAGTAGGCGCTGCAATTCTTCAACGACTGACCGAAGATCAGGATCGACAAGCGGGACCCTTCGTCGTTTTCGACCTGCTGTGAGGTGGCGAACTAGTTTTTCCGTGTCGCGCGTTGATAATCCTTTGGCGATGACTTCGCGACACGCAGAAAGAATCAATGGTTCGCTGTGCAACCCGAGCAACGCTCTAGCTTGGCCTGCCGGTAGATTGCCTGATGACACTTCTTGCTGGACTTCCGTTGGAAGCGAAAGAAGGCGCACTGAGTTGGCAATGGCTGGCCGGCTCTTGCCAACTTTTTCGGCCATCTCTTCTTGGCTCCAGTGAAACTCCTCCAGCAGCCGCCGATAACCGTTCGCTTCCTCGATGGGATTGAGATCCTCACGTTGTAGGTTTTCGACTAGAGCCAGCTGAAGCGCTTCATGATCGCTTGCGTCACGCACCACGATGGGTACGTGAGTTAATCCCGCTCTCATAGCCGCCCGCCACCGGCGCTCTCCTGCGATCAATTCATATCCATCACCGTTGCGTCGGACTACCAGCGGCTGAATGATGCCTTGGTTTCGTATCGACGAAGCGAGCTCTTCGATTTTGGCTTCATCAAACGTCCGCCGAGGTTGAAAAGGGCTTGGCGTTATCCGATCGACTTCAACTCGAAAGCTGAGGGCTTCGCTATCTGTCTCAATTCTCGGTTCGGACGCCCCGGGAATCAGCGCGCTGAGCCCTCTACCCAAGCCTTTTTTCGGTAGTGACATTGACTTCTCCATGACCGATCAGTTCCTTAGCCAACTCTAAATAATCTTGTGAGCCCATCGAATTAGCGTCGTATAAATAGATTGGCTTCCCATAACTCGGACTTTCACTTAGGCGAACGTTCCTGCGGATAATAGTCCTGAATAGTTTGTCGGGAAAATGAGACCGAACCTCTTCGACCACTTGGTGCGAAATTCGGTTTCGACTATCAAACATGGTAATTACAATTCCCTCCAGATGGAGCTTGGAGTTGAGGCCCCGCTGAACGAGATTCATTGTTTCGAGAAGGGCACTCAATCCCTCTAGGGCGTAATACTCGCTTTGAATCGGAACCAACAGTGAATCTGCCGCGGTGAGGGCGTTCACCGTCAAGAGGCCCAGTGAGGGCGGACAATCGAGAAAAATATAATCGTAGAGATCGTGGACTGAAGCCAAAGCGTCTTTGATTCGATACTCCCGCCGTTCAGCCGCTACTAATTCGATTTCCGCTCCGACTAGATCTTTTGTCGATGGGACGATAAAGAGGTCGTTCAACTCTGTTTGGTTCAGAACATCGAGAAGAGAGCACACGCCCGCAAGGACATCGTACAGACTTGATGTCAACTGCGAGCGGTCGATACCCAGGCCTGTGCTGCTGTTGCCTTGTGGATCTAGGTCGACTAAGAGGCTCTTTTTACTGTGCACAGCAAGCGACGCCGCTAAATTAATCGATGTGGTGGTTTTTCCAACGCCCCCTTTCTGATTGGCAATTGCAATTATCTTAGCCACAAATTTCCCTGTAATTTCAAATACTTATAAGTAAGATTGCGAATGTACTTCGTTAATATCACAAACCTTACAGAATTGGAAGATATTTTCGTTTCACGTGAAACGATAGTTGGAGCTTAACTTTTCCGATAAATATGAGCACCGAATCTTGAGGAACTATGCGCTTTTCTTTTTTCGCAAGTAAACCGACAGCAATGATATTGCCGCCGGCGTAATTCCGGAAATACGACTGGCTTGTCCAAGTGATTTTGGCTTTATCTTGGTTAGCTTCTCGCAAACCTCGCGCGAGAGACCTCTAATGTCCAAGTAGTTGAGATCTTCCGGAAGCCGGACATTCTCAATTCTCTTAAACCGCTGAACCATCTCCATTTGCCGATCAATATATCCGGCATATTTGACCTCAACTTCGGCTTGCAAAATTACATCAGAATCAAATCGGTTGAGCTCTTCTGCAAATATCGCAATATCGGAAACGGATATTTCCGGCCGCCGTAAGAGTTGAGCGAGTGAGGTTTGATTCCGAATGGGAGCCGATCCTATAGCCTCTAGTCTCCTGTTGATTTCCACCGTTGGATTGATCTGTTTCTGTTCCAGTAAACCCATCAACATGGATGTCTTGGCTTTCTTCGAAGCCACTCTTTGATGCGCTTCAGCCGTTGCCAGGCCGATGCTATGACCGATCTCAGTCAGCCGCAGATCGGCGTTATCCTCCCGTAACAGAAGTCTATACTCAGCGCGAGAAGTAAACATCCTATAGGGTTCCCCATCTGTTCCTCTGGTTACTAGGTCATCGATTAAAACGGCGAGGTAAGCTTGGTCTCTGGACAGAACCAGAGGCTGCTCGCCACGCAGACTTAGGACAGCATTAATTCCCGCCATGAGTCCTTGTGCTGCTGCTTCCTCATAGCCGGTTGTCCCATTGATCTGGCCGGCATGGTAAAGATGGCGTACTTGCTTAGTCTCCAACGATGGATAGAGCTGCGTCGGCTCTACATAGTCGTATTCGATCGCGTACCCCGGCCGCATGATCTCCGCGCGTTCCAGCCCCTCAATTGAACGAACCATTTCAATTTGAACATCGAGTGGCAGACTGGTGGATAGGCCATTGGGATAAACTTCAACCGTCGTGAGACCTTCCGGCTCCAAGAAAATCTGGTGCCTCGCCTTATCGGCAAATCGAACTATCTTGTCTTCAATCGACGGACAGTAACGGGGACCGCGGCTTTTTATGACTCCGGAATACATCGGCGAGCGGTGAACCGCAGACCGGATAATCTCGTGTGTGCGCTTGTTAGTGTACGTTACATGACACGGTACTTGCCGCTGCGAGATCCCGCCATTGGCAAACGAGAACGGTATCGGAGATTCATCCCCATGCTGGACCTGTAGTCTTGAATAATCGATCGAGCGGCTATCCAAGCGCGGACAAGTCCCGGTCTTAAGCCTCCCAACCTTAAATCCAAGTGTCGCTAATGACTCACTTAGGCCTTGCACCGCAAAATCGCCCGCTCTACCGGCCGCATAGTTGCGATCGCCGACGTGAATTAGTCCTCGGAGAAAGGTTCCCGTCGTAAGTATTACGCGACGCCCGTAAAACTGCTCACCGATCTGCGTCTCGACCCCTTTAACTGCACCGTCTTCGACGATCAGCCTTTCAACGCTGCCCTGACGCAGGGTCAAGTCCTGACAGTTTTCCAGAACCCTTTTCATCCGCTGGCGATAGAGGGCCTTGTCTGCTTGCGCTCGGGATGCTCTAACGGCGGGCCCTTTTTTAGTGTTCAAAGTGCGAAATTGGATTCCTGTTTCGTCGATCGCCCGTCCCATCTCGCCGCCGAACGCATCGATCTCTTTGACCAGGTGGCCCTTACCTATACCGCCGATCGCCGGGTTACAGGACATTTGTCCGATATGATCGAGATTCAGGGTCAGCATTAGAGTTTTGCGTCCCATGCGAGCTGCAGCAAGACACGCCTCGATGCCGGCGTGGCCAGCTCCTACCACTATTACGTCATATCCTTCGATTTTTGAGTTTGTCATAGTTTCACGTGAAACGTTGTAACTTGAATAAAAATTGCCGATGTTAAATATCTATTTTCCAATGCAAAATTTGCTAAAAATAAGTTCTAAAATATCGTCCTTCTGTATCATACCCACTACTTCTTCCAGACTTTCCCTGGCTTGCTGCAAGGCAATTGCGACTAGTTCCGGCGGCTGCGTTTCGTATAGGGCTAAACCTGCATCAGCCAAAGCTTGCTCTCCGCATAACAGCGCATTCTTGTGCCGAAGGTTGGTTAAGACAAAAGGCGGTTCCATATCCGTGTGCAAGGTAAGCTCACGCAAAGATTTTCTAAGTTCCTGTATACCGTGACCCTGCGTTGCTGACACCGTCACAATCTTTTTATCCCCGACGATCTGTCGTAGCTGATCGCGGTCAACTCTTTGCTCGAGGTCAATTTTATTGATTGCGATTAGACCCATTTTTTTCGTCGTTGAGGACAAAAAAATTCTATCTTCGTCGGTGAGCGACGCGGAACCATCGAGAACAACGATCACGGCTTCTGATTTTTCAAGGTGCTCGCGCGAAAGATTAACACCGATCCGTTCGACTTCATCGGTTGCGTCTCTAATTCCCGCCGTGTCCCATAAAACAACGGGCAGGCCGTCAAGATTGATGGACTCTTCAATCACGTCTCTTGTTGTTCCAGCAATGGGTGTAACAATCACGCGCTCCTCACCCAGAAGGGCGTTGAACAAGCTCGACTTGCCTACGTTGGGTCGTCCGCAGATACATACCTTAGTACCTTCACGAAAGAGCCTGCCCCATTCGTAAGTATCTGTAATAGCAAGGATTTTAGTTCTTAGGACATCGATCTTTGCAACTAGCGCAGGGCGCTCAAGGAGCTCAATTTCTTCTTCGGGAAAATCGATGGCTGCTTCAACTTGAGCTAAGATATCGAGCAATTGTTCGCGCAGATCAGCAATCCAGTTAGAGAGGTCACCTTTGATCTGACTGAGTGCCAGATCAGCTCCTTTTTCGGTGCGGGCCACAACAAGGTCGAGCACAGCTTCAGCTTGAGCGAGATCGAGTCTTCCGTTGAGGAATGCACGCTTAGTAAATTCCCCCGGCTCAGCATGACGCGCGCCTTGCGCAAGGACCAGTCCCAAGATCCGATGCACCACGAACACCCCACCGTGACAATGGACCTCTACTACGTCCTCACCGGTGTAGCTGCGCGGCTTGCGCATGATTGTCAGCAAGACCTGGTCAAGGATTTTGTCGCTTTTCGGATCCCGGATCGTACCGTAGTGGAGCATGTGAGATTTGAGTCTGCCGTTTTTGCCCTCGGCTCTGACGAAAAGCGCTGCTGCGATTCGCTCCGCGTCCGGACCGCTAACGCGAACTATGCCGACTCCGCCTTCGCCCGCCGGCGTGGCGACAGCCGCAATCGTGTCCTCCTTGTACATAGAAAAGCGGTTTCATCTTAGCAACTCAGACTTCGAAGGCAATATAAATCCTAGGCCTTGACGAGAATGCAAGAGATGGGAGAAATTCAGGCGGGGATCGGGTCAGTTTCCGTATAACCGCTTAACAAAACCGATATCTTCAATTTCTTTCAAGATCACGGACGCGATGAAGTCACTCGGGTTCAGTCCTACGCTTGAGGACGTGTCTTGGCGAAATGATCAATGATCGTTTGAATTCTTTCCGTTGTCGGATAGGGCTCAGGCCGAATGAGTCTTTGACTGTACTCATCATACAGGCTCTGCATCACCGAATCGCCCAAAGCCGAAGCGGGTAATAAAATAAACGCCAAAATAATGAATGCTAGTCGCATGGAAGCGCCTACCTTTTCGTCGGATGACCTTCGAAGATTCGTGAAGCGATATTTCTTGTCGCCCCTAATATCACATATCGTGGATACAAATGAATCAAAGCTGGACCGGCGGAATTCCAGAATCCGAGTGCCAAACCGAATAAAAAAACGGTCGAGAAACAGCCGGCCGTTACGTCTATAACGACTCACGCCGCCTACTGGCGTCGCGCGTACCTTAAATCCACGCATCAAGCACTCCGCCAATTGACGTTTTCTGTTTCGGACTGCCTAACGGCACTAATTCTAAGGAGTCACGCGTAATAAGCTCGGCGCCGCCGGTGGGGATTCAGTAGGGTTATACCCAAGCTGAACTACTTCGAAATCGCTCGCTGTCAGAGCGGCGAAAGCTGGATTGAGAATGCCGTTATTCCAACGCGTGTCATAGGTTCCCGTGATGTACATATCCGAGCCATTATCGGCCACCATCACACCGTATCTCTGCATCGCGCGGAATATCTTCCGGACGTTTGGATCGCTGCTGCGTTGGTTAACATCGACACTGGCCTTCAGCCGCAAGCGCGCGCCCATAGGCAGCGCGCCCGCAGTCGAACCGGCTCGATGTGACGCCGGATAAACATAACCGTTGGTCGCGCGCACCGTGACACGAAACGCGTGGCGAATTTCTGCCACATTAGGATCATGGACCTCGTCGTAACTAACGAGGCCCGGCAAAATCGCCAACCCCGCAGCGTCCGCCGAAGTCCAAGTGTCGGGACGGCGGTTGTTCGTGTTCATATCGAAGAAAGCACCCGAGCCCGCGAACCATTTCCCTTGCGTGCTATCGTAGTAGACGTTGAAAAGCTCGTATAGGTGGTTGCGGTCCCGATCCACAATCAGCAAATGACGGTCTTGGCTGCTGCGCCGATCCACGTTTCCTGGATCGCCACCCTCGATCCAATATGGCTGTGTAATTGCCTCTGGCGGGATCGGATAGAACGGGAAGCTGGTATTTCCAGGGTGATTAACGCCATCACTTTCACTAGCGTAGGCAAATTGCACCGCGCGAAGCTCAGCATTGGTGACGTTCGAAACAACGGCATAGGGAAAACCGTAGATCGCGTTTGGGTCCTGCGTCGTTCCCGCGTTGCCGCCAAAGTCTGGATGGAGCCGCCGGGTACCACCGTTGTTGATAAACGCAATATAGCTGCCGGAATTAGGATCCACGGGCCAATTGCTGATATCCAAGTTCCACCAATTATCCGGGGGAAACAGCGTCGACTGAGGCAATGGGCCGCTCCGCACTGAGTCTATCGCATATATCGAAGCGCTCGTGCCGAATAACAAACCGACCACTGTTATCAGTGACACCAGAGAACTGACCTGTTTGGACAAAAAATGAAATGAAGGACTAATCATTCCGACCTCCGCAGAATCCTCGAAGTTCGGGAAAATATCCGCAAGGCCTATGCCAGCAACAGCCTGAGATCATGCAGAGTAAAAACTACCGAAACTGGCTAGAATGGCGGCAGCAAAAAGCGTGGAAACGAAAAAAAGAGGAACCAGCTAGGGAAGTCTAAAACAGAAACGTTCGGGGTGGACAATTCGTGGATCGGTCTTGTTTTTGGAGGATCGATGGTTCATCCGACGCGCAATGTCTGTAAACGCACCCCAATCTCTTCCGTCCCGGTAAACGCGAATCGTTGCAGCGCCGCTGGATCAAGTTCCACCCCGAGTCCCGGTTTATCTGGAGGAGTCATAAACCCGTTTTTCACTTCGAGCGGCTCTTTCAACAATTCCGCCCGGAGCGGATTGTAGGTATAGTCGAGCTCCATGAGCCCGCTCTCTTTTAAAGCCACCGATAAATGGAGACTCGCTGCGAGCGCCACAGCGTCCCCCCAAGTATGAAATGAGACATTTACATTGTGCTTGGCAGCCAGAGCCGCAATCTTTCTGATCTCCGTGATGCCGCCCGCACGGGCAACATCGGGCTGGAGAAAATCAACTGCGCCCCTCGCGACGAAATTTTCGAAGGCATAATAGGTATTGAGGTTCTCGCCGACGGCAATGGGAACTTTACCTTTCTCTCTGAGTTGCGCATGGCCTTCGATGTCCTCGGCAAACAGCGGCTCCTCGAGCCAAAAAACATCGCACTGTGAGAATGCCGCGGCCGCCTTCAAACCGACATCGACGCTATAGCCCTGATTCGCGTCGGTCATGACCGTAAAATCTTTGCCCAACTCTTGGCGCACGGCGCGAACTATACCAATGTCTTGATCCAAGTCGAAACCAACTTTGATTTTTACCCCGTGAAATCCTTGTTCGGCGAAGGCACGGGCTCGCTTCGCTACTTTGGACGGCTCTTCTGGGTAGAGCGCGGTTGCGTAGACCGGAACTTTGTCACGGCACTTGCCGCCTAAAACTTGATAAATAGGCACGCCGCGGACTTTACCGAGTATGTCCCAAAGTGCGATGTCAATGCCGCTCAAGGCAACGACGCCGATACCCCTCGTGCCAAACTCCTTATGGCCACCGCGCACATAAGCTTGGTCCCAGATCTCTTCGATCTGCGTCGGATCCATGCCGACCAATAACGGCTTCAGCACTTTACTCACAATCACTTCGATCAGCTCGCCATTTCCCGAGCAGGAGCCGAGACCGTTGATTCCCTGGTCGGTTTCGATTTGAACCAGTGTTGCCGACCTAGAGTTTCTCACTCCCGACCGGCTGAAAACCTGTCCTTCTGTGGGAATCGTTGCGCGCAATCGAATCGTCTTGACGTCAGTGATTTTCATGATCAGTTAACCCGGATTCACGGCTCAACATTAGCCTAGGACGCCTCTCTCCCTCGGGGCCCTTTGCGCCTCGGCTGAGCTCACGGTCGAAGCCTTTGCGGGAGAATGCCCTCGTCCAATTCAGCTTACGACAACTCCCAGAATTTCCCCTCTACGGTTGTCCCATCGACGACAATAAACTCGTTCTCTTCCTCTGTTCTCCGGTTACCTTCGGTATCGACACGCACTACCTTTGGTTTATTGCCCTTTTTCGCGCTCACCCGAAAGAGGGCCAATGGCCCATCACCGGTATTTTGAAAATAGTAGTAATGGTTTTCCGGCAGCATGATGCCTTCGCCCTTGTTGAGCACGGTGGGCTTATGCTCCTTGTTGTAAAAGGTCGCCTGCCCATCCATGACGACAAAAGTATGGTCTTCCCCAGGATGGGTGTGCAGTTTGTTCTTGCGTCCAGGCGTATAGTAATTCAGCCCCACTGACATATGTTCCGTTGCTGCTAAGGGAATATGGCTGCGCCCTCCGGTGATATGTGGCGTTTTGAGTTTAAATGTGGAAGCTTCCATTTTTATGTCCTCCTTGCTTTGTATATTGTCCTGTCCGGTATATCTCAGACACTAAACCTTGAAAAGGGGTAGAAGCCTGGTCTATTTTGAGCGGAAAACTGTCAACGTTCGTAATAATGAAAAGGGGGACAAACACATGGCAAACATCGGCCTCGCCTTCGTCAACCCAGCCCCGTTAACCAAACCGGAAAACGTCGTGAACTTCGCCAAGAAATGTGAGGCGATGGGGCTCCACTCCATGTGGACCATCGACCGCATAGCCTACGACAACCTCGAGCCTTTGACCATTCTTGCCGCCGCCGCCGGCGCGACGCAAAAGATCAGGATCGGAACTTCCGTCCTGTTGCCGGGCCTGCGTCATCCGGCGCTGCTCGCCAAGATCGTGGCAACGCTAGATTTCATTTCCACTGGGCGGGTAACTATTGGCGTTGGTTTTGGCAGCCGGGAAAACGATTTCACCGCGGTCGAAGTTCCCTTTGAAGGGCGAGGCAGCAGGGCGGTGGAATGTGTTCAGTTAATGAAGCGCCTCTGGACTGAGGAGAATGTCACGCACAAGGGCCGGTTCTTCAATGTGCAAAACCTTACGCTTGGCCCGCGGCCGATCCAGAAACCGATTCCGATCTTCACCGGCGGCAGCGCAGAAATCGCAATCAAACGCGCCGGCACCTGGGCCAACGGTTTCATCTGCGGCAGCTCGGCGATTCCCGAATTTTCCACCACCTGGGAGAAAATCGCCCAATACGCACGCGCAGCCGGCCGCAATCCCAATGAGATCGAAAAAGCCGGCCTCACTTTCATGGTCATCAACGACAATACCGCCAAAGCAGTAGAAACCTTAAACAGCTACGTGATGCGCTATTACGGTCGGCTTCGAGGGGACGTTGCAAGCACATCCCTTGTGGGCTCCGCTGCCGCCGTCGCCGACCGTATCGAAGCCTTCTTATCCAGAGGACTCGACACACTGATCATCGGCCTTGCCGATCCTGATCCGAAGCAGTTGGATCTTTTCGGGGAAAAGGTATTGCCGCTGATGAAGTAAGGAACGCGATGGGCCTAACAAGAGTGACGACCAGGCTAATCAGCTTAGAGAATCTGGCAGCTTGCTATGAGGCAGTTTTTCTGGTCGGCACTCGCGCCACAGATACGATGGTCCCCGCGGACGAGTTGGAGAAAATTGGTGTGGTTCGAGAAGGTAAGATGGCCTACGAACTAGCCGACGGAACGGTCAAGGAATATCCGTACGGTTTGGTTCGAATTGAATTCATGGGCGAGATCACGGCAGGCCGTGTGATCTTTGGCACCCCTGAATGCGAGCCGTTGCTGGGCGTGACCGCACTCGAGTCGGTTGGGATTGTGGTCGATCCGGCCAACAAAACTCTCAAGCGATTGCCAGCAATCCCCTTGAAATAAAAGAGACTGACCTAACAATTCCCAGTACCAATCACATTCCGCCTCCATCCAAGTCTCAAAGTCAAAAGATAGTCGAATAATTATTCGACTATGCGGGTTAGACTCGGTTGCAGGAGCACAAGGGGCTGAGTTGCCGAGACCCGAACCGGAAACCATCCTGGAGGCGCATCAATTTTGCAACGGGGATGTATCAAAACTGATTCACCTTGCCACCTTTTTGTTAGCTCGAACTTCAACTCAGATCTCCAAGATTCCAACGTCATTTCATTAGCTTTCGCTAAATGCCGCGGGGACCTGACGGAGTTGGCACTTCGCTTGCCATGTGTCTTCGCAGACAACGGTTTCGAGTTTAGCGTTTCGGGTTTCGCGTTAACCCGAGAGTCGGTACCCGGATATTGCACCGCTGAGGCGCGATCCTTCGACTAAGCTCAGGATGCACGGCTATGAAGAATTCCGCTCGTGGTGAGCTTGTCGAACCATGCGAACTCCGCGTCTCTGCGGTGAAATAAGGCTTGCGGCTTTGGTCGCGGCTCTGCTGCGCTCTGTGGTGAAAGGATTTGGAGATGGCCTCGCAACCGCCAAAACGAACTTGACAGCCGATGATCACTGGTGAAATAAGCAAAGCGCTACCCTATTTCCCAGCCGAACAGGGTTGGGTACCAAGTTCGATCTCCATTTCCATAACCCAGCCGGTTCGCGAAGTTTGTGCTTTTAGAGTAGCGATTCTTCCGCAGAGTTTATCCTGAGCACAGCCGAAGGGCTCAGGACAGGTTTTCGATTGAGCCCCTAATTCCCTCGCCCTTTGGGAGAGGATTAGAGTGAGGGAAATTTATGAAGAATAAGATTATGCTTCTTGCGCTTAGCGCTTGGCTCTGTGCGCTTTGCGTTCTAGCCGACGCGCAGCAACCAAAGAAGATCTACCGAATAGGTTATCTGTCGTCGGTCGAGCCAGCGGCTGACTCGCCCATTGCTGAGGCAATACGGAAATCTCTGCGCGAGCTTGGTTACGTAGAAGGACAGAACATCGCCATCGAGTACCGGTATGGGGCGGGCAGGCGCGATCAGGCCGCTGAGCTTGCGGGCGAGCTAGTGCGTCTGAAGGTCGATCTCATCGTCGTAGCAGGAGGGGAGCCGTGGGTCCGCGCGGCCAAGAATGCGACCAATACAATTCCCATCGTTATGAACGGCGCTGGGATTGACCCTGTCAAGGAAGGCTTCGTTGCAAGCCTTGCCCGTCCCGGCGGTAACATCACGGGCCCTACGAGCCTCAACACAGAGTTAGGCGGTAAGCGGTTGGAGCTACTCAAAGAAGCGGTTCCAAAACTTACGCGTGTCGCGGTTCTCTATAGTCCACTCACAGGCGCCACGCACGAAGCGAAAGAGGAACTCCCATTCGCGGCGCGTGGGTTGGGGTTGACGCTTCGGGCTCAGGAGATTCGAGATGCGGACGATTTCAAGCAGGTATTCGCTGCGTTAAACAAAGCGCGGCCTGATGGACTCTACGTGCTTCTCGCGGGCCAAACAATGCGTACGAACATAAAACGGATCGCGGACTTTGCGTTAAAGAGCCGGTTGCCGGCGACGTACAGCCTCAGAGAATCTGTGGACGCCGGCGGCTTCATGTACTACGGGGCCGACGAAGTCGAACGCTACCGGCGCGTCGCCTATTACGTCGACAGAATCTTGAAAGGCGCCAAGCCCGCTGATCTCCCGGTGGAGCAGCCGACGAAGTTCGAGTTTGTGATTAATCTTAAGACCGCGAAGCAGATTGGTCTGACAATCCCACCCGACGTGCTAGCGCGGGCGACCAAGATTATTCGGTGAGGCGAAAGGGTAAGGAGAGAACCATGAGTCACAAGATTGTTTTTCTTGCGCTTTGCGTTCCAGCCGAGGCGCAGGAGGGAAAGAAAATCCCTTGGATCGGTTATCTGGCCGGCTCGGGCTCAGCGCCCAATCAAGCGTTTGTACAAGGGATGCGGGATCTCGGCTACGTCGAGGGCAAGAACATGGCTTTTGTCTATCGGACGACGGAGGGTAGACGTGAGCGATACTCGGATCTTGCCGCCGAACTGGTCCGCCTGAAAGTGAACGTCATTGTGACAGATGTCACGAGCGCGGCCCTGGCTCTTAAGAAAGCCACCGCCACGATCCCCATCGTCATGACCAGCAGCACTGATCCTGTGGCCACCGGACTCGTCGCAAGCCTAGCGCGACCGGGTGGGAATGTAACGGGGTTAACAAACGTTGGCGGAGAGTTAGGGGGAAAACTTTTGGAGCTGCTCAAAGAGATCACGCCGAGCCTCACTCGTGTAGCCATTCTGGGGACAGCGGGGGGCGGAGCGGACGAGGTCTTTGCAAAAGAGACGGTGGTTCCCGCCCGAGCGATGGGAGTGCAGCTTGTCCGCGTGGGGGTTCAGGGCCCGGACGACATCGACGACGCGTTTCGAGCGATCACCAAAGAACGGGCTAACGGTCTTCTTATGCGTCTCCAGCCATCTCTCTTTTCGGCTCATTACAAGCGGGTAGCTGAGTTCACAATTAAAAATCGTCTACCATCTATCGCCATAGTGCCCGCTTGGGCGAATGACGGAGGCCTCATGTCATACGGCTCAGACCTCAACTTTCAGTATCGCCGCGCCGCCACTTACGTGGACAAAATCCTCAAAGGAACGAAGCCCGCTGACTTGCCGGTTGAAGCGCCGACGAAGTTTGAATTCATCATCAATCTAAAAACCGCCAAGCAGATCGGTTTG
>Ga0184626_10000329_pt1 | contig 14229 bp, 10 predicted proteins | sample PLM3_60_b1_FD_133142 | JGI IMG/M metagenome (GOLD analysis project Ga0184626, IMG submission 133142) | Groundwater sediment microbial communities from an aquifer in East River, Colorado, USA - PLM3_60_b1 | ecosystem: Environmental > Terrestrial > Soil > Riparian zone | place: USA: East River... | reverse complement strand
TCGACGCGACAGCGTTCCATCGCGCTCTGGCAGCGCGGCTGGAAGCTACAGCCGGCCGGCAAGCGGGAAAGATCGGGTGGCTGGCCCGGGATGACGTAGAGCGGGTCCTTGGTGCCGAGCTTCGGGATCGAGTCCAGCAGCGCCCTGGTGTAGGGATGCCGGGGGTTGTAGAACAGCCCCCGCACCGACTGCATCTCCACGATCTTGCCCGCGTACATCACCCCGACCTTGTCGCACATCTTGGCCACGATGCCGAGGTTGTGGGTGACGAAGATGAGGGCCACACCGCTCGCCCGCTGCAGGTCCTTCAACAGATTCAGGTACTGGAGCTGGATGGTCACGTCGAGGTTCGTGGTCGGCTCGTCCGCGATGATGACCTGGGGGCCTCCAGCCAGGGCGATGGCCCCGACGATGCGCTGGCGCATGCCCCCGCTCATCTGGTGCGGGAGGTCCTTCATCCGCCTCTCCGGTGAGGGAATGCGGACTGCGCTCAAGAGCTCCTTCACCCGCTGGCGCAGGCGCCGTCCACGGAACGCCCGATGGTAGTAGGCCGGCTCAGCGACCTGGTCGTAGATGGAGAAAAGCGGGTCCAGGGAGGCCATAGGATCCTGGAGGATGGTGGCGATCCGCCGCCCGCGGATCTGCCGCATCTCCGTCTGGCTCTTGCCCAGCAGGTCCTCGCCCTCGAGCTCGATCCGACCGCTCACGATGCGGGCGCTCGGGGGCAACAGACGGACGATTGCGTGGCAGGTGGAAGTCTTGCCGCAGCCGGACTCTCCCACGAGCCCGAACGTCTCTCCCGCTTCCAGGCTGAAGCTGACTCCGTCGATCGCCTTCACGACGCGCGTGCCACGGAAGCCGAAGTAGTAGGCTCTGAGATCGTCTACACGCAACAGCGGCGGCACGGGCGATCGAGACCTAGCGGTTGCGCAGCTGGGGATCCAGGCGGACGCGCAGCCAATCACCCAGCATGTTGGCCGAGAGCACGAGCATCGTGATGCAGATCCCCGGGAAGACCGCCAGCCACCACTTCCCTTGCATCAGGCTCTCGCGCTCCTGGGCCATCATGAGTCCCCAGGAGGGCTCCGGCGGGGGGACGCCGACGCCGAGGAAGCTGAGCGACGCCTCGATGATGACGGCCACGCCCACCTGCAGGCTGAAGAGCACCATGACCGTGTTCATGACGTTGGGAATCAGATGCCGCCGGATGATCTTCAGCTTCCCGACGCCGTTGATCTCCGCCAGCCGCACGAACTCCCGCTCCCGCAGCGCCAGGACTTCCCCCCGCACCGCGCGCGAGTACCGGCTCCAGAAGACCAGGGCCAGGATGAGCACGATGTTCCACAGGCCGGGCCCACGCACGCTGGACAACAAGATCGCAAAGACCAGCGAGGGCAGCGTCAACCAGGCGTCGGTAACACGCATGATGATCTGGTCCCACCACTTGCCCATGTACCCCGCCAGGACGCCGAGCAGCGTGCCGATGGCGCCCGCGAACAGCGTGCCCGTCAGGGCCACCACCAGGGAAATACGGGCGCCGTACATCAGCCGGCTCAGCAAATCCCGACCGAGGTAGTCGGTGCCCAGAGGCGTGGCGAACGTGCCCTGCGAGAACCAGAACGGGGGCATGTTGTCGACGTATGGGCAGTCGGCCATGCCGTACTTCGCCTGGCACTGCCCTGGCGTGGGCTTCACCGGATCGAGATGGCTGTGAGGCGCCAGGACGGGGGCGAGGACGGCGACGAGGACCAGGACGGTCACCAGCAGGAGTGGGACCAGCGGGATTTCGCGCACCCAGCTGTAGCTCCGGCGCGCGGCGCGCGAGACCCCGCCGATCTCGGTTGCACGTCCCAGGATCGTCGCCATCGCCTAGGCCTCCTGCACCTACCGGGACAGGCGGATGCGGGGATCGACGTAACCGTAGAGGACGTCGATCACGAAGTTCAGCATCACGATCATCAGGCCGGACATCAGCACCACACCCTGCACCATGGGGAAGTCGCGGTTGCTCAGGCCGTCGTAGAGCAGCTGGCCGACGCCCGGCCAGTTGAAGATGACCTCGATTACCACCGCCACGTTCACCATGATCAACAGATTCAACCCGGCGAAGGTCAGGACGGGGATCAGCGAATTCTTGAGCGCGTGCTTCGCCACGACCATGCGCTCGGGCACGCCCTTGAGGCGAACGAGCTTGATGTAGTCGCTACCAAGGACGTCGAGCATCCCGGAGCGGGTGATCCGCAGCATGGCCCCCGAAAAGTACCAGCCCAGAGCGAACGCCGGCATGGCCAGGTGCGGCCAGTCCCTGAACCAGAACGGCGCCCACGTCGCCGGGTTGCTCCAGACGAAGGCGCTGCTCCCCTTACCCAGAACGGGAAGCCAGCCCAGCTGAACGCCGAAGATGATGATCAGGACCAGGCCGACGAAGAACCCCGGCATAGACAACCCGAGGAGGGCGATCATCTTGCCGGCGTTGTCCCACCAGGTGTTCACCTTCAGCGCGGACAGCATCCCGAACGGCACGCCCAGGGCGAGCGAGATGACGAAGGCGGCAAACCCGAGCTTGAGCGAGTTCGGCAGCCGCTCGAAATAGATGTCCCGGACCGGCAGAGACTTCTCGAAGGAGTGCCCGAAATCTCCTTTCAGGAGATTGCCGATGAAGCCCGTGTACTGCCAGTACACGGGTTGATCCAGGCCCCAGTCATGCTTGATGCGCTCGAGGTAGGTCGCGTCGGCGCCGATCTCCCCCTTCATCGCGACCGGGTCGCCGGTGAGCCGGACCATCGCGAAGATGATCGTAACCAGGAGCCACAGGGTGACGAGGCTGTAGAAGCCTCGGAGGAGGACGTACTTTCTCACCGGTCCGCCCGCACCTCCCAGACCTCCCACGGCCACGGATAAGGAGCATGCAGCGTGTCGTAGTAACGCTCGATCCCCTTGCCTTCCGGGAGGACTCTCGGCCCAATCGCGTGCACGAAGGGGTTCCAGTAGATCGGCACCATGTAGTACTCCTCGACCAGGATCTTCTGGATCGCCTTGTTCAGCCGGTCCCGTTCGTCCAGGTTCTTGCTTGCCTCATGCTTCGTCCACAGCTCCTCGATCTGCGGCTCGCAGACAATGGAGGCGGGGCTACCGCAGACAGCGTAGACGCCGATGGTGGCCTTGGCCCCGCCCGGCCGCGGATCGATGTTCTGCACGATGGTCCGGTTACCGGGAAATCCCTTTCTGCCCTGGCCCATCTTGGCCCTGAAGGCAGGTCCCTCCAGCGACTGGAGCTTGCCGCGAATTCCTACCGCGCGCAGGTCGGTGAGGATGCGCTCGCCCATGTCGAAGTAGGGGACGAAGGGCACGAACCACTCGAACTCGAAGCCGTTTGGGGACTTGGTCTGCGCCAGCACCTGCTTGGCCTTCGCGATGTTGTGCTCCGGCAGCGGCAGATCCTTCCCGTCCCCCTTCAGGGCGTCGCGGTTCTCCGGGCTGATCCAGTTGCCCCAGACCTTGCCGACGCCCTGGGTCTCCTGTCTGACCAGGAACTCACGGTTGATGGCCAGGCTCACCGCCTGGCGCACGCGCTTGTCGTGGAAGGGACTGTCGGGCTCGTTGTAGCCGGGGAACGCCAGGTGCCAGACACTCGTGAAGTTGGGAACCCAGCGCAGGTTCTTGTCCGCCATCACCTGCGGCAGCACCTTGCCCGTCATCCCGAAGGCCAGGTCCAGCTCCCCGGTCTGCAGGCCCGCCAGACGTGCCGCGTTATCGCGGATGCCCTTGACGACGATGGTCTTGGCGGCCGGGGTGCGGCGCCAGTACTCCTCCCAGGCCTCGAAATCCATCTGAACGCCGGCCTGCTGGCTGACAAACTTGTACGGCCCGGCGCCGATCGGTTTCGCCTTGAACCCGTCCCGGCCGACCTTTTCGTAGTAGTGCTTGGGAACGATCCACCCGATCCCGCTGACCGCCCCGTTGTAGAGGTCCATGAACTCGAGGAACGGCTCCTTGAAGTGGAAGACGATCGTGCGGTCGTCGATAATCTGGATGTGCTCGAGCTTGTCGCGGAACAGCTTGGCGTGCGCCCCCTTGTAGTTCTCGTAGGTCCACTTCACGTCGGCGGTGCTGAGCGGCTGGCCGTCGTGGAACTTGAGCCCTGGCCGCAACCGGAATGCCGCCCTCCTGAAATCAGCCGCCAGCTCGGCGTGCTCGGCCAGACTGTAGGTGGCCTCCCCCTGTGGCATGGGCTTGATGAGCGCGTCGTGGACCAGATAGTCGTAGGTCTGCATCGTCAGGGCGAATATGTGCTCCAGCGGATCGAGCCAGCCGGGGTCGAGGGCGAAGTGTTGCGCGATCCTGAAGGTGCCCTTGGGCTTTCCCTTCGCCGTCTCGATCTGGGCTTCCTTGATATCCAGCTTGACCAGCGGCCCGGAGAGGATCGGCGTCTGTCCCCCCTTCTGTGCGGCCGCTTCGCCAGCAGCCGCCACCAGGGCCAGAGCGGCAGTGAGAGCCAGAAGTTCTTTGATCCCAGTGCGTCGGGTCATGGTCGATCCTCCTCACTCGCGGAGACCGATCGGGAGCACGAGAACGAACAAGCCCAATTGAAAAGTTGCACCATTATGGACAGGTTGCAGAGCTTGTCAACCCGGGACCCCGGGATAGAAGCCCCACCCACCCGGGTCGACGCGAGCTACACACCTCGTGCATGGCTCAAGGCTATGCCCGACCGATGGGCGACGAGCACCAGGACGACAACCCCCAGGAGGCCGGTGGCGCCGCCCACGGCGCAGGCCGCGCGCACGCCGAGGTGCTCGGCGATGATGCCGACCAGCAGTGACCCGAAGGGCGTCATGCCGGCGAAGGTCACGGTGTACAGTCCCATCACCCGTCCACGGAGCTCATTGGGCGCGATGAGCTGGAGCGTGATGTTGCAACCCGTCGTGAAGAGGATCTGACAGCATCCGAGAAGAGCGAGCACGGCGGCCGCGGCGGCGAACTGGCCGACCAGCGCCAGCGCGACGAGCCCGGCGCAGAGCGTCGCCGCCGAGCCCGCCAGGAACGAGAGCGGAGGTTGACCGCGCCGAAACAGCGCAACACCGAACCCTCCCGCAACGGCCCCGGCCCCCAATGCGGACATGAGGAGCCCGAACCCGTGCGCTCCCTGGTTCAGCACGTCCCGGGCGACCAGGGGCACCACGACGTTGAAGTTGAGAACCAGGAGGCTCACGACGATCATCAGCCCGAGAGTGAACGCCACCGGCGGAGTTCTCCCCGCATAGGCCAGCGCGCCGAGAACCCCTTCCCTGATTCCGAGCCGGCCGGCGGGATCGGGGCGCCCTTCGGTACGAATCGCCAAAAGGGCCACCAGCACGGCGATGAAACTCACGCCGTTCAGAAGAAAGGCGAGGGCGACGCCGAAGGCGGCGATGAGCAGCCCGGCGACGGCGGGGCCAACAATGCGGGCGCCGTTCATGACCACCGAGTTGAGCGCGACGGCGTTGGCCAAGTCGGCCCTGCCGACGAGATCGGTGACATACGCCTGGCGCGCCGGGATGTCGATCGCCCGACCCAGCCCGTAAATCGCGGCGAGGACCGCCACGTGCCAGTACTGGATGTGGCCGCTCCAGACGAGGACGGCCAGCACCAGCGCCTGCAGCTTCATGGCCGTCTGGCTCACGAGCAGAACCCGCCGCTTGGCGAAGCGGTCGCTCAGCGCGCCACCGATCGGTGACAGGAGCAGGACCGGCGTGAACTGAAGCGCGCTGACGATTCCGAGCTGGAGCGGAGACTGGGTTAGCTCCAGCACGAGCCACGCCTGCGCCACGCTCTGCATCCAGGTCCCGATCTGCGAGACCAGCTGGCCGATCCAGAACAGCCGGAAGTCGCGGTGCCGGAGAGCCCCAAGGCGCACCGGTCGGGGCGCCGGCGCGAGCCCTCCGACTCCTTCGGTGGCTTCCGATCCCCCGGGCATTGTCCTGACTGTACACGAGCCGACTTAATGACAACGACATGCAATGCTCACCGCGGGAAGCCCGGATCCTCTCGTCCTCGGCCTCGATCTACGGCGCCCCACATGGGCGTGCTGCCAACGGCGCGTACCGATTTGACCGTGGTGGTCACCAACCCCCAGGGCCAGACGGCGGGTCCATTCATGGCCAAGGTTCCTGCGCCGCCGAAAGCCTCTTGACGCGGACGCTCTTTCCGCAGATCTTCGGACGCATCGAGCGACTCGCGTGCCGGCGGGAGTGTCCCGTTGGTGGGGTGCGATGGCAGCCAGAGCGTAGCCCACATCCGACGGAGGAGAGCGATGCGGAAGACGATTGCGGTGGTGGCAGGACTGCTGATCATGGCGGGCTGGACGGTTGCTGCACAGGAGAAGGCCAAGCCCGACAAGGAAGAGCCCAAGGCGAAATCAGGGCACGAGACGATGACCAAGGCCGGCGGAGGAAGCTCGGACGCCGCGAAGATCGCGAGGGCGATGAGCGCCGCGCCGCCGTCGATCTCGAAGAACGCGACGATCATGGAGATGACTGCGGACGGCCAGATGAAACAGCTCCGGGCCGGCACCAACGGTTGGATGTGCATGACCGAAGCCGATGGGACTCCGATGTGCCTCGACAAGGAATGGCAGAGCTGGGCCGACGGCTGGATCAACAAGAAGGATCCTCAGGTCAAGAATATCGGCCTCGCCTACATGCTCAAGGGTGACAAGGGCGCCAGCAACACCGACCCCTACGCCGATAAGCCGACGGCCGACAATCAGTGGGTGGTAAGCGGCCCGCACGTGATGGTCGTCGTGCCGGACCCAGCGCAGCTCGACGCGTTGCCGACCGATCCGCAGAACGGCGGACCGTGGGTGATGTGGAAGGGCACGAAGTACGCGCACATCATGATGCCGACCGCCCCGATGCCGAAACAGCCGGCCGCGAAGGGTTCCGCGGCCAAGCCTGCCGAGAAGAAGTAGCCGGCGTCCGTCGCCGGCGAGCGGCTACATTCTTCGCCCCTATCGCCCGGGGTGCGCGGGTTTATGCTCCCGGGCGAATGTTCTGGTTCAGGTGGAAGAGGTTCGTCGGATCGTACTTGGACTTGAGCGCGCGCAGGCGAGCGAAGTTCGGCCCGTAGGCCGCCTGGATCGGCTCGTCGCCTTCGTCCGCGCCCAGGTAGTTCACGTACCGGCCACGCGCGAAGTAGGGTTGCATCGCGTCGTACGTCTCCCGCGTCCACGCCACGTTCCGATCGGTGTCACCCGGATCGAGCCACTCCGAGACAATCAGCAGGTTGTAGCCCTGGGAGCGGTGGGGGAACGCCGTCTCGGTGACGCGCACCCGGGTCGCCGCGCCGTGCATGTGCTCGAGCACCAGCCCGCTCATCGGTGACGGGCACGTCGAAAACCGCGCACTCAGGATCTCGATGGCTGCGTCGCTCAGCTCGGCGAGGAAGTTCGACTTCCAGTAGTTGAGCGCGCCGCGGGGAAAGGCCTCGTCCAGCATCATGTTGGTCTGCTCGTAGCTCGCCGGGCCGATGGTGTCCATCGCCGGCTGCCCGAACGCCTTGATGGGTCGAAGCGCGGCTTCGGCTTCGCCGGAAGCGCCACAATGGCAGGCGATGAGGACTGCCAGCCGTGCCCCCGAGCCGTCGGGCGCGTGCAGCAGTCCGCCGAACAGCGTGAGCTCGTCGGGGAGCGATGAGGTGACCTCGCGGAAGAATCGGAGCACGTCGCGCGCGCGCTCGAAGGGGTGGGCCACCAGGCCGCTCGTCACCGGGCCTACCGGATTTAGCCGGTACTCGAGCGACGAGGCCACGCCGAAGTTGCCGCCGCCACCCCGGAGCCCCCAGAACAGGTCGCCGTTCTCCTTCTCGTTGGCCAGCACGACTTCTCCCGAAGCCGTGACGACCTCTGCAGAGAGGAGGTTGTCGACAGCCAGGCCGTGCTTGCCCATGAGCCATCCGAGCCCGCCGCCGAGCGTCAGCCCGGCGATGCCCGTGGTGGAGATCGTGCCGCCGGTGGTCGCGAGCCGATGGACCTGGGTCTCGCGGTTGAACTCGCGCCACGTGACCCCCCCCTGCGCGCGCACCGCGCGGCGGACCGGGTCCACGTGGATTCCCTTCATGAGCGAGAGGTCGATCATCAGCCCGCCGTCGCACACGGCCTTGCCGGCCACGTTGTGCCCACCGCCACGCACGGCGATCTCGAGGCGGTGCGTGCGCGCGAAGTTCACCGCGTCGACGACGTCGGCGGTGCCCCTGCAGCGCGCGATCAGCGCCGGCCGCCGGTCGATCATCCCGTTGTGGAGCCGGCGCGCCTCGTCGTAGCCGGCATCTCCGGGACGCAGCAGGGCACCCGAGAGCCGGGCAGACAGTTCGGCGATCTTGGCTTCTTCCACGGTCGATGGGCTGCTCATGGGCGATCTCCGATCTGGTAGAGGGGTTTGCGTCACCGCGCCAGCCTGATGTTCTGGTTCATATGGAAGAAGTTGTCGGGATCGTACTTCGCCTTGAGCTGCTGCAATCGCGCGTAGTTCGATCCATACGCCGCCGCCACCGGATCGCCCCCCTCCTCGTCGCCAAGATAATTGACGTAGCGACCCGACGCCATGAAGGGTTGCATCGCCGCGAACGTCTCGCGCACCCAGGCCAGGCAGCGCTCGCCGTCGGCCGGATCTATCCACTGCCCCAGCACCAGGAAGTTGTAACCGGCCCTGCGATGCGGAAACGCTGTGTCGCTCGCGCCCACGCGCACCGCCGCGCCGTGCAAGTGCTCGAGCAGCAACTGACTCACCGGTGACGGGCACCGCGCGTAGCAGTCGATCATCGTATCGATCGCATCGTCGCTCAGCGCCGCCAGGAAGCTCGACTTCCAGTAGTTGAACGCGCCTCTGGGATAGACGGCGTCCTGCATCGAGTTCATCTGGCAGTAGGGTCTTGGCCTGAGCGTGTCCATCACCGGCGGTCCAAAGGCTTTGATCGGACCGACCGCCGCCCCGCCGCGCTCCAGCGTGCCGCAGTGGCAGGCGACGATGGCGGCGATCTTCGTGTTCGATCCATCGGGCGCATGCAGCAGGCCGGCCCCCGCTGTCAGCTCATCGGGCGCTGACGCGCTCACGTCGCGATAGAACCGCAGCACGTCCCGGGCGCGCGGAAACGAGTGGGCGACGAGTCCGCCCGTAATCGTCGGCCCCACGGCATGAACCCGGTATGCAAAGGAGGCCGCCACCCCGAAGTTCCCGCCGCCGCCGCGCAGTCCCCAGAAGAGATCAGGATGCTCCCGCTCGCTGGCGGTGAGAATTCGGCCGTCGGCGGTGACGAGCTGGACCGACAGTAGATTATCGACGGCGAGGCCGTACCTGCCGTGCAGCCATCCGAGTCCGCCCCCGAGTGTGAGACCGGCGATCCCGGTCGACGAGATGACGCCGCCCGTGCTGGCGAGGCCATGCGCCTGCGTCTCGCGGTTGTACTCCGCCCACGTCACGCCTCCCTGCGCGCGGGCCGCGCGGGTCGCCGGATCGACGTGAATCCCCTTCATCGACGAGAGATCGATCATCAGGCCGTCGTCGATGGTGGCGCGGCCGGCCACGTTGTGGCCGCCGCCGCGAATGGCGACCTCAAGGCGCAGCGCGCGCGCCAGCTTCACGGCTTCCACGATGTCGGCGGTGCCGCGGCACCGCGCGATGAGCGCCGGCCGTTTGTCCACCAACCCGTTGTGCACGCGACGAGCCTCGTCGTACTCTCGATCGCCCGGCTGGAGAAGCTGCCCGCTGAATCGGCGGGCGAGATCAGCCAGAAGGCCAGCACGGATGAACGTCGTGGTCGTGACCATGTCGGCTTCCGTCGGTGGCACCGCCTTCACGAGCTCGGCGCCGAGGCGCGCGCGAAATTCCTCGCTCGGCAAGCCGCGCAGCTCCCCCGCCACCGCCAGGAGGTCGCCCAGCGGCGCGGCGGTGTCGCCAGTCGTGGCGGAGTCGCTCAGCATCGTATCCACCAGCTCGTCGAGTCGCTCGGCCGGATCCCGCTCAGGCATCGTCCTGATCCAATCGTGCCCGAAGGCTTCCGAGCGCGCGGAACTGTAGTTGCTTCACGGCTCCCTCGCTTCGCCCGAGCACCCGGGCGATCTCGGCGATGCTCCTGTCCTCGGCGAACCGCATCTCGATGACGCGCCGCTGGTCCGCGGGCAACTCGCGGACCGCGCGATAGAGCGACGCGCGTCGCTCGGCGCTCTCGTGTTCTTCCCGCCCCGGCTCCGGGTTCGGGGGCACGTTCTGGTCACGCACCGTGCGGTGGTGATGGTCCGTGACGGCATTGGCCGCGATACGGTAGAGCCAGGCGGCGAACGGAACGCCGCGCCACTCGAACCGCCCGAGGTTGGCGAGCGCCTGCTGAAAGACCTCGGCGGTCAAGTCCTGCGCATCGGAGCGGGTCGCGACTCGCCGCGCGACATAGGCGTAGACCCGGTCGAAGTGCAGCCGGTAGAGATCGGCGAAGCAGCGCGGGTCCCGCTGCGCAGTCTCGACCAGAAGCTTCTCGTCGGGCTCGCTCTCGACCATCGCTCACCCTGTATTAACCGGCCGCAGCGCCGAAAGTCACGCTCGGCACTTGACGCGCCCAACCTGACCGAGTGTGCGCCGCCGGTACGAGGACCTTGCTGATGGGCTTCCGGCGGAGTGCCCCGTGTGATGGAAAAGTTGGTGCCGCCGAGGGGCACCGCTTCCTTTACGTTAGCCCTCCCCGTCCGATCCTCGAACGTCCTCGACGACAAACAGGACCTACCGATGTCTTGGAATTCGCGCCTTTGCGGTAGGCAGCTCGCGGCGAGAAGCGTCAGACCGCACGACGCCCTGGAGGTAGAGCGCCAGGAATGCCATCCACGCGGTCCGCATCGCGGCGAAGACGAGTGTCGCGAGAGCGACCAGCCAGAGGTCACGGTTCATGAGGACCTCGCTGATCGGCCTCTGGCCGCCTGGTCCGGCCCTCGGCGCCGGCGGGCCGGGCGGGTCGTGGTAGATCGCGACCGAAGCGACGGCGCCGAGCATCCCACCGAAGGGCAGGCCGACCTGCTTGAGCCCCATGGCCGTTGCGCGCTGACGCGGCGGGAACCACGCCACCACCGCCTTCGTGGACGTCGGGTTGACCATGCCGTAGCCGAAGCCCGCCCGGGCCATCAGGACGATCAGCACGCCGAATGAGCCCGACGTGTTCACGGCGATGAGACCGGCGGCGATGACGACCTGGCCGAGGACGAGCGTTCGCTTCACGCCCGACCGGTCAGCCATCTAGCGATCCTTCACGATGAGCTCCTCCGCCTCGGCCTTCTCGGCGATGCGGCGGCCGCTAAAGGTATCCTGGTGGTGGTGAACCTGGTCTTCGCCTCCGGCTTCCTCGTCCCCCAGCGCTGTCTCGGGCAGGACTACTTTCGCGGAGTTCGCGCGGCGTTTCCAGGCGCCTGCTTTCCCCGGGTGCCGGTGGCCGGCTCCATCGAGATGCGGGCCCAGGCGCTGGCCACCGAGATAACCGGCTTTCGCTTTCCAGAACCGCAGGCGCGCATTCACATCATCGCCCACAGCATGGGCGGACTGGACGCCCGCTACGCCCTGCATCGTGACCTCTCCGGGTTGGCCCCGCGCGTCGCGTCGCTCTCGACGATCGGCACGCCGCACCGGGGAAGCCCTATCGCCGATCTGCTCGTCGGCCCAGACGCGGGTGCACGTCCCGTGCGCCGCGTGGTGTACGAGGCGCTGCGTGGCGCCGTTGCTGCATTCGGGCTCCCGACTGGAGCGCTCGACAATCTGACCACGGCGTATGCTCGGCGGTTCAACGAGGCTCATCCCGACATCGCGGACATCCCCTGCTATTGCTATGCCGGCAACGGCGCGACGTCGTATCTGCTGCAGTTGACGTCCGCCTACATCAGGAACGCGGGCCAGGCTAAGGACGAGCGGGAAAATGACGGGCTGGTGAGCGTCGCCTCGGCGTCCTGGAAGCCGCTGGCCGAGTCCCCGTGGGCAACGGATCACCTCGGCGAGGTCGGGCACAGCCTGACCCCGCCGAGCTTTGCCTCGAGCTTCCCCCATCTGGAGACCCTGCGCCGTGTGATCGAGCGCGCGGGGGCCGGCTCCTGAGCGGCGTCATCCCTCGAGGGCGCGACGAGTCCCCCGGGCCGTCGTGGCGTGGCGCACGAGATCGGCGAGGGGGCCGGGCGTCCAGCCGTCACACAGTCGCGCGATCGCGTGCACCCCAAGCATGCGATAGCTCTCGAACTGCGATTCACCGAAGAACTGGTCCACCGTCGACTCGTGGGGGAACTGGTCGTTGGCCATTGCGTACTGATAGATGTCGGGCGGCTCACTTCCGTAGAAGGCGGGCTTGACGTAGAGGAGCCAGCCGTCGCGGGCGTCGAGGGCCGCGGCGGCCGCCGCCGGGTCGGCCAGCGTCGGCGGTGGATCCACGACGGAGTAGCGAATGCGTCCTACCGCCCAGTACAGCCCGCGGGCGCGGGTTACCGGATCGGCCGAGCGGGGGTAGATCGACATACCGTTCGGGAAATCGATGGGGATCCCGAGATCGGCGCGGATCTTGCGAATCGCGCCGCCGAGATCGTTCAGCCCGCAGGTGGCGTCGCAGCCCGCGTCGCTGACTACGATGAAGTGACAGCGCCGGAGGACCATCTCGTAGAGGCCCAGGTTGTCGAAGTGCCCACCGTCCGACAGGTACACGTATGGTGAGGTGCTGTCCGTGAGGCCGAAGGCTTCCGCCACGATCGGGCGGACGGTGAAGCGGGGACTCGAGAGATAGAACGTGTTGTCACCGGCGCGGCCCGGGTTTCCCAGCCACCATCCCAGGCGGGCGTTGAAGAACGTCATCAGGAAGGTGACCAGCGGTGAGGAGTGATAGCCCATGTTCGGGCTGGCGGCGGCGCCAGAGATCGTGATCGCCGTCCCCAGGGAGACGCCCCGAGGACCGCCGTAGTAGCGTGGCGGTGTGTCGGACCTCGAGCGCGTCCGACGGTAGCCCTCGTCGTGGCCGACCGCTGCGCTGCCGGCGTGCAGCGGTGACACCGTGAAGCTGTGCGCCTTACGCTCCTGCCAGGCCAGCCGATCGCCGTGGACCAGGTTGAGCGCCACGTTGACGACGTGAAAGAGCGCCTTCCGTCCTGGCTGCCGGTTGGGCGCTGGCGCCGACTGCGGGGGGTTCGGCCACAGCTCGTGCATCTGGATATTGTCGGCCTCGTCGAAGCCGGTGAACGGGTTGCTGTCGCGCTCGAGGTTCGAGGCGCCCAGGTAGGCGCGGATCAGCCGGGCCCGGTACATCGCGTGCAGCGAGAACTTGTTGGTGTTGATGAACCAGGCGGCGACGCTGCCGAGCAGCGCGAGGCCGGCACCGACCACGACCACGAGTATCGGCGAGGAGCTGAGGAGCACCTTGACATGGTCCAGCGGGACCTGCGGCACATCAGGCCACGGCGTCGGGAAGGGTCCGCTCAGCGCGAGATCCGGGGCGCGATCCATCAACCACCGGAGCAGACCGCTCGTGAACAAGGACATGGCGAGCAGAAGAACGGCCGCGAAGACCGCGGCAGCCGCCGGCAGGCCCAGGCCGCCGAGTTTGGACGCCAGCCCGGGCGGGGCCGACGCCGACCCGGCGGCCGACCGCGCGCTCCATCCTCCCGCCAGGGCGATCAGGCCCGACGCACCTCCGACCGAGGCCAGCAACCACGTCACCACCGGCCGGGAGAAGAACAAAGGGCCGAACAGGATGAGGGAGCTCAGCAGCATCCAGGCGACACCCGAGATGAGCGTCCACGCTCCACAGCGCGCCCACCACTCGCGGTCCTCGTCGTTGGTCCAGCGGCTCAACAAGCCCACCAGGAGCGTGGCCGCCAGCAGAAACGCGCCCAAGAACACGCTGGGCGCCATGCATGCGTAGAGAAGCGTGAAGCGACCGAGCCTCCCGTGGTCGTTGAACAGCAGGCTCGCGAGACACCACGCGAGGAAGCCGGCCGCCGCGCCGGCGATGACGACGACGCCCAGCTCGGACAAGGCGGCCCCGATCTTGTGCGCGCGGGATCCCTTCGATGGCCGCGCAGCCCCCCAGGGAGTCATGAGCCAGAGGGTGTAGCCGGCCCAGGCGATCAGGTGGACGACGACTCCGAAGTACACGAAGTGCTTCCACTCGTGCGTCGGCGACCAGGCCCAGTAGAGGGTGAGGCACAGCATTGCGATCAGGAGCGGGCCCAGGCCAAGCGTCAGGAAT